>VFQN01008599.1_pt1 | contig 10255 bp, 17 predicted proteins | sample 3512371 | NCBI WGS metagenome assembly VFQN01 (sample SAMN10412370, study PRJNA504923) | tailings metagenome | isolation source: Replicate 2 from Balatoc abandoned mine | place: Philippines: Itogon, Benguet | collected 2017-08-28 | reverse complement strand
TGCACTACCAGGCCCCCGTCCGCCTCCCCAATCTCCCCCTCCCCCATCCCCTTCCCCGCCCCACACGCCCCGCGCCCAGCCCAGCCCTGCCCGCCGCCGCCGCTGCCGCATCCCCCACTGAAGCCCACCGGCACTCCACGAGCCCTCCCCTGCCCTACGGCTCCACCCTCATCCCCCATGCACAGTCCAACGCCCAGTCGCACCCCCACCCCCACTCCAACCGCCGCCGCCGCCACTTTACCACCCGACCACCTCCCTCCCCTGCCCTTGCATCCCATCTGCACGCCTTAAGATCCAGGAAACCTCCCCCGCCGCCGCCGCCGCCGCCGCCGCCGCAGCTGGACACTGACCCCGCCCCACAGCGCGACGGGCCTGGCCACCGCGCGAGGTCCCATGGCCATCGCCAGCCCCACCGACGGCGCCGGGAACGCCGCACCCGCCAGCCGTTGCCGTCACTCCCGGGCTGACCGCCTTCCAGGGCCCCACCGCTGCACTCCTGAACTGCGCCGTCAATCCTGCCGCCGCCGTCGGCGCCGTCAGCAGTGTCACCTTGAGCGCCGCCGCCGCCGCCGGCCGCCGCCGCCTCCAGCACCGCCAGACCACCGCCCTCGCCTGCCGCTGCACCCAATCTGCACGGTGCGAGAGCCGGGAGGCCTCCACCACGGCCGCCGCCGCCGTTGCTGCTGCTCGCCAGCGGTGGCGCCGTGATCCCCACCGCCGTCACTACTGTCGTCGGAAGCATCGGAAGCGTCGCCTTGCCTGCACGCGTCAGCGGCGGCGCCGTCACTCCCGATGAAGCTGCCGCCATTGGCAGCGTCACCTTGAGTGCTGCCGGTGCCGCTGCTGCCGCCGCCAGCACCGCCTGCATCCTCTCCGCCTTCGCCCCTCCCTGCCCTTCCCCTTGCAGCCGAGCGGCAGCACCACCCCCTTGCCGTCGCCAAGCCCGCCGTCCGCCGCCGCTGGCAGCCCCGGCGGCAGTGGTGGCGGCAGCGTGACGTCGAGCCTCGCCGCCAGCGCCGCCAGCCGACACTGCTGCACCTGAGCACACAAGCAGGCGACAGGCAGCAGAGTGGCATGAACGCATGGCAGACGTAGCTGTAGGGCAAAACCTTACAAACCTTGGCCACGCGCTGCCATGCAGGGGCTGCACAGGGGTGTCCACACGACGGTCAACGGTCAAACTCCGTAGTCCGTGCCGTACCACACAGTTCCGACCGTGGTTGTGTCGCTCTCCACACAAACGGCTGGATGTGAGTGTCTTTCAAGTAAGCGCCCACCATGACTCACGTACAAGCACATTGGGTCGCACTGAGCCGCACAGCCGCAGCTCTATGCCTCCTACACACCCTGCTTCCCCACCGGGCCCCCAGTCCCACAGCCCTCCCGCTGCACATGCAGACTTGCCTCAACCACCGCCCCACTGCGCCAAGCCCCGTTCCCACCTGCCTGCAACAGCCTCGGACGCTGCTGCCCAGGGCTGCTCCCCTTTTTCCTTCCTGCCCCCGCCCTGCTGTCCATCGCTCTCGTCCCACTGCCCCCCGCTCCGCCGCTGCTGCTGCCCGCAGCATGCCCCCATCCGCCATGCAGCCAGGGCCGTGCCGTCGAGGACGCTGCAGCTCATGCAGTGCGCAAGGGAAGTGATCAGGAGCTCTGGCCAGCACCAAGGTGACGATCCGGCACGGTGGAGCGCTGCGTTCAGCCTAATCAAGGGCATGTGGCGGCAGTGGTTGTGCCGCTGGCCATGCGCTTGATTAGGGCGACGGCAGCACTCCACCGTGCCGGATCGTCGCCTTGGCGCTGGCCAGAGAACCTGATCAGTTCCCTTGCACGCTGCACCAGCTGCAGCACGTGGGCCACGTTGGGGGGCTTCTCCTCAGCAGCTTGCCGCAGCTGTGCCTGTGGGGCACAAACAGAGACAGAAGACCATGGCATAAGCAAGAGGCCAAGGTGCACAACAGGTTGACAGTGTCGCCGACGTTGAAAGGTTGGAACCAAAAAGTCAATATTGCAGTGCCCTGCGCTGGAGCCAAAGCCGGACATGTCAATTACTACACCAAGACCAAGTTCCGTTCGACTGGGAGGCTTGGATTCAGACTGATCAGTATTGCAGCGCCCATGCCATGCAGTCATTCGTTGGACACCGTGCAGTGTATTAGCTAGCGACGTGTGCACCGCTTGTGACCACCAGTCCATGCGCACCTGTATCTCCCCTGCTGCTGCTTTGTCCTCCTTTGCCGTGTGCACCGCCACCTCCCGCCTCACTGCCCGCAGCAGGCGGTGCAGCACCCACGCGCACGTCTGGGGGCTGGAGAGAATGGCGTTGCTGACCCGTCCCGGTGGGTGCCTTGCCCAATGAGCTGGTCCAGTCCGGCGTCGGTTGCCACCAGCCAGGTGCAAGCGCATGTGAGCCGGTGGCGATAGGTACCTTCAACGTATCCTGGGCGTGGCTTTGGCCACGCAGCGCGATGTGGCGGCTGTGAAAGCCGCACAGGCGGCAATGCAGAGCAATCTGGCGAAGACGCAGCACGACGTGAGGATATAAAGAGCACGCAAGGCACTATGGCGGACGCCCACAGAGATCTCCATGATGGCGCCCTGGGCGTCCGCCATAGTGCCTTGCGTGCTCTTCATATCCTCCACGTCGTGCTGTGTCTTCGCCAGATCGCTCTGCATTGCCACCTGTGCGGCTTTCACAGCTGCCACATCGCGCTGCGTGGCCAAAGCCACGCCCAGGATACGTTGAAGGTACCTATCGCCAGCGGCTCGCATGCGCTTGCACCTGGCGCTCGTGGCCGCCGATGTCGCATCAGGCGGAGTCCCCAGGGTTGTGGTCATAGAGCCGCTACCCAGCACCCTACAGAGTGCGCGGCCCAGCGGAGAGCCCAGCGCACACCTATAAGGGAACATGCTCGGCTAGGTCTTGACTAGGTCCCGGCGATGCTCAAGTCCGCAATGCTGGAGTCCACAGTGTACCGGATGGCGGCTCCGCGTTTCCTGTGCAGGCAGAAAACATGGTACACGTGTTCAGCAGTCATAGCAATGGTGTACTGTAGGATGGCCAGTGAGTCATGGACACGCGGGTCAGCACCCTTCGAGCCGACAAGTGGATATCCGGCTGAACGTTGCCTGCCAGCAGAGGATACGAGCGGGCGAGGCACTTGACAGGGTGACATGCAGAGGCGTGCAAATGCAACCGCGTCAGATGGAATGTGCAGCAGAACGCACCCCGCGCCAACCACCGTCCAGCTTCGGCCAGACCAGTGTCCTGTACCCTGCTGAACGCCCGCAGCCTGGGATTCCCCCACCAGCCCTAGGCCCCGGTAGGTGGTCAGGCTGCCCCCGCCCCCCTGGCAACCGACACACCCCATGCTCCACCTCACGCTCCTTCTGGACACAGCACAGCCGGAGACTGTGAGCGTAAGAACGGTTGCGTTCTGGCTCCTTAGCAGCAGGCCCAGGCCACAACTCTGTGCGTGCCTTCGCGGAGCACGCTGACTTACGGTACATAGGTATGACATGGGACCAGGGGAGTAAGCCTCCCTGGTTGGTAGGCATGGTGTCAGCTTGTGCATGAATGCAACAGGTCCTCTTCAGTATGTGACTGCCCTAATGCGACTCGGTCACTGATGCTTGACCAGTGTGGCCATGGAATCTCCCCTGGTGTTCTCATTGCTTAAGGTCCACAGCAACGTGGCCTTGGCACAGCCTGCAGTGGCACAGCCAAACTTACTCACACCCTGCTGGCGACCGGCGCAGGGCCCAAGCCTAAACGAGTCATAGTAATTTAGGCACCGTGACGGGCTGATGTACTGTCTAGGGGGTGGCCCCTTGGCTTGGGTTGGGAGGGCCAAAGGGCCAGGGCAGGCCAGGGGTGAGCCGTGCCCTTTTTGGGCGTGCCTCAGCGCGCCGTGTCAAAGCCGTGTGAGTCAAACCTTCCGCGGGCGCATCATTATGGCTGATACCTACATTATTCTGTAGAAGAAGTGTGTTGAAGAGGCCCTCGCGCGACGTTTGACTTGGGGGACTCTCGCGACTTCACAGGAACGCAGCGCGCAAAATCCTACACATCGCTTCTGGATACAAGAAAGCGATTGTGATAATGTTGAACATGCAAAGACGCGTATTGAATATAATAGCTGCCTTTGTACGGCCCCGACTCAAGTAGGAGTGAGACCAGGCGCATGCAAGAGGCGGGTTTGCGACCGACACTTCGACTTTAGATATTGCCGCAATCGTTGGAAATCATGGCCGACCCTGCGGAAGTACAAAGTGCATTCAACGCTGCCGCTCAAGCTTGCGGCTTGAGCGATGAAGAGCGCGGCCATCTGCTGTACGTGCTCGCCACCTTGTCCGCGGAGCTCCGCAACACCTTCTTACGGGAACAGAACAATGGAGCAAAGATTGCGTTCGTGCGGGCTGCGGCCGCCGAGAGAGGTAGGAGATCCGCCAAGGGAGTTTTCCGCCGTCTTGCTGCCTTTATGCCCTCTGGATCTCGTTGCGCATGCGTTGCTTCGTAAATTACGGCTTCTGGTCCCAGGACACATTCGCATGGCTATGGAGTGTGCCCGTTGCCCCGCAACTGACCCTGCGAAGAGCCGACGAGGTACACTGAGGCCCACCTCAAGCCCGCCGTGCTGTGTACAATGCCTGCGGCTTCCATGCCGTGTCAGCCTCCGTGGCTTCCCCTACCAAGCAGCTGTGGGCCCATGCACTCCTGGATCGGGCCTTCCATGGCCACCCACGTTGTGCCCTTGCCCCCTCCCTCCCATCGTTTGCCCAGGTGGCTTGAGAGGGCAGGGCTCAAACGCGTGTGCCTTTGACTGCTCACACTGTGCCCCACTCCGCCTGCCCAACAGCCCAGGCGCTGAACGTGGCACGCCAACGCGACCAGCTGGGTGAGCCCTCGTGTGAGCGGGGTATGGGGCGTGTGTGCGGAGGGTTGGGTTGGGGGCGGGGGCTGGGGGTGGGTTGGGAAGGCGGTTGTGTACAGAGCACCTACTGGGGGAGGGGGGAGGGAGCAGTCCTGTTGTTTCGGAGCAGGCTCCGGGGCATGTTGGCGCTGCAACTTGTAGTGCCGTCGGGCCGTGACCCTTTGACACGGTGTCCAATGTACGTGTGGTGCGACCTTGCCGTCGGGGTTCTGGACTGACGTGTGCATGTGCACCATGCCGCCCTGTATGTGCAGCATCGCCACCCACACCACCAGCCTGGCATAAGTCGACGTGGTTGTGTGCCTGGCTGCCCCTGGCACCGCTGTGGCAAGTGCGAGGAGACGGAAGCAGCTCGCCGCAGCCCCTGCAGCAGCAACAGCAGCAGCAGCAGCAGCAGCAGCCGCAGCATGTGGACTCGGTCGCAGCGTCCACCATGCCTCCTGGTGCAGGCCCGCCCTCACAGTCAATGGCCCTGACTGCCACACGCACCGCCGTGACCAGCACGGCCAGCCCGCCGCCCCCCTCCCAGCACCTGCCGATGTGTCGTCAGCGCCGCACACACCGGGCCGGCCCTCAACAGGCGTGAGCAGTGCATGCCGGTGGTGGAGCAGCACATAGGGTGGCTGGCGTGCAGCTCAGCGCAAGGCGTGCCTCTGCTGCTGGCCGGTCCTGAGCTGGTCCGGAGCCGGGGCGGGATGTACGCTGCAGCTCGCCAGCCCAGGGCTCTAGACGCCCTCCCGTGCACGGCAGGAGTGCATGAGGCGGCAGCGGCGGCGACACGCCAGCAGGCGGGCCGCCTTCTTGCCCCATCGGGCCCGGCGGGAAGGACGTACTGCTGGCCGCCGCCCTCCAGGGTGGCTTAGGCGTACGGCTGTACCGCTGCACTGGGAGGCGGTTGGGACACGGCGGGAGGGGATGGAGGGGCAGGCGCAGCGGTGGGCACAGTGGCGGGCACAGCGGCGGGCGCAGCGGCCGGCATGGTGGGCGCGTGCATGTTTGTGTGGGTTACAGGGCCGTGTACCTGTCCCGCGGCGAGAACAAGTCGCTGGCGGGATCGGTGTAAAACACCAGGCCACGGCCTGGCAACAGCAGTGCGGCAGTGATCAGTACTACAGGAAGTGTGCTGGCGCGAACGTGCCAACGTGGGGTGGAGCCTCCGTGCCCCCACCAACCCGCTCATGACCGCCGACCTGCCACAGCCGCCGCCGTCGTCGCCGCCACCACCAAAGGCGGCTTGGCGGGCCTGCCGCTGGGTGCTGCCGGGGCACGGGCGGCAGCAGCAGTTGCCGCCGCCGCCAGCGCAAACGGCACGGCCGGGCGGCCTAGCGGCACCGGTACAGCAGCTGGAACAGGCCAGCAAGGCCTGGGACGGCCACTGGCACTCCGCCGGCCGCATGGCACACGACGGACGGGTGGGTGGCGTACCGGATTGCTTATGCGGGTGTTTGGGTGGGTAGGCAAGAGCAGAAGAGATTGGGTGTGCATAGCTGTGGGGGAGGCAGGAGTTCAGAGCCAGGCGCACAAGGCGATAAGCACTGTCCTGGGGTCTGTTGAAGGCACGGTGGGCACCCATACCGGAGGGGAGGGACGGAGCAGATTCACGGCCGTACGGCCGTACGGCTAGTTGCTGGTGATGCCCACCACACCTCTGAACCCAGCTCGCACCTCCCCGCCTGTGCCTGTCCACTCCTGCCCCACCCATCAGTCCTGCTTACGGCACGCCGGGTGGCCGGGCGGCACTGGCGGCACTGGCGCTCGCGCACGGCCAGGAGCGGCGGCCCATGGGAGCTGGCGGGATGGGGACTGGCATGCTGTTGGCCGCGTCTGGAACCCCTTGTGGAAACATAGCGGTGGCAGCAGCTGCAGCCGGCGCAACGGCGCCACCGAGCGGCCAAGCGATACCGGTGCAGCAGCTGGCGCACGAAGGCCGGGGGCTGGCGGCCCTGCGGGATGGCCACTGGCGTGCCGCTGGCCGCGTCCGCGGTGCCGCCCGCAGCGGTGGCGCAAGCCAATGGGGGCAGCGGCGGGGGAGGTCCGGCCGCTGGCGGTGCCCTGCGCAGGGTCCATCCTGGGGAGTTCCCGGGTATTGCCCCCAACCGGGCGATAGGCGAGCCAGACGATGGCATCGGCTGCTGCTGCGGGTGCTGCTGCAGCGGGCGTCTAAGGGCGGCGCCGCTGGTGGTCCTGGGGCCCTGGGGCGGCGGCGGCCGGCCGCCATTCAGCCTGTCGCCAGTGCGCGCGGCCGCAGCAGCGCTGGTGGAGGCGGCTGCGGAAGGTATTATGGCGGCGCTGAGACCCCGGCGGGGTGCAGCCCGGCGGAACTGCAGTGCCGCTCTCAGCCCTGGCCCGTGGCACCCTCGACCTCGCCCTCAGGGGCGGCGCATGGCCATCCGCCGCGGCAGCAGCCGGTGCTGCGAGCAGTATGGGTCGGGGAGGGGAGTCCCCATGATTCCCTCATTTGATGGCCCGGCGGCAGCGGCCGCACCCAAGGCGCCGCCTGCACCCTCCACTTGCGGCAGGAGCAGCACCAGCCTGCATCATCCTCCACCCTCACTCCGGCAGCACTCACAGCGGCGTTGGCAGCGGCCGTGGGCACGGCCCAGGGTGCTAACGGAGGTGCTGGAGCATGGGGAGGGGGCGCTGGGGCCGTGCCTGCGCCGGTGCCGCTTCCTGCCCTCTGCCAGCCCGGCGGGGCAGACGGCTATGGCGCCTGTGGCTGGGGTAGCGGCGGCGGCGGCGGCGGTGGCAGTGTTGGTCAGCTGCCACAGGATTGGTGGCAGCTGCTGCACGGTCGGTGGCAGGCGCTGGGGCTGGACCGGTTGTGGAGGCGGGGACGTGCATGGGGACGCGGGGGATGGTGAGGAGGTGTGGCCATCAGACAGTCACAGTTTCAGGTTCCAATGGGGGGTCCGTACAGCCATGGGGGCCGTCAGGACGACTGTTGCGGCACGCACCAGAGGCTGCTCATAGTAGCGTGCGAGGACGGGGCCGTACACATGGTCTACCCCGGCTCGTGCTCATACGGTGCGTCCGTACAGTTTGCGGCAGTTGGTGTGCTGTCGGTTGCGGTCAGCCCGCTGGGCAGCCGAGGTGGGTGGCGGCAGTGGGCCGAGGCAGCGTCGTTCGGTTATGGTATGGTTGTACCCCGGACGTTGCGGTGTTGTGGTGGTTGTGGATGATGCAGCAGGTGGCCGGCAGGTGCCGTGCCGGGCCACAGCGGTGCTGGTTTGGCGCTGGTGGGTGCGGAGGACAGCACCGCAGTGCAGCCTGTGGGGCGGGGCGGTGTACCGCTGCATGTGTGTGAGCCACACAGCCGGGCGTGGGGCATGGCGTGGAGGGGCCAGCTGTAGACTTGCTAGGGGCGCTGAATGCAGGGTGTTGTGAGGGGAGGTGCCTCAGCTGCACGCCGCACGTTGGCCGGTCGGGAAACGCACCAGGTGGCAATTGCATATGGGTGAGCAGCCAGGTGAGGGGCAAGAGGCACGCGACCGGCAAGCTGTCGGCGGCGGCATGCGTGTGGTCACGTGTGTGTACCGCATGTACCGCACGTACGGGGATCCACTCTTCAATGAGTGTTAAACATGGAGGGTTGCTCAGCTGTGTATGTGCTGCAGTGGGCCACGCAGGGGGCCTCGGGACGTGTGCAGGACCAACGTCACAGGATTGCGTTTGTTGCTGGTGTATCACAAAAGTGCATGGACTTCAAGCACTGCAGCAGCCTCTTCTTCTTCTCAGGTACATACCGGTATTGATGTCCAGTTCCTGGACAGGGCATGTACGGCACAGCCTTATCAGATGCCGTTGCCCAAAGTGGTGCGACCGGAGAGCCAAGGGGGCCATACGGACGTACGGACGAAACATAAGATTGAGGTTGCTAGGTGGCAGACGACGGGGCTTACGGTAAGCGCCAACCTGCATGCAAACCACGTTCCACCGTGACAGCAGCATGCCACGGACCATTACTGTCAGATGTAGGTGGCCCTGGCGGAGACGAAGGTGAGGGTGAGCTGTGTGGAAGGACGTGCGCGTTGCAGGTTGTGCAGGTTCAACCGGGGTCCATGGCAGCACACGAGCACAGCCGCACTGGACACCACGAATGGGCCCTTCTTTGCCTTCTCCAACATCCCATTCGCATCATGCCCCGCCTGTTGGCTGCACCAGGGCCTCCTGCGGTCAGGTTCGTTATGTCGGGGCTGACACCACGTCGCCACCAACAAGCAGCAACAGCTGCGCGGCCGTAGGGGCTTGTCCGTGACCATCAGATACCGCCCCCCCTCATTATTATAACAAGCAGCAGGGGAGAGGCCAGTGGCAGTGGAGGCAGGGCAACCGGTGGCGGCAGCAACGACCCCTCCTGCAGCGCGGGGGCTAGCAGCGGCGGTGGATAGGGGCCGTCTTGCACGAAGCAGCAGCACAGACAGCTCGGACGGCGGTGGAGGGAACTTTGACGGGGACGAGGGGCTGCTGGGGGCGGCGCGGGAGACTGCGTACACGCAGGCCTGCATGTCGCTCCTGCAGCTGCCCACCTCGGGTGTAAGGGCCGCTGGGGCACATGGAGCTGCCCACCTCGTTCCGACCGAGGCAGAGCACTTTATTTGCGAGGCTCCGGCCCTGGTAGGGGCAGGTCACGGCATTGTGCTCCCCCGACGGCACGGCATTTTGTCAGGCCGCGCCGTCCCAGTGCCGCCACCTTCCATGCCGCAGCTGGTGGCAGCGGGGTCCTGAGCGGCGGTTGGGCTGGGTGGTCGTGGTGGGGCCAGCCCCTCCGGGCTGCGGTGGCGGGGGCGGGGGAGGGGTCCGGCGGCGGGCGTTGCTGCGCTCAGGGCTGTGGCCGGACGATGCCTGCGGCCACGGTGGGACTGGGCAGGTGCTGGGTGGCGGGCTGGAGGCTGGCCCATGTGTACGACAACACAGCGCATGCACAGCCGCCCACGGACATAGCGTTCCCGCTCTACAGGATTGTCAGCTGCTTGCACCAGCACACACTCGGCAACCACCGCCAACCACTACTGCCGGTACATACGGTACGCTGCGCATGCCACACCACCCGGAATGTAAAAAGGAGTGCGAAAAAAGCCGCCCGTGCCAGTGCCCACGGCGTGCCCACCGCGGTAGCGCACACCAGTCGTCACTACTTACTGCACTCACTACAACAACTGTTGCAACGCGTGTGTCCCAGTCCCAGCCTGGCAAACGGCGGATAGTCCAGCGCCCCCTCCCCCACTGCTCTGAACCTCCTGAACATGCCCCGTGGGTGTGCGTTGCCGATAGCAGTGCAGAAGTGCGCAGCTGACGCAGGGGTAAGAATGATGTGAGAGCATCTT
>VFQN01008598.1_pt1 | contig 10255 bp, 19 predicted proteins | sample 3512371 | NCBI WGS metagenome assembly VFQN01 (sample SAMN10412370, study PRJNA504923) | tailings metagenome | isolation source: Replicate 2 from Balatoc abandoned mine | place: Philippines: Itogon, Benguet | collected 2017-08-28 | reverse complement strand
GTGTCGTCGTCTTCCCTGTTGTTGCTGAGCATGACCACCATGAGGAGAGGCAGGGCCACTTGTGTATACCGTAAATGGCAAACTCGTGAGGGGAGGGCAGAAGGGACCACCCCAGGGGAAGGTGGGGGTGTGGGCACGATAACTGCGTGTCGCTTGGCTATGGCACCACGTGAACATGCATTAACAAAGCCAAATGGGTGAGAAAGGGATGCGAAAGCCGCTTACCCTCACTGTCCCTACGAGCGGGGTGTGCGATAATTGCCTTCAATGTCAGGCTCGTGGCAACAGCACAGCGGTACGGCACACGGACGGCCGCTGTAACAATCCGACCGCCCTACTGAAGTTACTCCGTTCCCCACCTGTAGTTGTAGGAGCGCTGCCCGGCGCCCTCCGTGTCCGCCTTGATCTGTATGTAGTCGATGTCCTGGCCGCGGTACGTCTTCTGCCACATCTCCTTGATGATCTTGTTGATGTCCGACATCTTTGAGGTGTGGAACACCAGCAGCGCCTTCTCCAGCGCCTGGCGCACGCACAGGAGGGAGCAGAGGGGTCACAGAAAGTACCGTTTCTACTGCCACAAAAGGAGATCTCCTGTTGCATGCAACTACCAGGTTGTCACCACGTATACCTTATCCAGGTCCTGCAACCCTACGACGCTGTCCGACAGCCCAATTACCGTATCATCGGGCAGGTTGTGATAAGGTGTATCTCTCACCTTGTAGTACTTGTCCAGGTCGTGCAGCGCCAGCTCCGTGGTCTTGACCAGCACCTGCATGTCGGTGTGGCGCCGCCCGATGTCGCGGTACCTGGTACGGGAGATACGCAGGTAACAGGGTAGTTAATCACAACGGTCAGCTGCAGCAATGACCAACTTCTGGTGGACTAGGCGGGCGACAAGAGCAACTGCATGTCGGTGTGACCAACCGATGTCGCGGTACGTGAGGGCGTGGGTTGCAGCACAACTGAGCAAACCGGGGCACGCTTATTGCACAATGGGTGACCATGCGGGTTCGCGTGCAAGACGCAACTCCTCAATCCTTTAGTACCCCGGTGCCAGGTGCCACCCTGCCCCCTCACTTTGCGTCCGCCAGCTCCGCCGCCGCCCTGCTGGCCGCCGCGTTGCCGGCCGCCACGTGCCCCCGCAGCACGTCCTGCCGCGAGCGGGCCGCCTCACGCTCCTGGCCCAACACCCCCACCTGCCGCTGCAGGGAGGCGCGATCGCCAGCCTGGGGGAGGCGAGGGGGAAGAAAGGGGTCGGAAGGGGAGCAGGTGCTTGTGCGACGGGGGGCGGGGCCGTCCCTCCTCACCGCATACACCAACCCCAGAAGTCTTCCTAGCTGCATTTTCTTCAGCTGTCCTGCGGAGCCTATCCCCTCCTCCCGCCCCACCGACCCCGGCCGCACCGTTGCTCCCGCCCACCCGCGGCGAATCCGCTGCCAGCCCGCTTCTGACCTGTAGCCCCCCGGCCCACCCGCTGCGTCCTTTTGCAGTACAGGCATGTACCCACCCTTGCCGCCTCCGCCGCCAGCGCCTCCACCTCCTCCCGCAGCGTGCGCTCCGCCTCCAGCGCCAGCCGCAGGTCCAGGCAGTCCTGCACGTCGCGGCGCAGGCCGTCGTCGCTGGCCAGCTCCTTGTCGCTGTGGGGTTTAGGGGTAGGGGGAAGAAAACGGACAGGTGGAGAAAGTGAGGTTCAGGTCGCCTGAGAACCCGTCGTCGCTCCTTGTCGCTGGGGGGATAGGGGGAGGAATGAAGGAGGCAGGGAAAGGTTGAGGGCTTCTGGAGGACTCGAAGTTGTGGCCAAGCAAAGGAAGGCCAGCTCCTTGCCGTTGGGGGCACGGAGCAGGAAGTTAGTCCACAGCGTCCTCCTCGGTTGACCAACCCTTGCCTCCCCCTTACCACCCACAGCCCCTGTAGCGGCATCCAACCCAGGCCGCCAGCTCCCCGCGCGTCCTGCACGCCCCCTGACACACCCATACCCCCGGTACATTCCATACGGTCCCGTCTAACCCATAAGTCCATCACACGCACGGTACCGCAAAAGCTCAAGCCTCCCAACTTACAGGTCCTGCAGCTCCGCCTCCTTGGCCGCCAGCCGCCCCCCCGCCGCCTCCAGCTGCCCCCGCAGCGCCTCCACCGCCGCCGCGGCGCGCGCCGCCTCGCGGCCCCTGCCCCGCGCCTCGTAGTCCGACACCAGCCGCTGCTTGGCGGCCAGCGACGACTGCAGCAGCGTGGCGTCGCGGAGCTACGGAAAGGGGGGGCGAGGTAGGGAGTGCAGTATGACATTTAGTACTGATACTGAGAGTGAAGGGCCGGCCCCACAAAATGCTCGGCCCTACGGCAGTGCGCAAACGCTCGCCCGCCCGCCGCCTCACCTCCTTGTCCGCCTCCGCGACCTGCGCCGCCATGGCCGCCCGCGCCTCCTCCCGCTGCGCCGCCAGGCGGTCGCGCTCCGCCTCCAGGGGGGCCAGCGAGGAGGAGGCGTCAGACAGCGCCGCCTGCAGCCGCTCGCCAGCGGCCTCCAGCTCCTTGACCTGCAGGTAGGAGGCGACGCACAAGGAGGTCGACACAGGGACTTTCACCGGGTGCAACAGTGAGGATAAGTGCGAGGCGGAGGTCGAGGGAGCCCCTTGACCTGGTGTGGTGCAAAGGGAGGAGCGGCGATTCCGCATGCGCAACAGCTCCCTGCTGCCGCGGTGTGCATGTCACCCTGCGCGGCTTGCCAGGACGTGTGCTTGGCCTTACGGTATGTGCCTCGCCATGTGACGAGAGCAAACCCACCCTTTCCTGCAGCTCCGCCACCCTGTTGGCCTGCACGCTGGCGTCCATGGCGCGCTGCTGGGCAGCCATGGCCTCGCGCTGAGCCTTGACCACCTCCTCGCGCAGCCTGGAGGGCACGACGGGGTAGGGGGTAGGCACAGGGGCGCGTGAGCAGGGACGGGCACCGGTTCATGTGCGGGAACCAGAACCCCGGAGCTCACACATGCTGAAACGCACGGTGGGTAAGCAGGAAGTAAGCAGTGCCGGTCTTGCCAAGCGCTCCGTTACCACGTGCACCTTCCAGCTGCTGTCACCGCGCCCCACCCATCCCCATGCCCCACCCCACGACCCCCGCCCCGCACCCAACACCCCGTGCCCCTCCCGCCCCTCCCACCTGCTGAGCCTGCTGTGCGCTGCGTCCCGCTGCGCCTCCGCCTGCGCCCTCTGCAACTCCACCGCCTCCATGTCGCTGTCCACCTCGGACACGGAGCGGGCAGGGGGCCCGCCGCCAGACACGCCCACGGAGGCGTCCAGCGCCGACAGCTGGGGAGGGTTAAGGATTGGGGAGTCAGGCATCCTCACGGCTAACCATTCTTTGTTCACTTGCAACAGGTTGCAACACGGACACTCCGTCGCGGCGCCCATGGGGCATCCGGCGCCGACAGCTGGTGAAATTGGGTGCGAGTGCATACGAGTGGGGTGGGTTGTTCATGGCGGGTCCTTCCTTGTCGTGGCGGTTGTTGATATTGTGAGAAGGTACATATCATGGCACCTCCGCCGTGCTGCGCGCTTGCGCTGTCCACTCAGCCACATGCACTGTCTTGCGCCTGGGTCACTCCATCCTCCTGCCCGGTGGGCTGTCCTTCCCAAGCTCCTGCCCCCGCGTCACCCACCTCCCTCCTCAGCGCCTCCACCTCCCCCGCCAGGCGGTCGATGGCCCACACCGCCTCCTCCCGCAGCCGCGACAGCTCCTTGACGCGCGCGCTGGACTCCGCGTAGTCAGCCTGCAGCGTGTCGGCCTGGGGGGACGAGGGGGTTGGCGGGGAGCGTGCAGCGGGGCATCGCCTGCGCACCGGACCATCCACGCCACTCATCCCAGGCAACACCTCAGCCGGCTTGTCCCAGTCCGCCTTCACCCGTCCTCGCACCACCTGGTCCACCGCGCCCTAAGTAGAACTGGCCCCCACGCCAGCTTGTCTCTGCCCCCACCCTCGCCCCAACACCAACACAGAGCACATTCGAGTTGGCAAATGATGCAAATCGGTAATCACTTCCCCTTCCCAGTCACTTTTGCTGCCGCTAACCTCGCTCTCCGCAGGCCGCAGGGGCTGTTTCTCTTCGCCACTTTGCCGCTCCGCGGTTTTCCCCTCACATCATGTCTTCGTCCTCTCCTGAATTCCCCTCCCTCGCCCTCCCCTCGCCCCACCTGGTCCGCCGCGTTCTGCTCCCGTTCCCGCAGCTCCGCCTCCCGCGCCGTCAGCCCCGGCAGCGCCTCCCGCGCGTCCTTGTACAGCACCCACGTGGGCTGCAGCGACCGCAGCGAGCCCAGCTGCCGCTGCAGCCGGCCCAGCTGCTCCTCGCAGCGCCGGATCTTCTCAGGCACCGCCTGTAGGTTGGTTCACAGAGGTAGGGTTGCAACAAGTTGGGCGCAGCGTAACAAACGAGGAACGGAGCAAAGCACATGAATTGCCTCGGACCGCCGGATTTCCACTGGCATGCCCCAATGTTGCGACATGCCGACTGTGATGACAGTCAGGCAGCATGCGCCCCGCTGGCGGTATGTGGCCGTCAAGTGGACTAACGATTACGCGGCATGCCCGCCCACCCGTTGCGTGTCGCCACGTTGCCGTCAATCCTGTGATTTTCTCACCCAAGCTGACCTCACGTCGCGTGCCATCACCACCACAACCGACGCGCCACCACCACCACCACCACCACCACCACCACCACCACCACCACCCGGCCCCCTGCCCACCCACCTCCGCCTCGTGGTCGATGTTGTTGAGGCACACCTCCCGCTCCGGGGTGGTCATGGGGCGTGTGCACACGGGGCAGTCGTAGCCGGCGGACACGTGCTCGCGGTAGGTGGACAGAACCTGAGAGCAGTGAGGGCGGTTAAGGCAGGCATGCACGTTGTGTCATGGTGTCAACGTAAGGCCTCGTCATTACGGTAGGTGGAAAGGACCTGGGGGGAGGTGGAGAGACATACATGTGGTCGTACTTGTATCGTGTCAATTGGGCGCAATTGCTGGAGCAGGTTCAAAGCGGCCTTTGTGCAGCAACAGGGTTGGCCCGAAGTAGTGGGCCCACATGTAGCCGGCAAAAGCGGCAGGGACAGCCCAAGCGCGCAAGCTGCAGGGCAGCATATTGGTTGCTGTACTGACTGGTGCTTGACCGCTGAAGGAACACCAGACTATTTGCAGATACACAATTGGATGTGTGCGGAAGCGATGTGCTGCATGTGGGTTGTCGCCAGGGGCAGCTGCACATCGACACGCCTCCGGTGTTTGCTTACGCCCCCACCCCCCAAGCCCCCACGCACCGCCCCGATGGCTTTCTGCCTGGCCGCCTTGTTACGGCACTGATCCTCCTCCTGCAGCGCGAAGGGGGAGGGACGGAAACAAATGGTTTGACGATACTGCGCAAGCCTGCTACAGCAGTGCGTCTGGCCTGTGTGGTATGGGTACGCAAAACCTTTCGCAGCTCTTGTGCAAGCCAGAACACAAAAGAAGCCATCATTCCGACAAGGTGGCGCTGCTTTGTCGTCCAGGGGAGCTCTAACTTGACCTCCGAGCAGCGCAGACTCACGACGCTTTCCCGGCACAACATCCCATCGGAAAGCACGGTACTCCCACCACCCACCCGCTCCTTGGTGGCCACGCAGTTGTTGAGGTCCGCCTCCGCCGCCTCCGAGCCCTCGCCAGCCACCTCGTTGGCAGCAGCCAGGCCCCGCCGAACCTGGGTGAGAAGGTCGTTGGGAACGTACAACGGAAGTTGTTGGCACGTGGTTGTGGCTTCTGTGGTCTGCTTCAAGGCTTTAATGCATCTAGGAACCAGTCGCGTGCATGTTGTCATGGCCGTTGACGCCCGAAAGGCAGGGGCGGAAGCTATGCGAGAAAAGTGAGCTGGAGAGACGGGGTCCATTCCGATGAGGTAGCAACACATCACCGCAGACTGTACAGCATCCAGTACGGCGGCGGTCACGTGATTGCACCAACACCCGCTCCGCCCCGCCTGCCCCACCTGCTCGCCCAGGCGGGCCACGTCCGCCTGGCGGCGGTTGAGCTGCTCGCGCACCGCGGCGTGGGCGGTCTGCGTGGACGTGCATTGGGTGTAGGGGCGGGGGTGGGTAAAGGGGACGCAGTGCTGCAAAGGACACGGCCTGACCTCCGCAGGAGCTCTGCCTCGTTGCCAAGGAGCAAATGACCCAACGCAGGGAAGCCTATCCATACGCAGCGGCCGAAAAACATCGACAAACGCGAGCGAGCCAAGGCTGCGCTTCGGTAGAGCAGACCAGAACTCCCGTCCCTCCCACCAGACCCGTCTCCTGGCTCTCCTGTCCCCTGGACTTCACCCGCTTGTGCTGCCTGTCCTTCGATGGTCCTCCGCCGGGGAGCCTACCCACCTTGGCCTCCTGCGCCGCCTTCTGCGCCTTCTGCAGCGCCGCCAGCCGCTGCTCCTCCTCCCGCCTTAACACACCAAGCGCGGCGTCCACGCGGCCGCGCAGCTGGCCAGCTTCTGGCAGCTGCTCGCCGGGCGCCAGGTCCAGCGCCTTGGTCAACGCCAGGCGCCGCGCGTTGACCATGTTCTCCAGCTGCGGGCGGGGAGGCGCGTGTTGAGCGCGTGGGTGAAATCAAGATGGCGGCAGGTACCTTGCATGTGCGCAGCGGGAGGGAGATGTGGAACACTGAGCACCAAAGCCGGCGGCCTGTGGAAGTAACATGGTCAGCAAACACGGCCATGAACCTGTGCGTAGCTGCTGACTCCACGCGCTCTTGGCAGCAGCGTTCCCACCTGCTCTTGCTTGTTGGCCAGGTCGGTCCGCTTGACCCGCAGCCGCGCCGAGCCCTCTGCAGCCGCCGCCGCCGCCGCGCGCTCCGCCCGCAGCTCGCTCAGCCGCCTAGAGGCCGACTCGGTGGCGGCGCGGGCGTCAGCCACCTGCTGCGGCAGCGGGCTGCGAGCCTCCTCCTCCTGCGGAGAGGTGTTGACAGGGCATGGTACTGAACATGCAGATAGTGTACAGACACAGTTGGGGCGTCGTGGCAGTGGGTTGCGAGCCTCCACCTCCAGCAGACATGGTGTTCAGTGTGCCTTAAACGTCGTGATTGGAGGTGTCGGGCTTCGCAGTCGCCGCGGCCGTGGCCCCGACAACTGCAGCTCATGATGACAAGCAACGGGGCGGTAGAGTTTGGTAGGTATGCAGCTTTGGTAAGCCCGCGTCCCGCCAGCGCGCACACCTGCTTGCGCTTATACGCCGCCTCCGCCTCCTCGGCCTCCTCCTTGTACCCCCGCACCGCAGCGGCCGTCATCTGGGTGTTGTAGATCTGCACAATTCCAATCGGAGAGCAGCATGTGAAACGTACAAGTAAGTACACCACGCGCAGGGTTACCAGGCGAGATGTCAGCGCTAGCGTACCATCCGGCTGGCAAGTACGTTGTGCCACGACAGTCCCACCCTACGTTGCCGCCCTGGATACGCCACACGCAGTCTGGCTCGTTGCATCTGACAAGCCTCTGCACGGAAGCCTGCTCCTCGTCAGTATGCCGCATCCCACACCCCACGCCCCACGCCCCACATCCAACAGCCCAAACCTGCCCATACCTGCGCGTGGCACTCTGCAATGCTGTTCTGGTTCTCCTCCAGCTGCTGGCGCTTCAGCCGCAGCCCCTCCGCAGCGCCCGCCACGCGCGCGTTGGCCGCGTCCACCGCACTGCTCAGCCGCCCCTCCGTGGCCCTGCTCGAAATACGGTAGCCAGCAAACGGCAGGCCCACACAAGTGAACTTGTGGTGAGAGCCCCAGTTCGGATTGAACATGAAAGTTCCTGCAGGAATACCGTTACAGTACACAACGAACCCGCTGCAGCACATGCAGCCCACGCTTCCGATGCCTCATCTCGGACCACCCTGCAAGGACCACCCCGCAACACCACGACCACAGTACCCTCCCCATCCACCCTAAGCACGTAAAACCCTGGCTTCCAGCGGCCGTCCCAGACCTCCCCAAGCTCCGGGTCTCACCACGCAGGCCCAACGTTGCCCCTAAAGCCCATGAGCCTCGTAACCTGCTCACCAAAGTGCGTCCCCTTCCCACGCGTACTCAGTAACCCCCGCAAACGAAATCAATCAACTCTTCTATGCTGCCCACCAACACTCGGCGGGGCCCCGATGTCCACTCGTACAATTTCTTCCCACCCACCTTGCATCAGCCCTCAGCGCGTTGACCCTGGCCTCCAGCTGCCGTACCTTGCCCCCCACCGCCCCCACGAACGCCTCCGCAGCGGCACCCGACAGGTGCTGCTGCCCGCCCTCGCTGCCCTGCGGCTGCAGCGGCTGCTCCGGCAGCGGCAGCGCCAGGGCCAGCGCGGCGTCGCGGATGGCGCGGTCGCGGTCGGCCAGGTTGGCGGCGTGGGCGGAGGCCTCCCCTGCCAGCTTGCCCTGCCGCACGCACTCCTGCAAGGGAAAGTATCGAAGGGTGCACACGGGTGCGGAACGGTTTGGCGTTTTTGCTGGTCAAGATCTGGGGCGTCCCCGGCCAGCTCGCCGTGCCGTGCACGCTGCTGCAGGCAGGAAACGTCGGGCCGCTCACTGCGACACATACAGTAATTTCTACACAGCGACATTGATACGTAGTGTGCGGGTGGATGAGGACTGGAACAGCATAGGTGTGCACGGACACAACCAATTGCCCACGTGTGCACAAGAGTGCCGGTCCTACGATGCCTATGCTGCTGTCACGCCCTTCATCTGTTACGCTCACATTTGTCACGCCCCGGGAAGGGCGAGGCTTCTCTGCCCTTGCTGCCCCACATGCCCTCCATCCCTGCCCTTCCTGCTGCTGTTCCCGTACACATGCTCACACGCACGCACAGGCACAGGCACGAGGTTTACACCCATGCATACACTAGCCCACCATCTGGTGCCGCTCCGCCAGCGCCTCCCGTTCTATGCGCAGCGAGTTGACCTCCCGTCGCAGTGCCTCCCGCTGGGCCTGCTTCTCGGCGGCCATGCGGTCAAAGTCCTGCGGTAGGAGAGCAGGTTTGGAACCACATATACGACGTGCATCCTGACAACGAGCATTGCAGAGGTGCGAGTCCAGGGGTGTAGGTCGCAGCGCGCCGCGGGTTGCGCGTTGAGCGTACTGGAACGTACACTCGCGCGCAGAGGAAGCTTGGCAAGTGCTGCAGCATGGTTGGCGCTGACGCGGCGGGGTTAAGCTAGCCCCTCACATGGGTGTACGTGAGTCCACGTGTCGTAGCACTCTGCCCTGAGGTGTGCATGCAGCACGTGATATTAGCACGCACCTGCAGGTGCGCCTGGAGCTGCTCGGTCGTCTCCTCAAAATCCGTCCGGCCCTCAGCCTGCAAGAAGGCAACCGCAGAGCGGCTAAGCAACACGTCGCGAAGTACCCGTATCCACGCCATCAGATCCCAGCCGCAGAGCGCGTGCTGCTCTCTGAACCCCATGCTCCACCCGCCCGTCCACCTGCCCGCCTGCCTCCACATGCCACATGCGACACCGCAACACGGCAGCAGCTTTGGTACATGAAGTCACAGGTCCTCTTGGTTTTCCCTCTAGAACCGCAAACCTCTGCCGACCTTCCCTGTCCTTTTCAGTAAGCACGCGCGCAAAGGGCCAGGTTGTATAGCAGGATGCACATCACCTTCCGCTGTAGCGCCTCCCTTCCCCTCACCCCGACCCACCGCGAATCGCTGCTGGCGCTCCTTGTTCTGCTCCTGCAGCATGCGCAGCTGCGCCTGCCGCGGCTCCACGGAGGCGGCGGCGCGCTCCAGCTCCTCAAGCTGGGCGGACAGCGCGGCGCGCCGCCCGTCCAGGTCCTGGCGGCGGCAAGAAGAACAAGAGAAGAACGTCGACGAAATGCGCGTGCTCACTTGCTCGGTCAGGCGATGGAAGCAACGCCCCTGCCCCAGCTGTGCCTGCTGCTCCAGCCCACTCCACCTGCTGCTCCAAACGATCATACAATCCCTAAGCCCTGGCCCCACCTGTATCTGCTGCTCCAGGCGCGCCACCTCACGGTTGGCCTCCGCCACTCGAGACCGGGCGGCGTCGCGCTCCGACTCGTGGTGCGCAGCCATGTCCTTGACCTGCCGGCGTGGGATTAGGAGGCGAGGACAAACCTCGATCAGGAGCGTGAGGAGGGGTAAGTCAGGTATACATACCGGTACGCGCAAGACTTCGAGTCCTTGGCCTGGGAGACGCAAGGGAGCTGGCCGAAGCGGGCAGGTCGCATGGTCGCACGGCAAGCGGGCCTGGTATCAC
>VFQN01008597.1_pt1 | contig 10257 bp, 21 predicted proteins | sample 3512371 | NCBI WGS metagenome assembly VFQN01 (sample SAMN10412370, study PRJNA504923) | tailings metagenome | isolation source: Replicate 2 from Balatoc abandoned mine | place: Philippines: Itogon, Benguet | collected 2017-08-28 | reverse complement strand
GCCCTTACTTGCCCGGCACGTGTCCCAACCGCCACCCCAACCGCGTGGTGCCGTGCAGTGTTTTCTTTTTCGTTTAGGGACAACTCCAATCCATTATCCGACCAGGAATGGTTTCGCCCGCCAGGGCGAAAACTATTCCCGCCGGGGGTGCGGGGGTTGCCCCCCGCCCGAGGGTCCGGGGGCGGGAGCCCCCGGGAAAAAATGTTAAAAACGTGCTTATTATTCGGGGTTTTACACCAATTTTGCACCGTTTTTCTGTGAGCGTTTCCTTGATATTGTGGGGTGCGGCACAAGGTTGTGAGCGTCATAGGGAGCACGAGCCCCATCACATCTCACGCCTAATGCCAAGTTTATTGGCTATTTGGTCGGCCTTAAACTTGGCATCGACCTTGAACACGACAATCACCTTACATACGCATGTCCTTATGACTGGATGTAGCTATGGGCCGTGCGGCCCTACCTGAGGGGCCGACCAGCCCAGGGCCGGCCTGGGGTAGGCCGGAATGGAGTCCGGGCCCTGGAATCCCGCCTATTCCTGGCCCTGGCGGGCCCATTTGCAAACTATTCCTCAAAAAGGAATCTATTCCCGAAAAAAAATCACTGATCTGGCTCGCTGCTCAGCTCGCTCCCTTGGTAACCCACGCAGGCGGACGTGCAGGAGGTGTGGGAGGCGCTGAGGGCCGTGGCGGGCAGGGAGTACGGCGGGGACGCCAACGCCATCGCCTGGCTGCAGCAGCACCTGTACACGTGAGCTGGGAGGGCTGATGCCTACTAGGGGGGTCTGTGTGCTATCGACAGTCTGCTGTATCTACCCTCCCCGATGGGCTGCTGACCTTCAGGAAAGTCATGAGTGCAACGTACTTTGAAATCCGTTGCTGCACGATCGCTCGCCCGACACGCAAAAGTCTCCCACGTGCGCTCCGCGTGTGTGCCGTACGCCGGTAGCTGGAGGCAGTTGCCCCTTGCTGTCACCAATACCGTGTGCGCCTTGAGTTGTTGCGTTGCTGCCCCACCCCCCACGCCCCCACCCCGCCCGCAGCTGCCCCAACGGCCACCTGTACACCATCGGGGAGTGCGGCAGGGCCATGCAGCGGTCGACCTGCCCAGAGTGCGGCGCCACCATCGGCGGAGGCAGCCACACGCTGGAGCAGGGCAACAGGAGGGCGGACGAGGCGCTGGCGGCGCTGGGGCAGATGGGCGGCAGCAGGGGTGCAGGATGAACAACGGTTTGCCGCGGGTGCTGCAAAGGAGCTGAGTGCCCTGCTTTGTGGGGTCTTTTCAAACGAGTCGCCCAACTCTGCACGCCTGCGGGCAACCTTTGGGCAACATAAGCCGGAGGGGCTTAGGGCAATATAAGCCAAGGGCTTTCAGCCCTCTGGGCATATATTGTATTTTTGGCGGCCGCGTATGCATGGTTGCCGTGGGCCAGGTTTAGCGCAAGTGAGAGCGTTGCATACTGGCGAGACGGACAGAGACTTGCACCGGTGATTGCTGTGTGGAGGTGACAGCCGGTTGCCGTGGGCCAAGATCTGGGGCCGATATTTGGGCCGTGTACCTTTTGGCTAATGTGGGAGCCTTGGGCTCCTGCTCCAGGCCCGTACAGCGAGAGGGGTGGCTGTCGGGTACCCCCCGTGTTGCGTGGTTTCGTTCATCGGAAACCAGTCCCTCTGAACCCTCATCCAGCTTGCGTGAGGCATAGTCTTGGGGACCAAATCTGCAAGACATGTGCGCTTCCTATCCCCTCTTGAGTCAGGTTGGGCGACTGTCACGGTCAACACCGTGTGCCGCAATTCGATGCAGTCGTACAGGCACCGTCACCTGTACCTATCTCGAATGAGAACGGGTGCGGACAGATGGTATATATGTAAAGGAAGCCCGGCAACTCTTGCGGCATCCATACACTGTTACACCGATTGCACGCTATGGCAGGTGGGCTTGCCGCAACGGGCCCTGGTGCCGTCCTGTTCTGCTGTTCATCTGGTTACCCAATTTGACATTTTATGTTACATTCCAGGTGGTGGAGCTCCACTAGGCTTCCCCTTTGAGCTGCCACTGCACCAGTGCGCGCCGGTGCATGGCTGCATGAAGGACACCAGGGAGCACTGACCACGTGCAGCCTTGCAGCAATCCGCCACTAACCCACCACAACTTGAAACATCAACCAACTCTTCGGCGCCGGCGACAACCTGCTCACAACCATACACGATGCCGACGACGGAAACTCCTCAGCAGCACACGTGCCAATGGCACATCCTCGGCACACCTGCCCCCAACCTCCTTCAGCGCTGCCAGCGCCTCATCCGCACTCCATTACAACTACAGGTAGGCTCAGCCTTCCCATGGCTCCCTTGCCATCAACTGAGACGGCCTGCTGTCGCCCTCAGTGCCACCTACCCTCACTGCCGCATACAGTACAACATCCGTCGGTGGACTGTCACCGGATGACCGACGCCTCTACACGCAAAGGCCCTTGCCGCCACCTTACTGTCAGGTGCTCTGGTCCACCTGCCTATCTGCCCATCTGCCTCAGCGCCGTCAGCGCCTGGTCCGCCCTCCTGTTGCCCTGCTCCAGCGTGTGGCTGCCTCCGCCGATGGTGGCTCCGCACTCGGGGCAGAACGAACGCTCCATGGCCCCGCCGCACTCCCCGATGGTGTACAAGTGGCCGTTGGGGCAGCTGCGGGCAGCCGTACGTGGAGGCAGCGTAGCAACCCAGGGAGTGCAGTGTGAGTGGCAGCAAAGGTGTCGTATGACACGTGCGCAAGTGTGGCACGCCCACGAACGGCACGTGGCAGCGTGAAGGAGCGGATGAGAACCATCGCCTTGCTTGACAGATGCACGTCCAGGTCCCAAGGGGCGATCAAGCTTTGCGAGTGAGCGAGCTCCACAAAAATACGGGACATGCCGGTACAGTAGATCATGTGTCGCTCCTTAAGGCGATAGCCCGTTGGGTAGGGAGGCAATACGTGCGGCCCACACCTCCCGACCACTGTTCCAGTAGGCATCAGCCCTTCCAGCTCACGTGTACAGGTGCTGCTGCAGCCAGGCGATCGGGTCGCTGCCCCCGCCGTACTCCTTGCCCGCCACCGCGCTCAGCGCCGCCCACACGTCCTGCACGTCAACCTGCGTACGGCGCCATGGGGGGTAACCGCAGAGCGGCAAAGGGACGAACGGAAACATTTGGGGAGGGGGGGGACCTGGCGGTGAGCGTGTATACTAGATCAGTACAGCGTCACAACCAGGGAATAGACCTGAGGTGTGGTAACCGCGCAAAGGGGACCGCCGCCTTGCCTGGACCGCCACCGTGCTAGCACCCTGCCTACCAACCAATCTGCAGCTCCATGATGGCGCATCATGGCGTGGACTCGTCGTACAAAATTGCCATCTGGTAGGGCGGAGGCTTACACCACCAGCGACCAGCAACCTGCTGCACTTCGCGGCTGTGTCCTATTGCTTTGAAAGTCAGCACCTGCAGCCCACACCACCGCATGCCCCACCTGCTGCTGCTCCATCCTGTCCAGCTGCTGCAGCGTGGCCCGGATGTCATCCACGTGCTCGTTGGCCTGCCCGCTGGCCCCGAAACCGCTGGCCCCGTCGTACAGCTCCAGGGCCAGACCACCCTCAGCACGCAGCTGCACGCGGAACCACGGGTCGGAAAGGACTCAGAAAACAGCCTGCTGAAATCTGCACACGGGTAACATTCATTGCCCATCTGCTTGGAACTTATCTCCCTACGACCAGTTTGACTACTTCGTCTGCCGATGCCAGGCCCACCTGCTCCAGTACGACCTGCCACAGCTCCGCCAGCTCCCTGCTGCCCCCGAGCTCCAGCGGCAGCGCGCCCCGGGGCAGCCCCTCCGCCGCCCGCACCAGACCCAGCTGCGCAACGCCCAGCTGCAGCCCGCACGCGGACAGGCGGAAGGCGCTGTTCCAGTTGCGGCTGGACACAGCGGCGCGGCGCCACTCGGGGAGCCAGGTCCACAGCAGGGCGGTGCACGGCTGCATGGCGTCCAGGAAGAGTATGGGGGCCTGCAGCAGATCGACGAAAAGAGAGGTGGTTGGTAAAGTTGACCGCATGGGGCAGCAGGCCCAGCGCAACTCAATCGCGGACAGCGTATTGGGATGTGGTTGCCTGCAGGTCACTACGGCCAATCACCGTGCTGGCGCGCGCACCTGGGACCGGAGGGCAACAATGCGAGCGCGCTTCCATTGGGGCTGGTTGTCCCTCCTGTTCCCACCGCCAGCCCAGCCGCCGCCCATGCCGTACGCCTGCAGCAGCCTGCCCGCCTGGCGCAGAGCTGGGGGTGTCGGCAGCGGCAGGTGGCCAGGTTCAGGCAGGTTCCGGCAATGTGCATGGTGAGGTATGTGTTAAACCATGACCAGCTAGACGCGGCAAACAGCTCCCAAGGCCAATGCAACGCCCCACACGTGGGAGCCAAGATGCCCGCTGTTGCCCACTTGGTGGTTGTGTGCCGGCTCGAGACCAGCTCACTGCACAGCATCCGGCCTGTACCCCACAACCGCACAGCATCTCGCCTGTAGGCACTACTTAATTGCCTTGCATCATCCTGTCTCAATCCCTCAGTGAAGACCTCTGAGATGTTACACGGTATTCACCCACCTGCCGTTCCCGCCAGCACGTACAGCCTGGCAGTCCGCAGCTGCCCCGCCCACGCCTTGCACAGCTGCGTGGTGTCTGACTTTAGGAGCGTCAGGTCCTCCTGAGCCGCAGCCAGACGGTACGCTGCGCTGCTCCTTCCAGCGCTGCTGCTGCTGCCACCAGCTCCACCAGCCGCCTCGCGCTCCTCCTGCTCCTCCTCCTGGCGCCGCTGCAGGGAAGCCACGGCTGCCTCGTAGACGCGGCGCTTCGGAGGGCTGGACGAACATACGCAGAGGGCCATGGACTGTTGCTGCGCGCTAGCTACACGTCAAGCTTGATGCGGCAGTGCGGTATGCTTCCAGCACCCTGGAGGTACTTGCGACGCTGCCAGCCATCCACAACACACGTGTGCAACATGTCGGGCTCACGAATCAGGTACACGCAGCTTAGCCCTGGCAGCTCCGTTGCAATTAACCCACGCACTTGAGGTACGCGTCGCACACGCCGTCGAAGGCCTGCTTGAGCTGCATCACGTGGTCCTGCAGCTGCACGGCCGGCGCCAGCAGCCACTCGGGGTGCACGCCCGGCGCATCCGCCTGCTGCGCCAACTGTGCGTCCAGCCGGCTCGCCGCGCCTGCTCCACCGCCTGCGAGGTAGCGAACGACGGCCATGGCGGATGCAGTGTCCACATCGCTGTGTGACGGTGGGGCACATACAGCAGGTACCCAAAGCAGCCAGGTACGGAGTATGGCAGCAGTAGGGCCAGAGGTGGCGGGCTGTGAGAAAAGCGGCAGGTGTGCGGGTGCACCTTTTTATCACTGTGTTGCACATGCGTGCAATGGCCTCACGTGCATTGCCTTCTCGAAGAATATCCAAAGAGGACACACCGTGCTCACCCTCCGGAACAGCCACCTGCTGCGCCAGCTGCGCCAGCGTGTGCTCCGCCGCCTGCAGCTGATGCGCGCATCCGTGCATGTGCTTCCGCTGGATGAGGTCCAGCGCGGCCTTGGCTGCGGGGCGGCCGTAGCGCCGCACGCCGTGGATCGGCTGGCGGCAGTTGGGGCATCCCTTGACGGGCTGCTTGGAACCGGAGTCGCCGCCCAGGGGCAGGGGGCACAGCCACGAACCGCAGCCGCCGTCGCCACCGGACCCCGCCGCCGGATCGCGGGCGTAGCACCTGCAGCATGGGGCACGGGGTTGTTACATTATGTGTCTGGGCATACGCAAGACGTGTATGGGGCTCCGAAAGCGAAACTCTGTCTCTGCGTGTGTGTAATTGCAGGGCTACCCTCGCTTTCGCCTTCTCACCTGTCCAGCTCCATGTGTCCGTCCAGGGTGCTGGTGAGGAAGGCGTGGCCGCACGGCAGCACCAGCAGCGGGTCCTCGTCCACGTCCTCGGGGGACAGCTCGCTAAAGTAGCGCATGACGAAGATGTCGACCATCTGGGCGCAGAGGGAGTTTGCGTGCATGCGTTCCGTCAGTTAGGATTGGGCAGTGGAGCTCCGCAACGCGCCACACGGCACGTTCCCGCCTACGCGCCGCGTTCTCTCGTTCCCCAGCCCCAGCCCCAGCGACCAGCCGAGCACCTGCTGGTAAGCCATCTGCTGGTGAGTTCCATGCCGAAAAAGGACACCACGAACCCCTCCTTGGTGCATGCGAAATGTTGTTACCCAACAGCTGGAGGACAATGAAGGAAACCGCTCTCCCCACCTGGTCCTTGACCTTCTCGGGCGCGCTGGCCATGCAGGCGGGGTCCACACAGAATCGCGCCGGCGGGCACTCCTCACCACACAGCCCCGGGCAGCGGTGTCCGCAGGCCAGCTTGCGGCTGCAGCGTGCGTCGCAGGGCAGCCTGTGAGGGTAGGTGGGATAGCGCACGGCAAGCGTTGCGGCGATGGCCACATGCCGGCAGGGAGAATACTGCCTGTGTTCTCGCATCAGCCACCACATTGCCAAGGTATGGCACCTTCTGCGCAACACACTTGCATACGTTTGTGAACAAACCAGTCCTCCCGCCACTCCGCCCCTATATCACCTGTCGCACGGCGCCCCGCACGGTGCCCCGCACGCCCCTCTGTGCTCGCAGCGCCACACGCACGGCTCGGCGCACGGCACGCACGGCTCGCCGCAGGGCCGCCTGCAGCGGTGGTGCGCGCAGCCAATCCAGCAGGGCTGCCGGCAGCCGCCGCACGGCCGCCCCGCGTGGCAGGCCTCGCCGCACTCGTGCCCACACACCAGCACCTTGCCGCAGCGCCGGGAGCAGCGCCGGTGGCTGCCAGCATAGCGGCGAGCGTTGTCCTCATTGGATAGTCGGGCCTGGGGATGGTGCATGTGACATGCCGGTCCTGTTATATGAAAGAAGAGCATGCAGCAGACATCTCAGTGTCGCAAAGTTAAATTCAGGGATGTGCCCCAGCACATACGAGTAGCTCGCCCTTGATCCCTTGAGTCCCATATGCAATTTATCAAAGGCCCTTACCCGCAGCCAGGTGTAGTAGGTGTCGCGGTGTCCCTCCCCTGGGGCCCCGGGCGCCAGGAAGCGCAGCAGCGGGTCCAGGCGCGGCCCGCCCATGGCGGCGACGGCGCGGGCACCGGCGTTGGCGTTGGTATGGCGCGCCCAGGCGTCCCTGAGCGCAGCAGACTGCCCCTGCAGCCAGTCTGAGAGCGGAGCGGACGGAGCAGGGACAGCAGCAGCAGAGAAAAGAAATTCCGGTATTAACTCTTAACATCACACAAAGTGTTAGTTTCCGACGGTACATAAGCACTCACGTGCCGTTTGTACAGCTCCGGTGCTCCACGCCGCCGCCGCTGAGCGTCATGCATGTTGCACAGGGACCGGCCGGTTGCACAACCCACCTTCCACCAGCTCCTCCGCGTTGTTCAGCAGCACCGCCTTGAGGCACTTGCCGCACGCGTTCTCGCACGTGTGCTCGCACCCCAGCAGCTGTCCGCACTTGTGTGTGCAGGCGGTGGGGTCCCTCAGCGCCGCCTGCCTGGCCCCGCACGCCACCGTGACGCTGTGACCGCACACCGGCAGCTGCACGGTCACGGGCGCGCGGCACGGCACGGCGCCGGCCCGCACGTCCGCCGCCTCGCAGCAGGGCACGGTGAGGGTGTGGCCGCAGCCCGCCAGGTCCACCACCACGGGCTCGCGGCACTGGATGGCGCCGGCCTCGTAGCGCCTGCGTGGGGGAGCGGTAGGTGCAGCGGGGGGAGCGGTATGTCCCAAGGCCAGGATGTCTGGTTGTACACTCGCAACGCTGACTTTAACTGAGTATGCTCTGCCGTGAGCGGCAACAGGGACAGACCGAAGCCAAATTGCTCCTTGACAACGTGCCGAATCGCTCGTTCACAACGTCTAGTCCCCTGACGCTCCCCACCCTCCACCCACTTCCAGCAGGGCACGTCCACGGCCGTGTGTCCGCAGTCCAGGCGAAAGGGCTCCGTGATTGTTCGCTCGCAGCGGCCGCACGGCTCGCCGCAGGTGCGGTCGCAGGGGTGGCCGCACTCCGGGTGCAGCCGCTGGCAGGGCTTGGCGCACACCACGGACACGTGCTGCAGGTCGTCCGCGTGGCAGCGCCTGGAGGGGAGTAGCGAGGAGGGCAGAAGTGCAACCTCACCGGAAGGCCCTGGCGTCTGCAGGTGTGTCAGGCAGCGTCCAGCAGGGCCTAGCCACAGCGTTCCTCCCAGAAACTCCGCACCCAACGCCAGGCCCCCACCTCGGGCAGGTGTGTCCGCACGGCAGCGCCGCCCCGCACGGCAGCTGGCAGCCTCCGTCCCCCACCAGGCGCTGGAAGTCCGCCACCTCGCGGATCTCCGTCACCGTCCCGTGGTTAACGCACTGGGTCTGGGGGGCAGGAAGGACGAAAAAGGTTTGCAATGTGCTCAGCAAATTCCGACCTAACATAGAAACCCAGCATGCATCAGCATCATGGGACAGGCAGGCATCCGCAAATGGTGTGAGTTAATACTCACCTTCAGGCAGTTGGCCACGCACCCGTCCCTGTCCAGGATGTCCAGCACCTGCCCCCACATGCCCGCACCCCGCAGCTGCGCCGCCCGCAGCGTTGCCGCGTTGCCCAGCACCACCATGCCGTGGCGCGCGCGGGACAGCATCACGTTAACCCTGGGGGAGGCGGGAGGGTGGGAAGGCGGGAGGACGTGGGGGGCGGGATGTTTTTCAGGCCTACCGGTAATCCGCCCAAGCAATAGGCGTACAAGCGCGTCCCCACGGTATGCACCCCTGACCAACCTGTTTATCATCTTGAGGAAGCCCACGTGTCCGTCCTTGTTGTTCCGCACCGTGGACAGCAGCACCAGCGTGGCCTCCTCGCCCTGGGTAGGGGGAGGGGCGGGTTAAGGGTGTGCAAGGCGGGCTTGCTGTACAGCGATCGACTGGGGTGCGTGGAGGTTGCAAGGGTGGCGGCCAAGGATAGGTGCCCACCAAACAAAGGAGGCTTCTCCATGTGGTCGGCGAAGCCGGGGGCAGCATCTGGTCCCGACATGCAACCCAAACTTCCATCATACGGGCCGCTTGGCAGGCCCTCCCTCAGGGCGTGCTGCTGCGAGTTAGGTTGCAGCGGCCTCAACCCACGCCTCATTGACCCCGCCTGTGTTTCGGCACCCGCCACCCGCTACCTCTTCCCCCGCCCCCCTCCCCCACCTGGAAGTTGTCCACTGTGGCCACCCTCACGCCCTCCCGCATGGTCACCACGCGGGAGCCGGGGGGCAGCGGACTGGGGTCGCCACCACTGCCATCCTCAGCACTGCCGGGTGGGGGGCCCCAGGAGGGGGCACCGGCGCCCCTGCGCAAACCGCCGCCGCTGTTGCTGCCGCCGGTGAGCACTGCGGTCGTTGTCGCGCCGCCGGAGGGGCCTGCACACACATGCAGGGGTACCGAGAGTGCCTGTGAGCGCAGCAGCGACACATCAACAGTGCACAACTATCGACCATTCTGCAACGTGAAGATACCTGCACATGCTAAAGCAGGGCACCTGGCCTTACCTGCCGCAGCGTTGGCGCCCTGCCCGCCGTCTCCGTCCTCGCCGTGCCCCTCGCCCTCCCCGCCCTCCTCCCCCTCCGCCTCTCCCCCCGCGCGCTCCATCTGCTCCCTGTCCCGCTCGCTGACCAGCAGCCGCAGCTGCGCCGCCTCCAGGCAGCGCTGCACGCGGAACAGCTGGCCCACGTAGGGAACCAGGATCACAAGGTCGCCTGGGGGGGAGGGTGCGGAGGGGTGAAGTAATGATTCCGCAGAAGTAATGTGGGCTGGGCCACCGATACCGGTATTGGCTGGGTGCGCCCGCTGCTGCCATTACCGCATCTGTCACCATAAGTACCGTACATGCAGGGGCCAGAACACCCTCGGGTGTCTCACGGCTCCTGGCGCACGCACACTGACAGAGGCTGGATGCTACGGCGGCGGTCAGGACAGCCCTCCGGCGCCTCGCGCCCCTGCCACACACCTGCACTGTACCATCCTGGGAGTAGGTCCACTTCCCTGCACTCCAGTTCCCCGGGTCCCGCCCCAGCCCCAGGCCCGTCCCCGTCTTGGTATAAGCCCTGCTCGCAACCCCTGCCTCCCGCGCCCCTCCCCCCCCCCCCCTGCCCCCACCCCGCCCTCCTCCCCGCACCAGCATGTGCCGGGCCCGCGCCCCCCCGA
>VFQN01008596.1_pt1 | contig 10258 bp, 17 predicted proteins | sample 3512371 | NCBI WGS metagenome assembly VFQN01 (sample SAMN10412370, study PRJNA504923) | tailings metagenome | isolation source: Replicate 2 from Balatoc abandoned mine | place: Philippines: Itogon, Benguet | collected 2017-08-28 | reverse complement strand
GGAGCTGGTTGCTCCTTTCCGTACAGCGAGAGGGGTGGGAAACCCCGTGTCCTTGATCGCCGGGACCAGCTCTGTTTCCCGAGCGGGACAGGGCTGGGCTCTGGAAGGGGACCAAAACTGTAAATCCATACATACAAAAAAATATACAGGCACATGTAATAAATGTCTAGCGTACAAAATCTTAAGCAAGGGGGCATGCGGCCAGCCCAGTGCAAGGCACGCAAAGCTAACATGCTGGCGAGACTCCCCTGCTAACACGCACGCCACCGCCAAACGTGCCGACGCAGAGGCAGCTCGTAACAAACCTACGCGGCTGCCTGCCGAGCGCATGCATTTAAACGTGGCTCCCTAAAAAGGGTTGCCAGGCTGTTTCGGGTTGCAGCAGGAACCAAGGGGTTTGGTCCAGCCAGGGCCAAATGTCATGGCACGCTAGGGCGTGGACATGCGTTGTGCGAGCGGTATACACACAATGGCCCTACTTGATGACAGTTACCTGCACATTTAACAGAGTAGAGTAAATTGCCGAAATGTTAGACTGGGATGGAAAGGGATATTGTCTAAGCGCCCTTGCCAGAGACGTCGCAGGGTTCTTCGGACTACAACCAACCGATCAGTCAGTCCGGCAAAGTAAGGCATGCGCATCACATACTATAAAACTTTAAAACCCTTGTGTCTACTCTCATTGCATTAGCACTTTTTGCCCATCTCTCCCTTGGTGCAGGGGCAGGTCGTTGGAGTGGTCGTTTGCGCAAGGGTCCAACCCACGTACGAAGGGGCGCGCCCGCGACTTGGGGTGGAGCCCCAGTTTGGGATGAAGAACGCATGCATCCGGAGACAAAGTGCACGCCGGATTGGTACTTCATTAGCTCCGTCCCGGTGCTCCGCAGTTAATCGTTTTCCACGGGGCCCACGGGGCAGTCTTACCTTTTGCCTTTGTCTCTCACCCGTCCTTATTTCCCAAGCGGATAACTACACCTGCATATAGGCTCAGGCCCTACCACTACTGGAGTTGCGCTGCGCCTTGTTGGACGCCTAAACCCCACGCCTTATTAACTCTCAATTCCATCTGTGCTAGTCGGTAGTCGCGCTTCGGCTCCAGGAGAGTCCCAACTTGTCTCTTACAACATAAAACTCAATTCGCGACCTCTAGCCATGACTGTCGCCGAGCCAGCCCCTGCCGGCGCAATCGTCTCCCAAGCGGTGGAGCTCGGCGCACCGTATGAGCCTCCGCTCTCCCCATCCGATGCCGACTGGGACCAGCACGTCCTAGCCGACCAAGTCGATAAGAAGGACCAGGACACGCCCGACAACTGGGTCCGCCGCGACCCTCGCATCCTGCGCCTCACCGGCCGGCATCCCCTCAACTGCGAGCCACCCATGGACGTGCTCATGTCCTACGGCTTCATCACCCCGCCCGCGGTGCACTTCGTCCGCAACCACGGAGCTGCTCCCCGCATCCCCTGGTCCGAGCACCGCATCGAGATAAACGGCCTGGTGGATAAGCCGCTGGTGCTGACCATGGATGAGCTTGTCGCCCTACCTTCCATCACCTTCCCCTGCACGCTCGTGTGCGCCGGCAACCGGCGCAAGGAGGAGAACATGCTCAAGAAGTCCATCGGCTTCAACTGGGGCCCCTGCGCCACCTCCACCACCTACTGGACGGGCGTGCGGCTCCGGGACCTGCTGCTGCTGGCGGGCGTCAAGGTAGGCACGTGTCATTTAAGACGTGCACATCTGCGTTACAACACGTGGCGTTCAACACTGCAGCTGCATTTCGCTCGCCAGCCGCCTCGCCACGAATAACAGAACCACAGTGCAGAGCACACCCCCACCGGAGGGCGTGCAGTTGTCTCAGTGCATGCGCTGTCCTCGCAAGCTCTCAACCTCCAACCCTTTCACCTCCCCCCTGCGCACCTGCACCCTCCCCCCGCTCGCAGACTCCCGAGCAGGGCGCCAACTTCGTGTGCTTCCACGGCCCCAAGGGCGAGCTGCCCCGTGGCGACGACGGCTCGTACGGCACCAGCCTCACGTGGTCCAAGGCCATGGACCCCGCCTCGGACGTCATCATCGCGTACAAGCAGAACCACAGGTACGGCACGTGTGATTGCAGCCTTGCAACGCGACGGCTGTGACGTTCTAGTGCTTTATATATATAATTATCCTGAATGTATCATGCGTCTGGGAGCCTGTGATTGCGCAGGCTGCATCAGTATTTGACGGAATTGGCGGCAAACGTTCCGTCGCCGGGGAACGTGCCAGTAGAGTAGACTAAACCTTCCACTTAATGCTTGACGACCTGCATGTAACTCTCTGCTTTTGCGGGTGCCTCTTTCCGCAGGTGGCTGACGCCCGACCACGGCTTCCCGGTGCGCATCATCATTCCCGGCTTCATCGGCGGCCGCATGGTCAAGTGGCTGAGCGAGATCACCGTCACGGAGCAGGAGAGCCAGAACTTCTACCACTTCATGGACAACCGCGTGCTGCCCAGCCACGTGGACGAGGCGCTGGCCAAGGAGGAGGGTGAGGCAGCGTGTGTGGCTTAGGGTGTGTGTATTCGCGTTTTGTCTGCGCTGCCCAGGAACGCGAACCATGTGGCTGGAGATGGAGCGCGTATTTTGGTTCTGACGAACGCCCAGCGCAGGGGTTCATGCTCAGGATGTCAAGCTGTGCGCGCTGGGCTGGCACACGTACCACCCTGCGCAGCGCTCCCATCTCCCCATCGTTCTCCTGGCCCTCACCTGGTCCCCGAAACCCGTGCGCCCCTCCCTGCTTCCCCGCCTCAGGCTGGTGGTACAAGCCCGACTTCATTATCAACGACCTCAACATCAACTCGGCGGTGGCGCGGCCGTGGCACGACGAGGTCATCTCCCTGCAGGAGAACAAGCCCTACACCTGCAGGGGCTACGCCTATGCAGGTGCGGCGCTGCGTGCCCATGCGTACGGTATCAGCAGAGATCACTGCCTGTACGGTAGCATGCTCCCGATCCCAAAAAGTGCCCAAGCAGCAATAGCATCGCTGTACTGCCAAAGCCAATACGACATCTGCCTGCGCCCCGGCGGATTTAGCATACTGCAGTATTGGGCATTAATAACAATGCTGTTGCCCACCCTATGCTTTGCAGGCGGCGGCCGCAAGATCATCCGCGTGGAGATGTCCCTTGACGACGGCATCAGCTGGCGGCTGGCGGACATCCAGCGCTTCGAGAAGCCCAACGAGTACGGTAAGCCACATAAGCAAACACGTGCCGTTGCCTGGCATAGTGGGAAAGCAAGGAAATTAACTGACAACAGCGTGTATTTTGGGCGCATGAGGCTGAAGGCACGTGCCCACCTGCATTTCACAGCACGGCCATATCTGTTACGCTGCCCTGCTGTACCAAACTAAGCGTCTGCGCGCGGCTGCTTGCTTATGTAACCGCAGGCAAATACTGGTGCTGGGTGCACTGGACGCTGGACGTGCCCTCGTTCGACTTCCTGGCGTCGCCCACCAAGGAGGTGCTGCTGCGCGCGTGGGACGAGACCATGAACACGCAGCCGGCGGTCATCACCTGGAACGTCATGGGCATGATGAACAACTGCTACTTCAGGTGGGTTAACTAGCGCGGGTTAACGTACGGCACGGATGAACGAGCTGCCGTGCTGGTCCTGGCCATGGCCTTAGCCGTTGTCAGTTGGTACCGGTGAACATCTGACTGAACGGTCAGGCATCTGTTTCGCTTGCCTTACGCTTCGGACTCGGATTTTCCCAATATCTGTCGACAGGATCAAGATCCACCCGCACAAGGACGAGCAGGGCAGCCTGGGGCTGCGCTTCCAGCACCCCGCGCCCGTGGAGCTGGGCGAGCGGGGCAACATGGGCTGGCGCGAGGAGGACAACCTCATCGCGCAGGTGGGGGCTGTTCCAACGGGAATGTGCAGCATGAGGGATGGTGGGCGTAGCGATGCGAGCAGGGAACACCCTGATCGCGCAGGTGGGGCCTTGGCTTTCTGCATCACCAGCTGCTGCCTGGACATGCCTAGCCGTGGGTGGGAGACCTGAATGCTGTTGGAGCACAACGATACCGTTCTTAGGCTACTTGGGTAACGGTGCTGACGTAAGTGTGCCGACGCTCACGACAGGCCATCCTGGCGACCAAGGACGGCGGCGCTGCGCCCGCCGCTGCGCCCGTGGCGATCCCCGCCGCCGCCGCCGCCGCCGCCGCCAAGCAGTACACAATGGAGGAGGTGGCGCTGCACAACACGGAGGAGAGCTGCTGGTTCGTGCACGAGGGAAAGGTGGGCGGGTGCTCGGCGTGGCTGTGGGTGTTGGCTGCTGGCCTTGGGCATGCTGGATGGGAATGCATACAGGTGAAATGGCACATTAGGCCGTGCGCATACGAGTTCCACATGCCGATGTAGAAACGGCGTCGGGAGGGCGAATGGGTAGCATGCATACTGGCGCGCGAACAGAGCTAAGAACCGGGCGGTGTTGCATTGCAGGTGTACGACGCCACGCCGTACCTGGCGGACCACCCCGGCGGCGCCGAGTCCATCCTCATCAGTGCGGGCATGGACGCCACCGACGAGTTCAACTCGATCCACTCCTCCAAGGCCAAGGCAATGCTGGCGCAGTACTACATCGGCGAGCTGGTGGCCAGCAAGCCCGCGGAGGCGGCGCCGCCGGCCGCCAACGGTCACGCCGCGCCCGCGCCCGCGGCCGTGCAGGTCAGTCCGCACTCCCGCTCGTCCTCCTTGTGTGCTTATGGCTACCTAGGAAGCACAACCCTCCTTACTGCCTCTGTCGCCACGATAAAATGGTAATTTATCGGTGACTGGATGTTAACCGCGAACCGTTGGGTGTTTGTACGTCGCGCAGGACGCGCTGGTGGTGCTCAACCCCCGTCAGAAGGTGCAGCTGCCGCTGGTAGAGCGCATCGAGCTGAACCGCAACACGCGCATCTTCCGCTTCGGGCTGCCCAGCCCCGAGCACCGGATAGGCCTGCCGGTGGGCAAGCACGTGTTCGTGTACGCCAGCGTGGACGGGCAGAACGTGGTGCGCGCCTACACGCCCATCACCGGGGACGAGGAGAAGGGGCGGCTGGACATGCTCATCAAGGTGGGCACGTGTCCGCGTGAACAGGGTTCTTGTTGCTGGGAAACACGTGTTCGTTGTCAGTGTCATGATGCTCGAATAACGTGGGCTGCTGCTGCGTGCTGCGGTATCAGCTGGGCTTGACATGTTCTTGGACCTGTAGGTGCGGCCGGGGCCCTAAATGGGAGCTGGAAAGCCTTTGCGGAACGCATGCTAAGCACGTGATATCTGCCTGCACCGTAAGGGGTCCGGGGCACTGCAACCAGCAAGTGAATGGTGTTGTGTCTGCCGTTGCTTACCTTCAGGTGTACTTTGCCAACGAGCACCCCGCGTTCCCCGAGGGCGGCAAGATGTCGCAGCACTTTGAGAGCCTCAAGATCGGGGACCTGGTGGACTTCAAGGGGCCGCTGGGGCACTTCGTGTACACCGGCTGCGGCTCATACACCCTCAACGGCAAGGTGAGCCGCACAGCGTGCAGCTGCAAACTGCAACTCTCTCACTCTCTCTCTCTCTCTCCCTCTCTCCCTCTCTCCCTCTCTCCCTCTCTCCCTCTCTCTCTCTCTCTCTCTCTCTCTCCTACCCTTGCATGCCTCTTGCTCGCCAGTGATCAGGCATACTGCCGCGTCGCTATCTAGCCGCAGTTGAGCACCTAGGCACGCGCCCTGCATCTGGATCCATTTACACTGGCTGTCAACACACTGACCTGACCACCTGATCCGTGTTGCTCGCAGGTGACCAAGCACGCCACACACATGTCGTTCGTGGCTGGCGGCACGGGCATCACGCCCTGCTACGCGGTCATCAAGGCGGCGCTGCGCGACCCGGCGGACACCACGCGGCTGTCGCTGCTATTCGCCAACAACACGGAGGACGACATCCTGCTGCGCGAGGAGCTGGACGACCTGGCCAACAACCACCCAGACCGCTTCCACGTGTGGTGAGTCGCGGATGGAGGGCTGCGGGCGTGTGTGTTAAGGGGCGGGGAAAGGCGTCTTGACACGCGGTTGTGTAGGTCTTTACTGGGTTGCAGAGCGTGGAGGTTTGGTGGTTACGGTTGCACATGCAAGCCATGGTAGCAGGAGTAACTGGGCTACCTGGGCACTGCAACCGCCGTGGTTCTGCAGCTGCCTGTCGTTCCGCTCCTCACCACTCTGCCCCCTGTCCCTGCTTACCCCCAGGTACACTGTGTCACAGCCCAAGGGCGAGGACTGGAAGTTCAGCGTGGGCCGCGTCACGCAGGCCATGTTCGACGAGCACCTGTTCAAGAGCGCGGGCGAGGACCACCTGGCGCTCATGTGCGGCCCGCCCGCCATGCTGGAGCACTGCGTGGAGCCGTTCCTGGCGGCCATGGGCTACGGCAAGGAGCAGATGATCCACTTCTAAGCTGCTTGTACGGCAAGGTGCCGTCTCTGGTGGGCGTGGATTACAGCACAGAGCAAAAGGAGCAGGCTATCCACTGTGAAGTGAGCTGGAATGGACAGGTGGCGGCGATGCGCAGTGGAATGCAATAAGGTCCAGTGGGGCAGTTTTGGGTTGGACGGGTTCGAGCTGGCCGCGCCCAGGGCTTGTCGTAACCGTGCCTCGTTTTCGTTGGGATCGGTAGTGGTGGAGCAGGGCGGCGGGCCGGGTGGCCATCTTGATTGGGGCAACGTGCCGATAGCGTATTGCTTTTGAGTGATGCAGGAGTGTTAGGTAGGGAGAGATGTGAGCTCTTCTTGTTTGTTGCTTGCGTACTCACGCGCGGTCTCATGACTAACCGAAGGCGCGGGGCACAACGTATGTATTTTGGTTATGTGAGTGCAGGTATGCATCTGGTTGCATGTGCGGTAGGTAGAACGCAGTGGCAGGCCCTAGCCTGCAATTGCTGTGAGATTGCGCTGTAGCTGGGCTCTGTTCTGTGTGGCGAGTTCAGGCGGAGCAGATGCACACACGGTGTCTAGTTGCTGCTGTTACTGGCAGCGAGCGGTTGCAGCATATGTGAGCAAGGCCAGGAATGACTCTTTGTGCATACGGCATACCGGAGAGATGAACGCAGCATACTTGCTATGTATTGTACAGTATTAAGTTAGGAGCATTGCCTTGGCTTCTACTTTGGGCCTGGTCGAAGTGTCTGTGATGGTGCAACGCTGCATGGGCACGTTCGTACGACATGTTACGGCCCCCAGCCACGTGTTTAGGTTGTCTGCACCGACATGGACGCAACAGTGCACTGACCCAACGACAGGTGTGGCCTTGCTTGCTGGCGGCATTAAGGCGTTTTCCCTTCGTTAAACCGCCCCACTAGACACCTATGTGGCCAGATTCGCGCAGCTTCCTCGCGTTTTGGCAGTGCGGCTTGCTGCATTCGAAATGTCTCGATGTATTTCTGCATGTCTGGATCCAGGCGCGAAAAGGCCGCATCGAATTAAACACATCTCAGCACGGGGCCTCCGCACGCGGCCCGCACGCCCGGCATACCGTTGTCCTGACGGTTGCCTCCGCCGCGGTAATGCACGTGTAATAAGCAAGTCAACATACGTATGAGAGCCGCCGGATGCAGGCTTCCCGGGGCATGACTCGACCCTGACATTTCACGATGTCAGCAGCCAGCAATGTTTCAGCAACGCCGGCCTGAAGACATCCTGACAAAACGTCAGACCAAATGCAGGAGTACTAAAAGTTGAAAATCAGTTTTCTCTATGAGCAACCGGGCCCTGGTCGACTAACACGACTAACATGGCATCCGCTGGTGGGGGGGCTCCGCCCCCCCACACCCCCCCGAGCGGACACCTTGCCACTGGGGACATGCTGGCAATTGCAGTGGTACTAAAAGTTCAAGCATGACTCGAATCAATTCTCCACAGGCAACCGGGCCCTGGTTGACATCGCGACATGGTGACATGGTCGACATGGCCGAACCCTCTACGCCACCCGAAAGGCATCTCCCCTGAGCCGACTTGGTTCCAAGTCAGACGGCCCCCACTTACTGATGCTAGGCCATAATGCATACGGCACGGCCCAGGCCATGCATGTCATTCGTGGGTGGGGGGGCTCCGCCCCCCCACACCCCCCCGAGTGGATTGCCCTGGATGTGGCCCCCCCATCGAATGAGATGCATGGCCTGGTGCAGTGCCGTTTGTCCATGCGTGTGGCTCCCCCACCCAATGGCAAGGTGTCCGCTCGGGGGGGTGTGGGGGGGCGGAGCCCCCCCACCAGCGAATGGCATGCATGGACTGGTGCCGTTTGCCCTTGTGTTACAGTTACAGACCCCAATGGGTTACGTCCGGAGAGCCAGGGGGCCGTAAGGACGAATAATGCGAATGGCTCTTATGAGAATGGCTTTCGGCTTCAGCTAGATGCCTTGCATACAGGGTTCACACTGGTTCACACCGCGGCCGTGTCAGTGGAACCCGCCCTTGTTCTTCGCTGTTGAGGGGGGCCCGCCTCTCTCGAAGCTATTCAAACGGGCCCTATTCCATGGCCACGGACCAGGCCATGCATGCTGTTCTTCGCTGTTGGGGGGGCTCCGCCCCCCCAAGCCCCCCCGAGCGGACACCTTGCTGTTTGATGGGGGCACCACAAGCATGATCATAGGGCACACGGCCCAGGCCATGTACCGTTTGGACGGCGCTGGGCGCTCGAGGGGCGCACAACAGACCGGCGGATGCCTCTGTCCATTCTATTCAAACGGGCCCTGTTCTATGGCGGCGGACCAGGCCATGCATGTCATTCGCTGGTGGGGGGGCCCCGCCCCCCCACGCCCCCCCGAGCGGACACCTTGCTGTTCGATGGGGGCACCACAAGCATGATTGATTGGGGGATCCACACGCATGAACACAGGCCGTGCAGGTCATTCGATGGGGGAGCCACAACCAAGGTGATCCGCTCCGGGGGGGTGTGGGGGGGCGGAGCCCCCCCACCAGCGGACGACATGCATTGCCTGGTGCCGTACGCTTTTTTGACGGTGGCTTCCGGCTTCGAATAGATGCCTTGCGTACAAGGTCCACACTGCGGACCGTGTCAGTGGAACAGCGGACAACGTGCATGGCCTGGATGCCGCTGTAACAACTCAGCATGCGCGCCGTACCGTTGACCAGAGCGCAACCCGGACAGCTGCAGTCCTGTGCACGTCATACAGTTGACGTTAAATGCCCATTGATCCCTATAGCCTGACCGCGGGTACTCTTTCCGCGAAGCTTACACAACAGTAGCGCACAAGCACCCACCACGCATGACAGTCAGCTGTCACTGCCGAACGTAGAAATTGTCGGGTATGCAATATGTCGGCACTGGTGAAGCATGCGTAGCCCGCGGTAGCTAGAGTTGCCAATGCCCTTCGGGGTGCCAGACGACGTCGAGAAGGAATGGAATTCATTAGGCGTAGTGCAGGCCATTCATGTAGTTCGCCTTGCGTTACCTGAGCGGTCGGAAAAGGCGCACCGAGTCTGGGTGCAACACCATTCAAAGGACATTGACCTCCCTAGGTGCAGCTTCAACCGTGCCGGACGGCCATCCCTTGCTGTGAACAGCCTCAACCAAGTACAGCGCATTTTGGACATTGCTGGCGTCAGCGTCCTCAGCGGTGAGCCCATCTTACGCTGTTACGAACAAACGCGCCCGCCATGTCCGCTGCCCATCAGTTCGCATCCTTACCATGACCGCAGAGCATCGCGACCAAATCACAAGGTACTTTGCGTGCCTGTTCGGTGATGCGGATGGAAGCACGCCTGCGGGCAGACCTTCAGCCGTTGCCGGTCAGGAGCGCCCTGACCGCCAGGCCCATGCGCCAGATGGTGAGAGGCATCTCTTGCGACCCGACAGTGAGCTGTGAGGCATCTCTTGAGACCCTGGGAGTGGGGGCCCACGGTCCAGACCATGCAGTTGTACCCTTAGTTGTACCCTTACACCCAGGCCCCTGCTTACGACCTCTTGCCCCCGGCATGCAGGCACTGCGGTGACGTTCCTTCCTCGGGCCATCAGGAGCACCGACCATGTGGATGCCGGGCATGTGTACACCGCTGTCCTCGACGCAGCTGTGGGTGCCGGCCTGCCCTGCAGCTCCAGCCCCCTTGACCTCCGTCGCAGCGCTATGGCCGCCATCGAGCACAGGTGGAGCACCCTGGGGCCCCGCATACTGGCGCAGCACGCCACGCTCCTCCAGGTGCAGTCACAGCCCACGGTTGCGTCATACCTGCTGGCCGTCACTTT
>VFQN01008595.1_pt1 | contig 10259 bp, 11 predicted proteins | sample 3512371 | NCBI WGS metagenome assembly VFQN01 (sample SAMN10412370, study PRJNA504923) | tailings metagenome | isolation source: Replicate 2 from Balatoc abandoned mine | place: Philippines: Itogon, Benguet | collected 2017-08-28 | reverse complement strand
CCTCCGCCCGCGCCGCCTTGCCAAGGGAGACCACCAGCGCCGCCGCCTGCCGCGGCTCGCCGTGCGCCAGCAGCGCCGGCCAGCAGCCCGGCCGACGGAGGGCCAGGTCCATCAGCTCAGCGCAGTACCGGATCTCGCAGTTGGACCCATCGAACTCGGCGTGCTGCTCGTACCGGCGGGCGTGGTGGCGGAGGTTGGCCTCTAATGCTGGCAGCAGGCCAGCCTCCAGGGCGCACGCCACCACGTAGGGCGCGCAGGTACCCCGGCCTCCCTCGTGAAGGGAAGGGGGGCGACACGTGGGTCCTCAGGAAAGGCAGGGGATGCAGGATGCAGGGCGGAGAGCGAGGGTTAAGGAGGTCTACAGGCGGACCCATGGGACGTGGCGCGAGTCCCAGGCCGTGCATTGCGCAACACCAAAAGGCGTTACGCCAGTTGTGAAGAGCACATTGGACAAAGGACACGTAACGACCCACATCTGCCTTCAGTTAAGGGGAAACAGAGATGCGGCAGGGGCAGGGCCGATGGCAGGGAGCGCACAAAGGGGCACACATGGGACGCTCACCTGCAGCAGCTGCACCTTCGCCGCCGTCGCTGCTTGACCTGCCCACGGTTGCTCCCGAACCGGTCGCCTCATCCCCTGTCGCCCGTTCACCTCCACCCGCATTCGTCCCCTGCTGGCTGTGTTGTTGCTGCTGCGACAGCAGCAGCCCCCCATCTTCCCGCCCCTGCTGCTGCTGTTCCTGCTGCTGCTCCTGTCCCTGCTGTTGCTGCTGCAGGCGGGGCGGCAGCTCGCCCAGCAGCCGCGCCATGCACAGCCCCAGAGTGCTGCTGTGAATCTCAATCCCAGCTGTTGGACACTGAAGCAGCACCTGCCACGCGGACGCCAGGTGGCGGGCGGCCTGGGCGGGCGGCATGCGCAGCAGGCTGCCGATGAGCACGCCCATGCCATCTTTTACTGCCGGGGTCAGCATGGCAATGTGGAACCGGGTGGGCTGGAAACCCTGCTCCGCTAGGCTGTCGCATGTCCGGAGCGCAGCGGTGCACATGCGGTAGATCTGGAGGGGGCTGTAGGGGAAAGGGCGGTGTTGAAGCTCATGGGAGATGGAGTTCGTGTGGGCGCCAGCCGGAGTGCCTGCTGGCGCGAGGATGGCGGTCCCTGCCGCCGCGCCTGGCGGCATGCTGGGTGCGGCAACCGACGCACTTCCCGCGAGGGCCGCCACTGCCTCCCTGTCAGACCCCTGAGCAGCTGCTGCTGCTGCTGCGCCGGAGCGCTGAGAGGGAGGGAGGTCCTGCCAGAACCGCAACACCTGCTCCCAGCACAGCGCCGCGCTCTCCAGCGCCTGCACACACAGCTTGACGCGCTCTCCCATGTCCCCCACATGGCGCAGCAGGGGCTCCGGCAGCCCCCACGCCCTCCCCCCGGCCCCGCCCGCCACCGCCCCCGGCGCCACCAGCCACCAGCCCAGCAGGCACTGCACCGCAGGGTGCGATAGCGCGGACCGTATGACGGCCTTCGAGCTTCCAGGCTCCCGCGTCCAGAGCCGCACGGATACCGACAGGTCCCGTTCCCGTACGCTGACGTACGGTCCTTCGATTTGAGCAGCGTAACTTGCGGAGGCGATGGCCTTTAGCAGGGCCCCGTCTTGACCCTCGAGCTGCTTGGTTACCCTTGCGCCCTCGGCAGCGACCGCAGCCCCACTGCCCACCTCCTGGCCCTCCCCCTCCCCCTCCCCCGTTCCCTCCCCGTCCCCCGCCCGCGCCAGGCCCTCCGCCAGGTCCAGCCGCAGCGCACACAGGTGCTGCAGGACGTGCGAGGATGCAACTTCAGAAGGGGTGATAGGGCTCTCTATGCTGTCGGAGTCATTTCTGACGTCCACGATGAAGGCCGCCAGCTCCAGGGCTCCTGTCCAGGCGTCAGCCGCCTTGCCCAGGGCGGCCAGCTCCGAGACCGCGTCTCCCCTGCATGCCGCCAGCCGCTGGCGGTGCGCGTGCAGGATCGCGGAGAAGGCGTGCAGCGGCTGGGTGCGCAGGAAGGCTGTGAGGACGTTCTCCCAGGTGCGCAGCAAGGGGGCGTCCACAGGCGCAAGAGGTTTAGATGCCAGGACGACGCGGATTGCGAACTGCAGGTCCATCAGCAGGAGGCCAATGCCGCTAATTTGGTTGGCGCAGCAGGGCGAGGAGGTTCGCAGCGCCCAGGCGTGGGCGGCCAGGAGGAGGGGCAGGCACCCATGGTTAACGGCGAAAAGCCGCATGACGTGGTTCTGTGCGGCCCGGGACTCGTCGTGGCTGACGTCCGCATCGTCCACGACGCAGCCCCAGATGGACTTCAATTCCCGAAGGCGAGACCGCGCCAGGTTTACATGATGTTTGACCCAGTCGGGACTGAGGGTAACAGGCTCGGACCTCGCAGCATGGCCTAACGCAGACAAATCAGACTGGAGCTGCGTGACTAGCTTCAACGAGCTATCATCGGTGGGCGCTTTGTAGGCCAGAATCTTGTAGACCTCCTCCATCCGGGAGTGCCTTTGGGCAGAGCCTCTCGAAGAAGCCGGCGCGGCACGTAGTTATAAGGGTGAAGCAATCATTGCGATGGGAAGAGGACTTGGCTACCTAGGTCCATAGCGCGGCCGCGCAACGCCATTGACTGGGGTCTGGCAACGCCACTCACAATGCGCCATAAGAAAGTATGCTTAAACGTCGTTGCGCAAGTAGCAATCGACGTGCGGAATGTGCCATGCGGTTCCGCTACCAAGTTGTGCGACAGTTACAGGTACCCAGGGGAGCTCCCCTGCAAGGTACGGCAAGAACCCTGTGAGTTGTGACTGCGGCCATGATGCGGCGGACAGGCAAGACACTGCGGCAGTCGGAGCAATGGGGAGCGATATGATCGTTTTGAGGCAGCATGTACACTACGTGACGTTGTTTAGATGTTTACTGTAAGGGCACACAAGGGTACACCAAAAGCAGTCCCCATCCACAGCCGCTGATACCCAAGCGTATGGTACCGTATCTGCGCTTCTGCGGGTGACACGCGCTGTGGCCAAGCTGTGGCTGCACATGAGAACACGTGAAAAGAGCCACAACGGAAGACGCCGAGGCTGCCTTCCGGTAGACGTCCACTACGCCTCCGCAAGGCCCCGTCCACACGGACTCAGTTACGCCATTACGCTTTGCACGTCTTACACGGCCCTCAGGAAGGTACGAACAGGAGGTGCTTCCAGAAGTACCGGTATTCCATGCACATTCTGGCACGTACAGCTGCATAGTATAGGGGCTTGCCTGTGATCACGAGATAACTCATCCCTGTTAGGTACCGGTAACAAATCACGCATCGATACTACCTGTGCGGGATAAGCCTTAAGCCGCAGTGCTCTGGCCGCGTTGGGGCTACAGCCTCTCTGCAAACAGCGGCGTTCACAGGGAGTCACATCTAAGAACTACCCTCGGTCCAGAGCACCTGCACAGCTGTCATATGTACCCTTACCAACCCACTAGGTCCATTGTGGGACCTCAAGGCGCAAGCAGCATCGCCTGCCAAAACCATCATTGTCAACTGTATCATGGATGTTGTACATCGAGAGACCTCCAGTAAGCGTGTCACACGAATGTCAGCCAGGCAACACACAATACCGTATCCTACATTGGGAATGCGCGTATCACATGCAGAACCATGCTTCACAACGACCTGCTTAAACTGGCCGCGGCCATGCAGAGCTCTACCTTGATGCGCAAGCATACATTCAGGTGCCACCCCAGCAGCCATGCCGTTCGCACAAAGGATGCCATCACATGCACCGAAATAAGGTGCAAACCCTCGGTCACAACTGCAAGGCAGCAGCGCAAACCCGGGTGCACCAATATCAACGCCCCCTGCTGCCCACCAAACAACCGGTTGGTTCTGAGTATTTTCTGCTCTTGATCCATAACATCAACCCCTTACGATGACCACCTCGCCCTCACGGTACTCCCCCCAGCACCCGGCTCCACCTTCGCGCTCCCCCCGTGCCGCCTCCCCCGCCCTCACCCTCCCGCACGCCATAATGCTGTAAGAAACCTCTCTCCTACCGTGTCTATGGCACATCACTCCACACCGCCCGCCGCCGCCCTCCCGCACGCCGCCTTGTGCCCCGCCGCCCAGTCCGCCCTCTGGCACTCCGCGCAGCAGTACCCCACCGCCCGGCACCGCCCGCACGCCTGCAGCCGCACCCCCGCCTCACTCGGCCCCTCCGCGCGGGCGCACCACGCGTTGGCGCAGCGCGGCAGGCCCACGTCCCCGTGCACGTGCGGGCCCGGCAGCAGCGGCAGGCCCTCGCGGCACACGCGCAGCCGCACCGCGCGCCGCAGGTCGTCCCACACCGGACCGCTGCACGACCCCGTCCCGCTAGGCCACACCTCTGCCGCCAGCGCACGAACCGCCGCGGCCAGGGGCTCACGACCGGGCTGCCCTTGGATAGCCTTGCACACCTCACTGGCCCAGCCTATAGTGCATCCTTGCGCCCCACGCCCTTGCGACACCATGAGCGCGTCTCCAGCCCAGGTAGTAGTGCATCCTGGGTACACAGCGTGCTGCTCCACCAGCGCCTCCCGCAGCTGCTCGGGCGCCGCCAGCGCCACCACCTCCAGCACGTCCAGCGCGGCGGGCAGCAGCTCACGCGCAGCCGCTAGGCACAGCAGGACCTTCCTAGTAAGCTGCAGCATCTCCATCTTGGAGCGCAAACCGAACATCGTAAGCACGTGCCGGGCCTGGTCGATGGCATTCAGCCTGTCCACCAGGAGCGACGCCCATGCCGCGTGCACGGTGCATGAGCCGTCGGGGGCAAAGGCCAGCGCCTGCCTCGCCACCAGCCGCAGCCACGCCCACGCCACGCGGTACGCCTTGTGCGGCAGCAGGTAGGAAATGGACGCAGCCGCACGTGGCGCCCGCGCCGCCGCGGCAGCAGCAGGGTGCGGTGGCCGCGTGAGCAGCACCGGCAGCCACTCTGTCGCCGCCAGCGCCATCAGCCGCTCCAGCTGCAGCTGCGGGGGCGTGCCGGGCGCGGGGCAGCCGCCTGCCGCCGCCACCTGCTGCCACGTGGGGCCCGCAGCCCAGGCGGGAGTCGTGCTGCGTTCACTGTTGCTGCCGCCCTCCTTGGAGCCTGTCATGCTGCTGCTGCTGCTGCCTGTTCCGGGCCCAGCGCCAGCCCCCTCCTCCTCGTCCTTCTCCACCCCGCCCACCCGACGGTTGAGCCGCAAGTCCGGCCACCCAGCACACGGCCCCGTGGCACCGACACCACCGGCACCACAGCCACCTGCACTGCCAGCAGACCCCGGGGCAGCAGCTGCCTCCACCGCCCCGCTCCCGTCCCCGCTCCCGCCCGCACCACACGGCCGCGGCCCCAGCTGCTCCAACAGCGCCAGCAGCTGCAGCTGCAGCAGGCTGCACGTGTCACGCTCGGAATACCATTCCATATGCGCTTCCTTCCTCTCCGCCGCCTCCTCCGCCCGCGCCGCCTTGCCAAGGGAGACCACCAGCGCCGCCGCCTGCCGCGGGTCGCCGTGCGCCAGCAGCGCCGGCCAGCAGCCGGGCCGCCGCAGGGCCAGGTCCACCAGCTCAGCTATATAATTAAATCCGTCCAAGAGAGCGTGCTGCTCCTGTCGGCGAACGTGGCCGCGGGTGTTAGCCTCCAGGGCGGGCAGCAGGCCGGCCTCAAGGGCGCACACGATTGCGTGCGGTGCGCGGGCGCCCCTGTCCTCGCCTGCGCCGTGAAGGGAAGGGGGCTGACCCGTGGGCCCTGAGGAAGGGCAGGAGAGGGCAGGAGATGCAGAGCAGGGAATGGGACACAAGGGTTTGATCAGGCCGGTCAAGCAGCGTAGCAGGGAGGGAAGCAACAGACACCTTGCACCAACGAGCGGGTGTCTAGCCCTGGTTACAACCAACTGGATTCGTTGATCCTAGATTGTTCCACCAATTACAATTTACAACTTCACCGCAGCAACAATACTTACAATTACTCACGCTCATACAATAACAGGAAGGCGCAAAGTGCTTACCTGGCCCAGCAGCGCCCTCGCCGCTGCCGCTGGCAACGCCGCCAGCGGCCACCTCCAGGTCCCCCTGCACAGCCCCGGGCAGCTCTCCCGCAGGCGCCGTCCGCGACCCCCCATGCTGCTGCTCCTGTTGCTGCTGCAGGTGGGGTAGCAGCTCGCCCAGCAGCTGCCCCATGCGCAGCCCCAGAGTGCTGCAGAGCATCCCGAACCCAGCTTTCGAGACCCGCAGCAGCAGCCGCCACACCGAGGCCAGGCGGCGTGCGGCCTTGGCGGGCGGCATGCGCAGCAGGTTGCCGATGAGCACCCCCAGTCCCTTGTCCACGGCGGGCCGTAAGGAGAGGATTTCAAAGTACGCATCCATGGCCATACCAGGAGCGTACTCCGGGAAGCTGCAGCACTGCCTCAGCCCCGCCATGCACATGCGGTGCATGTGGGCAGGGCTGTACACGGGGCGGCTGGTGCCGGACGGGGTTCCAGCAACGGCAGCGGCCACGGGTCCATCAGCGGTGGTCTGGGGTACCTGGCCGGCCCCCGCCGCACCCGTCGGCTGCTGCTGCCGCGCCGCTTCCCCGGGCCCGAACCCAGACCCACACCCTAGCCCAGTAGCACCGGCCGTCGCTGCTCCGGATCCAGCTCCAGCTGCTGCGGTGCCCGCTGCCCCGGACGGGACCAACGCCGATGGTGGTGCTGCGGGATCCGAATTGGAGCCCTCCCAGTCCCGCAACACTTGCTCCCAGCACAGCGCCGCACCCTTCAATGCTCGCACGCACAGCTTGTCACGCTCTCCGATTGCCTCCATATGGCGCAGCAGGGGCCCCGGCAGCCCCCACGCCCTTCCCCCGCCACCGCCCGCCGCCGCCCCCGGCGCCACCAGCCACCAGCCCAGCAGGCACTGCACCGCAGGGTGCGACAGCGCGGACCTCAGCTCAGCGTCCGACCCTCCCGGCTGTCGTGTGTCCACCTCCACGCATACGGTCAGGTCCCGCTGTTTGGCGACCACCCCTCCGGCCGAGCAACTGTGCGCAATGGAGGCCACCAGCTCCAGGAGGGATGCGTCATCCTGCTCATGCCGCTCGCTGAGCTGCCTTGCGGCCTCGGCGGTCGCCGCATCCCCGCCGCCCGCCTCCTCCCCTTCCCCCTGCCCCTCCTCCACCGCTCGCGCCAGGGCCTCCGCCAGGTCCAGCCGCAGCGCACACAGGTGCTGCACGATGTGCGAGGTCGCCACGTCGGCAAGAGGGTTCGAGATTGCTGCGCTGACCTTCTTAAACTCCAGGTTTCCGACGAGCTCCGCCAGCTCCAGGGCTCCTGTCCACGCGTCGGCCGCTTGGCGCAGGGCGGCCAGCTCCGGTACCGCGTCTCCCCTGCATGCCACCAGCCGCTGGCGGTGCGCGTGCAGGACCGCGGAGGCAGCCTGCAGTGGCTGGGTGCGCAGGAAGGCCGTAACGACGGTCTCCCAAATGCGCATCAGGGGTTCGTCGATGGGGTCGCAGGGCTTGCCCTTCCAAATGGCACGGATGGCGAGTTGCAGCTCGGTCAGCAGGCTGCAGACGCTGTCTGTATTGTTGATGCTGGATGGCATGGATGCCCTCAGGGCCCAGGCGTGGGCGGTGAGGAGCATCTGGATGCACGGGTGGCCTAACACGACGAGATGCAAGACCTGGTTCCTGACGGCAAGGAAGAACTTCAGCTCTCCATCATCCGGTCGAAGGACGCAGCTCCAGTTCTGGTTGAGCTTTTTGAGCACGTCGCAAGCTTGTTGCATGTTTGCTGGAGTCGTCGTGCTGTCGCCATTTCCCGAAACCGCTACCCTGCATATTGGCGACAGGGCGCTCTGCAGCTCTGTCGCCAGGCGAAGGTGTTCCTGGCTAGATGGGGCCACATAGAAGAGTGTGTCGTCGTCAAGCTCACTCCTTTCCACGGGGTGTCTTGGTCTCGGCCGGCGCGGCATTTGCTGGCGGCCTGGAAACCACAGCGAACGGCTTCTCCACTAGTCGAGCTTGAAACTAGCGTCATGGATTACAACACCTTCATGCCATAGCTGTACGCAATCATACTAAGTATTTCGTCCTCCTCGTGAAGCTGTCGTGCAGTACGGCCACATTGCGCACTCCCCGTGCCAGTGCCTGCCTCTTCCACTATTCCTCCGGGAAGACGTGCGCTGTATGTAGTATGCGAAGTATGTAGTAGGTGCAGTGATGGCAGGTACAACGCATGTTTCAAAGCGAGTTCAAGAGGTCTAGACCGCCCGTGCAAGTATCTCAGTATGGACGTGCGCTGCCTCCACGGCTGCACCTGTGCCGCCCTTGGCCGCACCTTTTCCCTCGTACGTCGTCAATCATCAAACAGCAATACCGGTACCACAGCCCAGCTCAAGTCTAGGGCCAACCATGCGTATCCGTATCCTACACGTGTCATCTTGATCACAACCTGCAGCGCTCCACAGCCAACATACACAGATACGACTGTCTGCACGCATGCCCCCATCGCACCACGGCCGCCTCATCGCTCAACCCCCGGTGCTAACGCCGGCAAGACGCGCAGCAGTACCACGCCCCACCGCAGCGCCCGTAACCCTCCTCAGCCCCCACTTCCGCCCGCTACCCCACCTCCGCCTCCGTCTGTCCCGCCGGCGGCAGCACCCCACACAGCGACTTGTTTGCACACACGGATCAGGGCACGCAGCTCACACAGCGGAGGCACCAGCACCACCTCCGGTCCCAGGCACGACCTCTCACCGATGCCGCACAGGGCCCCCAACGCCTCGCCCATCGCAGCCCCCCTGCCAGACCTACCGGACCACTCCCTGCCCCACTCCTCCACAAAACGCAGGCCTCTCGCCAGAGGCTGCCCGCCCTCCCAGCCACCGGCCTGTTCTGCAAGGTCCGCCAACCTGTCGTACACAGGAAGCCTAGTCCTAACAGGCTACCCTTGCGCCCTCGGTCCAGAGCACCTGCACAGCTGTCATACGCACCCATGCCAACCCACCAAGTCCAATTTTGGACCTCAAACGCACGCCGCATCTCGTTAGACAATATTAATGTTTATGTATCCAGCCCCAGCGTGAGGAATGGTACCCCAAGTCTTGCGCATGGCAACTCTTAGCAACGCAACCCACAACATCCCACGTTGGGAACGCACGCGACACTCGTGCTTCACGGCGCCCCTGCTTACCGGCAGCGGTCACGCGGACCTCACCGCGACTTATTAACATACATTCAAGCGCTACCGCTACAATCATGCACAGCTGCCGTATGTACCCATCTCATTTCGCCCAGTCCATTGTGGCTTTGTGGGGCCTTCAACGCACGCCGCATCGTCTGCTCACACCCACCTTGTCAGTCCTTCCACGGGCATCGTACGCCAGACGTGCCATATGCCACCCTATAACTGTCAGCCAGGCAACCCACATTGTCTTGCATTACGAATGCATGCGACGCTTGTAAGTACCGTACTAATACGATGTCCTGCTAACAGGCAACGGTCACGCGGATATGTACAGTTGCAAGCATACGTTCACGTGCCATGCGTTACATCGCTGTTTGCAAGAGGCGTGCCATTTTACGAACCGTCACAAGGTGCAAGCTCTCAACCAGCACAGCAGGTTAGCAACGCAAGACCAGTGGCTCCAATTTCAACGCTCCCTGCTGCCAACGAACAACCGGCTGGGCTAAAGAACTCCCTGCTACTGGTACGTATGATACACCCCGTACCATAGCCAGCTCGCCCTTACTGTGCATCCCCCGCTCCCGCCCCCACCTTCGCCCCCGCCCCTGCCCTCCCGCACGCCGCCTTGTGTCCCGCCGCCCAGTCCGCCCTCTGGCACTCCGTGCAGCAGTACCCCACCGCCCGGCACCGCCCGCACGCCTGCAGCCGCACCCCCGCCTCACTCGGCCCCTCCGCGCGGGCGCACCACGCGTTGGCGCAGCGCGGCAGGCCCACGTCCCCGTGCACGTGCGGGCCCGGCAGCAGCGGCAGGCCCTCGCGGCACACGCGCAGCCACACCGCGCGCCGCAGCTCATCCCACACCGGACCGCTGCACGCCCCCGCCCCGCCGGTCCACTCCTCCGCCGCCAGCGCACGGACCGCCGCAGCCAGGGGCTCCCGGCCAGGCTGATCCCGGACCACCGCTAGCACATCGCGGGCCCAGGTAGGCCAACCCGCATAAAACACCTGGTGTTCCACCAGCGCCTCCCGCAGCTGCTCGGGCGCCGCCAGCGCCACCACCTCCAGCA
>VFQN01008593.1_pt1 | contig 10260 bp, 16 predicted proteins | sample 3512371 | NCBI WGS metagenome assembly VFQN01 (sample SAMN10412370, study PRJNA504923) | tailings metagenome | isolation source: Replicate 2 from Balatoc abandoned mine | place: Philippines: Itogon, Benguet | collected 2017-08-28 | reverse complement strand
AAGACGCATAGCATAAGACGCATAGCATAAGACGCATAGCATAAGACGCATAGCACGGAATGCAGGGCCACAAGTCACTCACCGATGCCATTTCTCGACGCCAATCTGCGGGAGTGAATGGGGTGGGCATGAAGAAAGAAGATCAGAGAGAGGTTGTGCACTGGGAGTGCGGGAGGCAAGGTGGATTGGGGGGCAGGGGTAAAGCACCATGTAAGCCAGGGTGAGGCCCCTTGGTTTGGGGTCCCCTCATGGGTTACGTTGCAGTAACACACTGACCCGTTGCTGCTGTGGACAGGAAGGATACATAGCGTGCACGCTCTGCTTGCTGCTCCCAGTCCCCGGCGGCTACACATCGCCACGCAACAACCCCGTCCCGAGGCACCCACAAGCACACCCCAGCTTGGTACTCCACGGCACATGCCACCATGCCAACCATTTGCGCGCTACTTGCTCGTAGCACTGCCTTTGATCTCCCTTTTGTCCCGAAGGCGTTAGTCATCTGCCCCTTCCCATCCCCATAGTCCCCTTAGTCCCCACCTCCAGCTATTGGTGATGCTTTCCAGCGTGCCTTGCGCACTCGAGTCACTATGCCCCTTGCACCCCTCGGCCGCACCTGCAGCTGCTCCAGCTGCTGCGGCGTGACGTCGTCCAGTATGTCCACGATGCGGTGCAGCTCGGAGCGCGGCACGCGAAGGGAGAACTCCTCGTACGGCAACACGTCCCACAGCGCCTGGGGGCGGGCGGCAGGGGCAGCAGACGGGCGCGGAAGACAGTGAGAATGGGTGCGGAGGGAGGGCAGGGAAGGTTTACGTTGATACTCAGAAACCTCTGGAGCGCAGGCAGGGGAGAGGGAGGTTACGTCCGACCTTAACACACCCTCGATCGTGTCGGCTTCCGACAATAGCCCGCCACCTGGTACGCGTGGTCTTGCACGCCAGCCACCTATTGCACCTGGTCCCTCCCGGCCCCCTTCTACCACCTGATGAACGTAGTCCTGAACACCGCCACCCGTAAACCCGGTACAGCAGACACCCCATTACATTCCCCCCTCCCCTCGTCCTACCGCCTATCCCCCCTCCCCCACCTGGCACACGTCGTCCTGCAATACCTCCCTCCCCACACACGATTCACCAGGATGCAAGTTACAGTCCCCCCCAGCTGGTGCACGTGGTCCTGCACTGCGCCTCCCAGTTCATAATGCATAGTCCACGTTTCCTCCTATGCTGTATGCCCAACCCCTCCCCCTGCGTAGTACACGTGGTCCTGCACCGCCCCTGCCTGTCGGTCGGCACCAGTGCATGAACCCACACTTGTGTGAGCACCCTGAGCTGCATTCCCATACCCCTCCCCCCCGGGTTCCCACCTGGTACACGTGGTCCTGCACGATGACGGGCACGCAGCCTGTGACCACGGCCTCCGCCAGGCGGATGCCCCACCCCGCCCCCATGGGCGCCAGGCAGAACTTGGAGTGCTGCATGCGGTGCGGGGCGTCGTCTGGGGGGGTGCCGTGGAGAGCAGGATGGGAAACAAGGCCGGAGTCGTCAGGCTTGTATTGCAGTCAGGAAGGACGCTCGTAGCACTCCTTCCTCCGTCCCGGCCTTCCAGCTGCGCTACAGCTCCGTTTCCACCAGCTGCCCATGCGCCGACCGTTTATCACCCCCCTCCCCCAAGTACTCACGCGCCGGGCCCATGATCATAAAGTCCTTGCGGTGCTTGGGCCCTCCCTCGGCGTACGGCCCCCCGGGCCCGAACATGCGGTTGAGCGCCTGCCGCACGCCCTGGCTGTACGCCATGAAGGGCCTGGGGCGCACAAGGACCACATAAGTGTCAGCACAACGAGTATATGCCAGTCTACACGGAAACCGTGCCAATGCATGCTTAAGAGCTATGTAGGTGTGTGATCGTATGAGCTGAGGCAAGGGGGCAGAGTGGCGCCGGCGCGCCGGCTTGCGTGCAGGGCGCGAGGGCAACCCTCACACATGGTTCTCGCGCGTCGTCGACGCCCACCCTCTTGGTGTGCTGGCGAAGTGCGAACAGAATGTCTTAGTGTACTGCAAGTTGTGGAGAGCAAGGCCGCAAGCGTCGCTTGCGGCGAGCAAGACGGCATGCGGCATAGCGGCGACACCGGCAGCACAGCTGGGACCACCCACTTGGTGTACCCCCCGAAGAAGAGGGTGGTGTCCCGCGGCTCGGCGTCAAGGCGGCGGGTGACCACACGGCTGCCGTTGGCCACCACCTCCACGTTCCACACCTGGGGGCGGGAGCACGGCACAGCGCAGCACCTCATGGCTGTGTACCTCAACACTACAAACCTGGTGGCGGAATCACGGCACAGCGAGGTGTTGTGGCGTGTAGGAGCATGGCGAGAATGAGGTTTGATGGAGCAGCGGGGTTGCGATGTGGCCAGGGACGGGGCACGTGCCGCCGGCCAGCGCTCGCAGGGTGGGAGTGGGGAACTGCCTGCGGGCGCGGAGTGCACAACGGCCCCGACCACCAGCGCGCACTTCTCCCTTCCTCCGTCCCCAGAAAAAACTGGAAAGTGGACCCTCTCGACCCCTGCCACCCCCCGCCTGCCCTCCCTGCCCAGTCTTATCGTTAAGCCCACCTTGTTGTACCGCTCCGGCTCCAGCCACCCTGAGTTGAGATAGTTGGGCGCCACCACGTCCTTCTCGGGGCTGGGGAAAGGGAGGGGGAAGGGAAGGGACAAGACGGCGGGGCAGGACAAGGGATCAATATTACCGTTCAGAAACACCGGTGAGACTGGTGGACGCCACCCCGGTACGGGCGAAGGCCAGGGCGCCGAAGCCTACCGCAGTATCACCTAGTAGATAAGTACGCCGTGTAGGTGCTGGGTGAAGGGTCTGGCCGCAATGGCGTACGGTAACCCACAGCTGCCGCCCCCAGCTGTCTGGATCAGTACATGGCAAGGAGCAAAGTCGTACGCCGTATGCCTCCACGCTACGCACTGTACGGCGTGCGGCACATGTGCGGCTCTGCCGTACGTACCGTATGCACATTTCGTGCTCGTCCAGGATGTCCTTTGCCGTGAAGGTGGGGAACTCCTTGAAGCGGTCCCCGGGCAGAGGCAGCGCGCCGCCCAGCCCCGCCGCCCCTGCGCCCGCCGCCAGGCGCTGCGGGTCGCCGTGCTTGAGGTGCAGGTAGGTGCGCCGGGGGGACTGCCCAAAGTGCACGATCTGTGACAGGGAGGCGACACGGGGACCACATTGGGGTGGGGGGCCGTGGGGAGAAAAAGGTAGGTTGGTGTTGTCGCAAACAGAACGGCACACGTGGGAAGGCTGCATGTAGTTTCCCTACACGCGGCGTGCAGACAGCTGTGCGCGGATGGCTGTGCACACAGCGTGCCTTGACCCCAGTGCCCCCACCACGCCACTTGATTGCTGCTGCGTGCTGCAGTCCCAGCCCAGCCTCAGCCCTCCCGCCCGACGGCCATGCCACGCAACCCGCCCCCACCAGCGCCCCACCAGCGCCCCACCACCACCAACACCCCTGAGCGTCAACCACCCCCTCCGGGACCCCCACCTCGCCGGTCAGCACGGCGTTAAATGGGATGTCCAGGTAACTACCCGCCGTTTTCCTGCCTCCGCCTGTAGCTCCTCTTCGCGTACAGGCACCAGCGTTACCGCGACCCCCTGACGCCTCCCACGGTTTCCTCGCGTTTTCCATCTACCAGCATACCCCAAAGCCTTCGCCAAAGGCCAGCCGCCCGACACCACCCTATAGCCCCAGGTGCCCTCCGGCGGTGCCCTCCGGCAGCAGCAGCCCCGCCCCCGCCCGTGCAGTAACACCACCAGTGCCCCGGGGCCGGTGCGGTAATGAGGCCCTAGAACCGTGCTTCTATGTGTGTCGCAAGCGCACGAGCCCCATGTACGGTAAGCGCATGAGCGCTTGGACCCCACCTTGATGGAGTGCTGCATCTCCAGCGGCGCGTACTGCAGGCTGCAGGTGCCTCGGTCGTTGGTTGCCCACATGATGTGGTTGCGGCCGCCCGTGGCGTTCCAGAAGGGCGAGTTGTTCATCAGCCAGTGCGTCGCGTGCATCATGGGGACCCACGGCTCGCCGATGTTGCCTGGGGCCCGGGGGCGGCAGGGGAGAACAGGTAGGTATTACCTCTGTTGGTAAATATTATATCTATTTATTTTATTTAGATCCCCACGGCTCGCCGTTGTTGCCTGGGGGTGTGTGGGGCGAGGGAGAACAGGTAGGTATTATTAATTTAAATTTTATTCATATTTTGTTTTCTTTATCATATTTATCATAATGCCCATGGCTCGCCGTTGTTGCCTGGGGGCGTGTGGGGCGGGGAGGGAAGGTAGGTAGAAGGCGGGAACGGAGGGGCAAACGGTGTAGCCAGGGGGGGGGGGGGCGGCAGTGGTGGAGGGCGAGTGGGGACAGCGCCAACAACGGGTACTCAGCGTCTCCGTTGTAGCGGTACGAAAACCGTCTCCTCTAAATGCTTGGTAGCGGAATATTACATGACTATATTTCTGATATTTACAATTACAAAAGTTCCCTTAACTGAGCCCTGCACCGGCCCGTGCAGCGGGCTGTGGGCCTGCCTGGCCCGCAGGCAAGGCGCATCCCAGCACCGGTCCTACCCTGCCCTCCCTGCCCTCCGATTGGTACCCCACCCCGCCCCCACCTGTGTGGGTGTACCGATACACGGCCCGCCGCGGCCCCACCCCGCCCCCACCTGTGTACCAGTACGTGAACATGGGCACGTAGAAGAGCGTTGCCTCCCAGGGGTTCTCCGTGCGCACGCCCCAATCCACCAGCAGCTGCTCCGTGAACTGCAGCTCGCTGTTGTACATCAGGTCGATGGTGGGCCTGGGGAGGGGTGTGGAACAACAAATACGGCAGTAGGAAGATTTACCAGGCACTGGAATAATTAATATACGGCAATAGTAAAGTATCAAGGCGTATGTAGCAACGTTGTATCAGGTCGACGATTGAGAGGTCGCAGACACATAGGTCTGGCAGGGGCGCATGGCGCAGTATGCGAGCACAGGGGTAAAGCTACTATTGGAGGCACTGTGGTACAAGGGCCGCCAGTTGCGTGGGGCAAGGTTCAGGGCAAAGGGGTGGGGGTTGTGGCCCTGGGTACAGCTCGCCGTTGTACATCAGGTTGACGGTGGGCCTGGGGATGGGCGGTGGGAAAAGACACGTACTAGCAAACACATCGAAAGTGTTTGTAGCCAGGGTGGGGGTAATGCGGCTTTGGATGTGACCCGCCCTGCCCATTGCTGTGCCCCTCTGGCCTAGCTTGGCCCCACCCACCACTTGTCCTGGAACTCCCTCCGGTGCATCACGTTCTCCGGCAGGTCGTACACTGCGGACCAAGCGCGGTGGGGATGGGTCAGCCGAGGAAGGCCCAAAACAGGCGGAGGGTCGAAGGCATTGGCTAGGACTACAGTCCATTGCGCGTCACACACGTGACAGCCGGACCGCATGACTGTGATGACGACGTTGCAGGGCATTGGAGGCGGGGGACTGTCCAACAGAGGAATGAACGTGAACTTGAACGTGAATTAGAGGACATGGACATGCTTTTGCGTGTCGGACACCACAAGCAGTCCAGGCCGTGTGTCAAGTGCCTTCCTGTACAAACCCACCGTAAATCTTGGTGTCTCCAAAAGCGGGCCGCCATCCTGCGGGCCACAGACCACAGCAGGGTAAAAGGAACGGGGGAGACGGCTGGGCAACGGACGTGAGGGGCACACAGCATGGCAATCTTCACGTTCAGTTACGTCCCCGCGGGCCCGCCGCGCCCCCACTGCCCCCGTACGACGGACCTGCCCGACCCTGCCCCCTGTCCCTACGGCCCAGCCCCCCTCCCACTGCCCCCTGTCCCCTGTCCCTCCCCCTGTCCCCCACCCACCTGCCGAGCTGGTCCAGGCCTTTGTCCGCGTGCAGCCGTGCCCCCAGTAGCCGTCCTGGCAGTGGCACCAGCCGGACTTGCACGTGCCCACGCCGCTGAGGCCAGAGACGGGCAGCGGATAGGGACGAGTGAGTCAGTGTGTTACGGCCAGGGGCACCTGGTTCCGGCATCCCTGCCTTGGCGGCAAGTGCACCAGTCGGACTTGCACGTGCCCACGCCGCTGAGGCGAGAGACAGGCGGGGGCCGGCGTGGCGAGGGTCGTGTGTTACTGCATTGGCACAGCTGCATCCAGTGCTCCCCCATGCAGGCCCACATGGGGCAGCTCGCTGCCCACCCTTCGGACCCCTGCCTGCCCCCGGCGGCCCACCTGCAGTTGCGGTAGCAGTGGTAGTTGTCGGCAATCTCGCACGAGTCCCCCCGGAAGAACGAATGGCACTGGGGTTGGTGGGCAAGGGGGCACACCATGCACTCATAACGCGAAGGTGTCGTCAGTAAGCTTGAATTAGCGTGAGCGGGGGAGAGCGGTACGGTGGAGACAAGGGCCCCCAGGTGGCGTCTCTCAACTTAGCAGGTGGACTGCAGCGGAGAGAAAGGAGGAGGGCATTGCGAAAGGGAGCAAACGCTAGCCGCACGGTGCTCACATGACTATTTGCTCGTCCTACTGAAGGCGCCCACCTGGCACCATTTCTCGTTGGGGTCCTCGTGTCGAGCGTAGTCGGCCACGCCCTGTATCTGGCACCAGCCTCGGTGGTTGCACCTGCGGAAAGGATGGGAGGGGAGCGGAGTGGCGGAGGGAGCTGCAGACGCAGAGAAGCGAAGTAGCACGCCAGGGCCGTGTGGTACGTCTTGAGCTGCGTGTGGGCTGGCAGCAAGTAAGGCGCCGTAAGCTGCCGGGGTCGCGTAGGGCAACGACCGGGCAGCGGCAGCGAGCAACAACGCAGCAGTACGCCGTACTACGTACGGCTTTCCGTACGTAACGTACACTCGGCTCGGCCGCTCTGCTAAGGCAAGTAAGTGCAGGAAAGCCTGGAGCCTTGCATCCAGCAGCCCAGGGCAAGCAGCCCAGCAACGGCTCCGCGGTCCTGTCCATCCCAACCACAGCCAGGGCACCCACCGCATCCCCAACGCACCACCCCCTACCCACTTGTTTGGGCAGTCCTGCAGGGGCTGCCACTTGCCATTGTCTGGCGTCTTGACCTCCTGCAGCAACAGCAGCAGCACCGGGGACATACCGGTAAAGGATTAGGAGTTGACACACGGAAGCAGGGAGCACCGCCCACCACCTGCAGCACCGCCGGGGACACACCGGGTCAGCTTTTGACGCACGGAGGCGGGGAGCAGCTGCCCCAAAAAGCTAAGCCTGCTGCGGCCGCCCCTGCAAGCCCTGGTGTATTGTAGATTGGTCCAAAAAGTACAGTAGCTCGGCTTCTGATTACCTTTGGCACTTCGTCCTGTTTCAGCACGCGCTCCCTGTCCGGCCCCATGCGCTGCACCCACTCCACGTCCGGGTGGTCCAGCGGGGGCGAGTCGGACAGCTGCCCCGACTCCGGCAGGTTCTTGTAGCGGTAGCACAGGACCTGGGGCGTGGCGTGGCGGGGGTGGGGGTTAAGGTGGAAAAGGCACGTGGCGATGAAGGTGCGGTTGTGGAGCGTTCTTGTACCGGTAGCACAGGGTGTGGGGTGCACGACGGCATAGGGTGGAGGGGCAGTGGAGGTGAGGCGAGAGAGGCACGTGGCGATGAGGGAGCTTTTGTGGGACGCGAGGAGTAAGGCAGCGTTGTGGGGCAGAGGCATGTTCGGAGGGCATATGTCTTCCGCAACGCGCAGCTGATGTGCAGGTAGCACACGCTACCGGTGTGCCTATCCAGTTGTTCCACAAGGCATGGTTGCAGCAGCAGCTCATTACGTAAAGCTGGTGTCCCGCTGCTCACGTGTGAGTTGGCCAGCTCGTAGAGGCAGGGGTTCTTGCCGGGGTAGTGGTGCCCCTCGAAGTGGATGTGCGGGGGACAGGCAACAGCCTGCAGCTGCCTAGGGGAGCGGGGGGCAGGCAAGGCAAAGGGGTGGAGGTAGAGGCACTGTACGGCACGTTGCATGGCAGGTACGGACTGCGAGAATGTGGCCCCAACGCGGGGGACAGACAGGGGCGCATGGGGGGAGGTGCCTATCTACCCGCGATGGAGGGAAGGGATGGTAGCTCAGCCGCGTGCCCCAGAACGGGCCACAGCAGGGCAAAGGGCATCAGCAGCATGTGGGTTAAGTGTGGGTCCATGCAGCTGCACCGGACGCGTGGCCCGCAACGGGCAGGCCATGGACTCGCAGTCGTCAGCTGCCCCGTGCAGCGGTGTCACCCTTCCCCATGTGCGCATTCCCCATGTGCGCAGGGCTGCTGCAGCTCCGGCTGCACCCCCTTCCGCGCGCACCCACTTGGCGCAGTAGCAGTTCTTGGGGTACCACGTGCCTGCGGACAGGCAGGCCAATGGGTGCACGAGTTACTGCCAAATCCACAGCAAATTCCGGCATTGAGTCGAGTCGAAGCCTCCCTGACAAGTAACAGGTTCACAATGCCAGCCCACTCCGTAAGGCATAGCACGGCCGCTGTAGACCCGAGCCCCGCCTGCCTGCCTGCCCGCTGGATTCAGCCTACGGGCTAATCCGCCCAGATGCATACAATGCACAACCAGCCACCAGCGCATTGTGAGGCCGGCTACTGCAAGCCATGGCCCAGGCTACCGCCCCCGGGCCCACCGTAGTGCGGCAGGGTGCCGTTTTCGTGGGTGGAGTGGCAGGCAGGGAACAGACGCTCCGTGCAGGCGGGGCCTGGAGGGGGAAGGGAGGGGGGCAGAGGATACGGAGAGGGGTAGGGGGGGGCGGATGAGGGGTGGTTGGAGCTGGGCGATAGGCGCAGAACTCTTGCCAGGGCCGGGGATTGGACTGGTGAGCGCAGACGGCAGGTGACAGCTCGTAATATCAGGTGCAGCTTGCGCCCAGCGATACGTGTGGGGGCTCTGCAGGCTTGAACGTTGTGTGCTGTCAGTCGGAAAGCCCAGGCGTAAGACGGCCCTGCGGCCTTGCGAGGCAAGCTGAGGATCCCAAGGCTCTGGGGGCCTATCAACAGGGTACCACCGGCGGGTACATGGGTGTGCCTGCTTGATCACGTTCGGGGTAAAGCACCAACCCAAAGGTCCAGCTGGCAAAAAGCCTGCAGGAGTGATGTGGGGCCCGGTTCGGTGGTGCCCACCGCCCGTGGCACCTCCTTGCGACGGCGCCATAGGGTCTGTGACGGCCGCAGTGGCCGGGACCGTGCACTCCAAGACCCAGAGTCTTCAGTAAGACTTGACTGAGCAGGGTTGTACGCGGGCGGAGTGTGTGCCCCGGAGAGCACCACCCAGCGGTGCAGCTTCCAGCTGCTGCATCGTGTACACTCACTCACCCACCCAACGCCGAGCCAACGCGCCTCACCTTTCAGGCCGAAAGGGCAGTCACACTGCCCAGTTTCTCCGTTGCAGTTCCCGTACCTAGAAGGGCGCGGAGGTCGTATGAGCAATTGCACGTACCCGAGAAGAGTGGGGTCCGACAACACACCGCCAACACCGTTGGAACCCGGTGGGCCCAAGACATGCTACTACCGCTGAGCATTTTTATGTAGATGTAAATAATGTAGTTTCTTGGTTTGCAGTGTGCAAGGTGTGCTCTGTCAACACATCCAGCTGTCTCAACCTCCCCGCTTTTTGGCCACTGTTGCGCTAAGACATGCCAGGCGCTTACTTGGAACAATCGGGGTGACAAGGCTTATTTTCCTGCTTGAAGGGGCTCTCTGCAGCCTGTGAACCGCAATAGGAAAGCGCCGCGAGCAGGATCGATGTCCAGAGCGCTGAAGCGCTCATTTCTCCTCGACCAAGTCCAGCAGGATAGGCTACATATCAAGTCAATCTGTCACAATTCCAGGTCCTGTGGGCGGGCGTGGCTGGCGGTCAGCTACGGCAAGGTGTTGCGCATTTCGTCCTGGTAAACTAGGGAGTATGCTAGGGCGCGAGATATGTGCCCTTCAATTGGGTCCCTGTCAAGTGCAGCACAGTGGCGAGGTCTATCGTAGCCAAGCAGCTTCTGTCTAGCGCTTTGCGAACGGCCACGGGTAGCCTGGGGTAGGGCACTGTACGGCATATGGCAGACAGCAACAGCGCCGAACCGCTACAGCAGACGACTTTCTACCGACCTTACTGGGCTTGAAGTACCTACGGAGCGTATTGCCTTGCCGAGGCACATACCAAGGGCCTGCTGGTACCGGCTGGTCCAGGCTGGTCCGGGTCCATGCAGAGGGTGCCAAGTTGCCCTGCATCTACGCATCTGGCAAGGGGGGGTCGGGCG
>VFQN01008592.1_pt1 | contig 10260 bp, 13 predicted proteins | sample 3512371 | NCBI WGS metagenome assembly VFQN01 (sample SAMN10412370, study PRJNA504923) | tailings metagenome | isolation source: Replicate 2 from Balatoc abandoned mine | place: Philippines: Itogon, Benguet | collected 2017-08-28 | reverse complement strand
GTGTGGGTAGTGGCGAATAAGCCCCGTCCTCCCGCACACTAGTTATTATACCGCACTATTCGTCCTTATGGCCCCCCTGGCTCTCCGGACGTACCCCATTGGGGTCTGTAACTGTACACACCTGCCAAATGTAGCATCAAGCTCGTCCGTTTCTGCAAGGTGCGGCAAGCGTGGTGGCCACTGGCCATGCAGCGCCCCCGCAGTCTCCCAGCTCGGTCCGGTCCGGCCACCTCAGCAAGGCTACACCGTCAAATGCTCTTATTCGCCACTCCTCCTGTGCCTTGGTCAGGCAGGTACCTGTGGCGGCAACACGCCACACAGTGACGTAGCCAAAGCGCAGTAACATACGCTGTATGGAGCTACCAACCGTACAGGCGTGACCCAGGACCCAAACCCTCGCTTGATGTCCCAAATTCCAAGGTATGCTTCACCAGGACGTCAGCCCCAGTGCCGTGGTACGGCACAGCGCGGCTCAACCGTGCTGCCCAGCATCACGCAGTACCTGACTGAACCACTACAACGACCCCATGTCAAAGCTTCGCAAACACCCAAGTCGACCAACAGGGGTGCACCCTGGTTCGTTGTTCCACCCGGAATGCGCGCAAGTCAACCCGCTGGCGACGGAGCACTACAGCCATCAGCGGCATGTGGCCCAGGGGAGCTCCCCTGATGCGGCCTGTGCCCATGCACGCACTAGCTGCAGCCAAGTGCACCGCTCCAAGCGACTCCCCGCACAGGCTGATGAATCACAGCAGCAGCTACTCACAGGAAACGAATCTAGTCTTGAGCTCATAGTATACGCAGTCCGCTAGAGCGTCTCTCTGCATCACATTGTAGCATGCGCACACCCGGCTAAAACTAAGGCCTACCAGGGGCCTCGTGTACGGTATCTGTGGTATCAACGTCAAGCTAAAGGCGCGCCGTACACCCCCCCAGCGCCCTAGGCAGGCCGCCCGTGGCCCCTTTCTGTCCACCCACCTACGGTATAACACACAGGTCGGCAGCAAAGGTGCCCTGGAACCAACCTCCTGCTGCTTTGCATAACCACCCAACCCCGCCACCACGACACCTCCGCCCTGCGCACCACTCATTGCCCACGCTGCCCGGCAGATCCCTACGAAGGCTTCCTACACATTCTCCCCCGACACACCCCGCCTGCCTTCCGCCGCACCCCTGCGTCACCGTAGCTCTCCATTTCCCCCACCTTCGGCAGGGCGCAACCCTATCCCTTCCCCCACCCTCGACTGCCCCCTAGGCTCCATCCCCAACCACACGCTCCCCGCCACGCCTTTCCTCTCCTACCCTACCCTACGACGGGACTCCCTGGTAAGGTACGCTCTTTCCTTGCGCTTCACGCGCACCCTCACGTGCTGGCGTCCGGGTCCAGGGGCGGCTCTGCGCCCGCCGCCCCCGGCACCGCCGTGAAGTACGTCTGCATGGCCGCGCGGAAGCGCCGCATGTACTGCTTGGGCGACACGATGGTGGGCTCCTTGCCGTTGCCGCCCAGCATGCCGCTGCTCTTAACCCACGTCTCAAGCTGCTTGTCCCACGTGTACTGCGCGGGGGCGGGGGGGAGTGAGGGGGACAGAGAAAGACAGCGTCAGTAAAGTTGAGGGGTTGTGGGTAGCGGGAATCGGATGCAGCCTGTGGCAGCAGCGTGCCGGCTGCAATGTGAGCCGTATGTCAGGCACGTCGCGACGTTGGGTGTCGGCGTGGGTTACCGGTGTAGCGGTGTGCCACGGGCGCATCAGGTGCGGCGCAACCGCCGTGGTCACGCCCGCTGGTCTCACACCACCAACGCATTGCCACTACCACTCAAGAGTGCAGGGATCAACCCATTGGAACCTGCTGCAGGAGGTCCAGTGAAGTTGCAGATTGCTGGTGCGAAGCATATCGCTAATGTGACGAGCCCGCTAGTTGAGATATTAGGCCAGCAGCTTGGTTGTAAGAGAGCTGGGGCGCGTCGCTGCCCTCCTGGTCGCCCGTGTATCCGCTCATTACGCCTCTCCGTCTCCTGCCTTAACCTAACAAAGGGGAACCCTGTATTCAGGTCCTATACGCAAACCGAGCGCCCCCCTAACGTCAGGGACCCTCGCTTTTTGCCAATAGGCGCAGGGGTTGTTGAAGCTAGTTTTGCGGCGCTAGGAATCGCCTTGCATGCGAGCCGTATAGACTGGCCAAGTGAGTGTAGAAGGTGAGACTGTTAATCCTAACGTCCCAGGCCAGGTACTGGGCCACGGGGGTTGTTCTCATGCCATGTCATGTGCGCACCGTATTCTTCTCCGTATTTTTAGTTGCTAAGAAGCAACCTTCCTTACGCAGTGCATTTGAGTGGTTTAATAAGAGCTGATGTCATGCAGACGAGAGCCCCTGGCCTGCGTGCAAATGTACTTGTGGACATGTAACAGGATGACCTTGAGCTCCTTTCGCTTATTTAGACCTGAAAGATGCCACTACTTGAAAACAATGTCAAAACGGGTCCCCACGCTGCTCCTACTCTTGCCACCTCCCCACGCCCACCCCCCACCAACTCCCCACCACCGACCACATCCGTACCTGCCGAATGAAGTCGATGATGGCCAGCGCCAGCACCCCGTTCTCCCTGTCCACGCCCACCAGCAGCGAGTAGTCCATGACGTCCTGCTGCGCCAGGAAGGCGGTGTCGGCCCACAGCGCAGCCTCCATGGCGGCGCGGCTGCGCGCCTCCACGAACAGCGGGCTCATCTTGTTGTGGCGGCGCAGGTTGTCGTCCAGGTGCACCTGGGGAGGGGGGGGAAGCAGGGTCTGCGTGATGAAGAGCAGGCTGTGGGACGGGTGCGGGGGGGAGGCTAGAGGCTGTGCTAATGGTGCAGGTTGTTATCCAGGTGCACCTGGAACCGGGGGTGTGGGCAGTGGGGAGTATGGTGAGGGTGGAGTTGGTCAGGGTGCATGGGATGTGGGCGACCGGTGTGGGCAACGGATGTGGGTAACGGGGCATGGCTGTGTTGGGGTGAGGGTGAGAGGGCCAGGGCACTTGTTGGTTAGTCCATTGACGTGGCGTTTACGCCTGTCAGAGGTGCCTAAGGGCAGGGCCAGGAGAAGTTGCGGTTCTGGTGCGCCTGGGCCTGGGTGGCGTGGTGCCTGGTGGGAAAGTTCTGGCCTTGGGATTGGCAGGTCACTTCCATCCACGGGCGTAGGTAGGGCAACGCCTTCCAACTCTGGCAGGGCTGCGCTGTGGCGTGGGCACGCGGCTAGAGGGCATGGATGACGAGGGGATGACGAGAGCAGGGATTGCGCGGTGCAGCGCGCTGCGGCCTCTCTCGGCCCCCACCTCTAGGCTGTCGTCCGGCCTGCTGTGCGCCTGCTCGTTGAAGCGGTTGCGCTCCGAGCCCTTGAGGTCGTAGATGCGCCACACGGGGCGGTCGTAGAAGCAGTTCTCCATCACCAGCAGGTCCATGGAGAACTCCTGGGGGGCAGCAGCAGCAAGCGCAGGACTACAGCGTAAGGCGTCGGGAGTCCGGTAAGAGTTAGCAACAGCATATCCATGGAGAACTCCTGGGGGGGTAGCAGCAGCAAGACCAACAGCCATAAGGCGTCAGGAGTCCAGTACGAGTCGGTACCAGCAGGTCCATGGAGAACTGCTGGTTGGGGGGCTGGGAGCCGCAGGGCGGCACATGGGGACGGGGTTCGGCACGTGTCGGCGTGTGTGTACCACGTGAAAGGATGCCATGGGGTGTTCAGTGCAGGCGTGAGCGTGCGGGCGTCGGCGTCGGCGCCGGCGTGCGACTTGCCATGTACACAGCGTGATGGCCCAAGGACTCGAGCCCTGCACGCCTTCCCCACAACCCGAATCCCCATCACCGCTCCCACCGACTCTATAGCATTGCGCGCATCGATCACAAACGGGATTCATGCGCCGAACGACCCCCCAAACCTATACTCAGCACTCCGCTGCTCCGCTGCCTTGTCCTTGAGGTCCCTGAGGTCAATGGACACGATGCACCAAATGCACCGAATGACCCAATCCACTCCCTGCCACGCTTCTCTGTATCCCCCTCCTGCCCGCACCTTGTCCTTGAGGTCCTTGGCCGCCAGCCCCGCGCCGCCGCCCGCGCCCTCGCCGCCCGCGCCGCCGCCGCCCGGCCCCGGCTGCGGCTTGCACGCCACCGTGAACACGCCCAGGACCTTGGCCAGACACGTGCCGGGCGTGCCGCCGGGCGCGCCCGCGGGCCGCCCGGGGCCGCCGCCCGCCGCCGCCGCCGTCGCGGCCCGCAGGCGGCCGGACATGTAGTTGAAGTAGTGGGGCGCGAAGGACATGAAGGAGGCCTTCTCGCTCTGCAGGTGGCGGGCAGGGCGCAAACACAAGTGTCAAACGGACACGTCAACCACTCCCTCAAGACCAAGTTCTCAAGGAGCCGGCCAAGTAGCAGGGGTTGCCGTACACGATGGAGGCCGACAACGTCAACATGAAACAAACCCCAGCTACAACCCGTACGGTACCTTGGACAGGCTCTTGACGATGTAGCGGTCGTCCCGCGTCTTGGCGAAGTACGCGTTGCTCTTGCCGCCGCGGCTCTCCCACCGCCTGCAGCACATTGCGTTAGTCGAGTGTTACCACAAACAAATTTTCTCTCTATCACATGCTAGATGCGTGCTTTACGCGTGGCAAGGACGCACGAAGAGCCGCCTTGACGTAGAACTGCACGCGCGCCGCAGAGCTCAGGAGGCAGTGGAACTCTCTGCGTGCCTGGGGGGACTAAAGCCCTAGCTATGTATGTAGCGATGCCCTATCTGTGTGTCACCGTGTACCTGCAGCGCATGAGGCTGGTCACGAACGCCGCCTCGCCGCCCGCGATGCAGCGCCGCCGCAGCTCCGCAAACTGCGGCGCGAAGTAGGCCGTCACGGAGAAGCGCGCGCGCAGCATGGGCCACCCAGGGGACTTGTCCTCGAAAGGTATCCGCACGTGGATGGGGTCGCGCGAGGTGAGGATGGCGTTCCACTCGGGTTTGGGCGCCGGCCCGTTCGGGATAGGCTGTGAGTGCCCGGGGCCGCTGGGCCCCGGCCCTGGAGCTGAGGCGGACATGGGGTGGTGCGGCCCTGCAGGTGCGCTGTGGGACGGTACGCCCTGGGCAGCGCTGGTTGGCAGAGGTGCAGAAGGCGACGAGTGCTGCTGGTGAGGGGCGGAGTGCGGAATGGACTGGGGCAGGGCCTGCGGCGGGGGTCCCTGGGGCAGCGGCGCCTGCGGCGGCAACGACTGCCCCTGGCTTGGGGGCATGGGCATGGGAATGGGCATGCCCGGCCCGGGGTGGTAGGGTGCGTCTCGCGCGAGGGAGTGGCCTGGGGGCGCGGCGGCGGCCTGGCCTGCGGCCTCGGCACGCGCCTTCTGGAAGATGGCCTTGTAGGATGCGGTCAGCTCCTGCATGTAGCTGCGTGTGGATAGGGCGTAGGCTATGATGGAGGTGGGCTCGCCGTCGTAGATGGGGACCACGGTGTCGTTGACGCCGGCGGGAAGCAGCGGCCGGCCCGGCTGCGGCAGGTTGCGCACCAGGTTGCCGCCCGACGGCCCCGCCAGCGCCACAATCTTCCGCGTCATGCTTTGAAGCAGAGCCCGGCGGGACCCCACGCTGGCCGCCAAGGCCCCGGCGGCGTCGTGGCCGCTGGCGGCGTGCGCAGCGGCGGCGGCAGCGGCAGCGGCGGCGGCGCCAGGGAAGTGCAGCGCGGGCTGCGAGGCCTCGACGCTGGCGCGGCGGCCGGGGCCGAGAGGGGACATCCCCTGCGCATACGCTGCGGTGGGGCTGCTCCCTGCTGCCAGCGTGCCCAGCGACGAGGACGGGACGCGGGCTAGATGCGCCTGGCCCTGCCCCTGGCCGATCAGCTGCGGCTGCGACACCTGCAGCGGCGGTAGCTGCGGGTGTCCTGCAGACGCACCGTCCCCCTGCGCCCCCGCCGTGCTGCCGAACAGCGACCGGTAATACACAGCCCCATCGCCCAGCTCCTCGTCCTCCTCCATGCCCGCCCCGCCCGCGCCACGAATGCCGCGCCTGCTGGTGCTCCGCCCCAGGAGCTGCTGCATGCCCCCGCCCCCGCTGCGCTGCCCCGCCGGCCCGGCCTGCCCGGCCGCACCTTGGCCCTGCCCCGCCGGCCCCCCGCCGCCACCGCTGTGCGAGGACGAGGCCATGTAGGCCAGGAAGGTGTCGTGGTCGCCTTCTTCCTCCTCCGAGCCGCTGTCGACGTCATCGCGGTCGTTGTCATTGTCGTGGTCGAGGTCGGAGTGGCGGCCGTCGTCCTCGTCGTTGTCCTCCGCACCGCTGTCCACGCCGCCAACTGGGGCGTGGGAAGGAAGGGACACAATGCTACTCTTCACGCCGTACTGTTGCGGCGTCGACCACGGCAACGGCAGGTTGGCTGCAGAGTCCACAACAGTGTGTCTGTTTGCTATGCAGATACCCAGCGCTCACCGTTGCCGGAGCTGGACACGAAGAACCAGCATACGCTCTCTGCCCCCCAACCCCGCCTGCGACGACCACACCTACACTGCCCTCCCCCTTTCCCCGCCCTACCTGAGTACGCGCCATCCGCCATGTCCCCCAGCGTGCTGTTAGACGCAGACCGCAGCAGCTGCCCCCCGCCCAGGCCCCCCGCCCCCAGGTTGCCCCCCAGGGACACGTTGCCCCCCATGGACATGCGCCCCGACCCAACTCGCTCCACCGCACTGCTCGCCATGTTGCCCATCAGCGACAGCCGCCGCAAGCTGCCCCCAGACAGGTACGCCGTCCGCGACATGCCTCCCCCTCCCCCTCCCCCGCTCCCGCCGCCAACCGACCCCGCCGCCTCCCCACCCGCGTAGCCCCCGTCCGCCGTCACCGCCCCAGTCCCCGGCGGCAGCGGCGGCGTTCCTGCCCCCAAATCCGGGTGCTTCCTGGAGCTAGACCTGTACAGCATACCCAGCCGCCCCTTGCCCGCGCTCCCCGGCCGCTCCCCGGACCCCCCCGCCATGCTCCCGTAGCTCCCCACACCCCCAATGCCACCTCCCGACGCAGTGTGCTGCGCAAGGGAGCCCCCAGAGGACGTCCGCATACGCGCGACAGCCCCCACCGACCCCGCGGACCCCACCAGCGCCTCCCCGTGCGCCGAGCGGGCATGCTGGCGGTGCGGGTCGGCGTGCTGGCCGCCCGAGCTCGTGCTCATGCTGAGGGCGAGGCTGAGCGAGGAGCGGCGCTGCTCCTGCTGCGCAACGATCTCGGCGATGGCGGCCACGGCTAGGGGGCCGCCGGCGTGAGGTACGATGGGGATGGGGAGCGCGTGGGGGGCGGGCTCCAGGGGATGACCTGCGGCGTGCGGGGCCAGGGCACGGTGAACAACGGCGGGTGTAAAACTGGGCTGGAGTCAGTTGACTCAGTGTTTGCATACAGTGCCTTCAGCTGCTCCGCGCCTAGTGAGTCAGTACGTTTAAACCAAGGTACAAATGCAGCAGATAGCGGTGTTGCTTACCTGAGGCCTGCTCAGCGCCAGCGCCCCCGCCCGATTCGCCCCCTGCGCCGCCGCCCTCGCCAGGCGGAGCGCCGCCGGCGCTGGCCCTGTCGGTGTGCTGCTGCTGCAGCTGGGACGGCGGGTGGCCCATGAGGCCCAGGCTCACGGCGGCCTGGGCGGAGGTGGTGGCGCCGAAAAGCGACATGGAGTGCTCAGTGGAGATGGCAAGGGGCACCTGCGCGTCGCGCGGTGCTGACCCGCCGTCCATCCCCGCCGCTGCCCCTGCTGCATCCTGGATTGCCTGCGCAGCGATATGCTGGTTGGCCGCGAATGGGTTGGGGGTGGCGCCCTGCGGCGGCGGCGGCAGCACCTGGTGTCCTGGTGGGTGGCCGTGGTGCACGGGCCGACCTGCAACACAACACAAGCGTTGCACAAAGGCAAGCGCTTAGCACCCTCACGCAGTACCACCAGCAAACACAGCGAGCCATCAGCGTCTATCTGATGTTGCCACGAAGCAATTATAACCGTGCATGCGTGCGACGACCATGGCAGAACTTCAGCGTAACGCCGCATTTCCCTCTACTGAGGCGTCGGCCATTCGGAACATCCCGTTGCGTTGCACCAGCAGCGCGCACCTGCCACGGGGTACACCCCTCCCGCCGAGTGCGCCCTGTTGAAGCCGGGGAGGTCCTGCAGCTTGCCCGACCAGCGCAGCACGTTGACGCCCAGGTGCCGCCGCAGGCTGTTGAGCTCCCGCACGCCAGCCATCAGCTGCTCGTCCCAGCACCACGACCCGGGGACCTCATCGGCCTGCTGCTGCTGCTGCTGCTCCTCCTGCGGCATGTTGCGCACCGCACACTCCGAAATGGCCTCCAGCAGCGCCGTACGCTCCTGCCGCGCGAGGGCCAGCGCGGAGGCCAGCGCGGTGCCTTGCACGCCGATCCCGCTGGCTCCGGAGCCGGCGGCAAGGCCCCCGCCGGGTTGGGCACCAGGGGATGTCCCCAGCGTGCCGTAGCTGCCGGACGCGGAGGCCTCCGCTGCTGCGGACGGGTATGCGTCTGGCTGGTCGCGTGGACCTGAGGCCCCTGCGAAGTAGGGGCTCTCCCGCAGGCACTCCTCCAGCACCATGTAGGTGTACTCCACCTCCTGCCGCAGCTCGGCCGCCTCCTGCGTAGGCGGATGCAACGTGCATGAGATGGTGATGCACAGAGGGGCGACATGCACAACTGCAATTGCCATGCGTCCAGGTGTTCGTCGGCCTGACGCAGAAGGCAATTGAGCCACATAGCAGTCCGACATGTAGCCCACCTGCGCGAACCACTTGCTCTGCGCCCTGCAGCTGTACGACAGCACCAGGTCGGGCAGCTGCATGTCGTACACGTTGCAGCGCTCGGGCAGCATGCACACCAACGTGCGGCCCAGCCCGAAGTAGCGCACGTGGTCCAGGTGCAGCGAGCGGCCAAACGGCTTCAGCCCGTCTGCAGCGCAAGTCGTGAGAGAGGAGAGTGGGCGCCATCGACGAGTGAGATCGTGAGGCAGCGGGAAAAAGGTGCTCAACTACCGATAAGCCAACCGAACACATCTAAAAGATTGCTCAGGCTTGTGCCCAAGCAATGCAGCTGGCGAGGTTGTAAGCTGCAGCGAGCACAGCGGAGACTGGGAACCACAGTGCGGTCTGTGTGCAGGCGCACCCACCTGCTGCGAAGGAGAGCTCCAGGAACTTGCCCATGCTGAGGTATGCGGCGTCGGGGGACAGCGGCACGCGGCGACTGCAGCCAGAGTGCTCCCGCCCGCGGCCGAACGGCCGCGTCCAGTGCCACACCTAAGGAACGTCGCGGCAGGAGGGTACGTTGCCGTGACGTGTGCGCGGATAGAGCGACCAAGGTGTGCGGCTGCATTGCGAAAAGGCAATACGCACAAGGTGGCGCCTATTTCGCGGTCAAATTGAGCTTCGCAGCAGGCAGAGGGCCCGCCCATACCTGGTTCTTCTCCTCCCCTGGCAGCGCCTGCATGGTCTGGATGCCGGTGGCCTGGATGGTGGAGTAGAAGATCGTCAGCTTGTAGTTGCCGTACAGGAACACGCTCTCGTGGGCGTAGAAGGTCTCGTTGCAGCCGGCCTGCGGGTAGGGATTGAACAGCACGCAAGGATTCAGCCCTTCATCGTGCATCACGGCTGTGCCGCAAGACTGGCGTGGTCATTGTGGCGACGCCTGCGCAACAGCCGCGTGCAATAGCAGCTGGCAGGGCTGCGTTGGACTGCCGGGGCCAAGTTCCCGATAAGCAGGCGAGGCACGGCCAGCAGACGCAGCAGCGGCGGGCCGGGCCTACCGTGTCGGGGCACGTCCACGTGGCAGTGCTGGCCATCTTGATGAAGCGCAGCAGCGGCACGTCCGAGATGCGGGCGTAGTAGTCGATCTGCTTGGTCTCGTACGGCCCGCACAGGTTGCGGTCGCGGCAGCGCCTGGCGAAAGGAGGCAGGATGGCGTGAAAGGACAGCGCCGCGGTGATAATTACTCAACCCAAAGCACCGTGGGGATGCCAATGGCGCGAAGCCCACTCCGGAACGATGTAGCCTGTCAATGCAACCCGCAGTAGCAGTCAACGCAAGCATGACCTCACCTAAACGCAGCGCTGACAAAGATGCGCTGGTAGTCGTACATCCGCTGCCCCCACGCTGCCACCAGCATCCGCTGCTGCCGCTGCTGCTGTTCCAGCTCCAGCTGCTCCCGCTCCTGCCACTCCCGCTCCTGCTTCCGCTCCCCCCCCCCCCCCCCCGGGCGCCCCGCCCCCCCCCCCCCCCCCCCCCCCCC
>VFQN01008591.1_pt1 | contig 10260 bp, 14 predicted proteins | sample 3512371 | NCBI WGS metagenome assembly VFQN01 (sample SAMN10412370, study PRJNA504923) | tailings metagenome | isolation source: Replicate 2 from Balatoc abandoned mine | place: Philippines: Itogon, Benguet | collected 2017-08-28 | reverse complement strand
GGCATAGACCCTTTCATAAAATACTGGGACTTTTGGGCGTTGGGTTTTATCAGAAATGATAAAATGCCTTGGCGGAAGGAACCAGCCCTGGTGTGGCTTGCGTGTGCGGGCGTCGTACGGTTGTTACACTGCTCCGCCGCTCCGCAGAGCCGGATCATAGGCCCACGAAAAGCCTCAGGGCAGGGGGCGTGTGCGCGTGTGGGTGTGGGTGAGACTGCCACGTGTGCATGTGTTGCGGGGAGGTGGCGGCCCCCTGGGCATGGGGCGGCAGGTCCGGAGTGCCATCAACCCTTCCCCCCAGGCAGGGCAGCCCGCAGCCGGCGTGTGCCACACCTGTATGATGAGGCGGCCCGGCTGCCAACAGCTCTGCGTTCTGACACAGCTACAAGACGGTACTGCAAGGTCCTAGAGTAACGTTCAACGCCACGACGCCCTTCTGACCCCTGACCTACTGGCCCCCTGCCGCAGGTTCGAGCTGCCGGCCCTGGCCTCCACCCCCGACCGCAACTACATCCGTATCAAGACGGACTGGCCGCAGGCCGCAGCAACGCAGTAGGTCGCGCAATAACCATAGAGCTCACTATACGGCTTGAGCACATTGTGGCATGCAAGTCCGCCCCCAGCACACACTTCCAACGCGTGATACATGCCGCGTGCCACGTGCCGAATGCCACGTGCTGCCCGACGCGTGCCACCCTAAGCGCAGGCAGGTGCCAGGGTCCTTTTTGACACTTTTCACACCCCCCGGCATCCACCCCCGGACCCTGCCCGTACACTTCCGTACGGCAGCAACCTGTACCTGCAGTACCGCACCCCGGTGTACGGCGACCTGCAGTTGCTGCCCGACTGGCAGCGCAAGGTGAGGTGCACGGGGTTTCGCCCGGGACAGAACTACAGGCACGTGCGGAGTACAGGCAGGGTAGGGGTAAGTGCGACGCCCCCGGAGGTCCCCCTCAGCGCCCGCCTTCCACCACCTACCAGTCCCTACACAAGGACAGCACCGTCTCACCATCCTGCTGTGCCGCACCCCGGCCCACCCGAGCCCATGTCAACAGCTTAGACACTTGCCGCACCCACGCCCTTCCACCCGCAGTTCGCTGTTGCATTGCATTGCGTCCGCGTGCACCACCACCGCTCTCTCACCAGCAGCTGACACGTGTGCCGCACGCGTGATACTGCAACTGCAGTCCACGGTGCGCAGCGTCAAAACGTCACCACCGGTCACCCGCTTTCTTCACCACCAGCTAATACACGTGCCGCACCATTGCCCCTTACACACAGTTCGTGGTGCACCGGGCCAACAACGTCACCATCGACGACGACCCCTCCCGCTCCATGTGGGGGAACGCACGGGTGGAGCTGGTGGCCTGGGTCGGGGCAGGGGAGGGCCCCCTCACCCTGCAGCCCTACCAGCTGGTCATTTCGCCGCAGGGTGCGTGGGTCATGGAGGGGCAGCAGCTGGCGCTGCATGTGGATGCGCTAGCCCTAAGCGTGTTGTGCGCTGAGGTGGTGCCCGTAGTGTTTAACCGTACCCGTGCTCGTGTACGCGGGCCGAGGCAGGGGAGCCACCTGGGCTGAGCGACAGCAGCTGGTGAGGTTGCAGGGGTAGGTGGTGCTAGCTGCCTACCCACAAGTGTTGGTTGTGCTGAGCAAGAAACGTCTGCGCCCTGCAGCAGATTGACCTTCCGGCCGTCGGATTGTTGACGATGGCTCGATGGGAGAGGAGTGCATGCAAGGCAGGTCTCCAAGAAACAAATGTACGTTTGTCTGTGGCTTACCAGCTGCTGCTCCTCCTCCTGCTCTTGCTGCTGCTGCAGGCACGGGGCTGATCAAGGGCGCAGTGTCGCTGTGTAGGTGAGGAAAATCCGTTGCCCACCGCTGCGATTGCGGTGACCCCAATAATGAACGTTTAGCCGGGCTTACACTCCCAGGTCGGCCGCAAGTGGCGTACCGGTAGCAGGAGACCGTTCGTGCAGCATGAACAGGATCAAATTAACACCTGCACAGCGCAAGTATAGTAGCGACAGTATGTACTGACAGCGTTACACAACATAAGTGCACTTAGAACCCATCCCGAGACCGTCTGGCGGCCTTACTGTGGACCGTTGACCACCAACCTGCACGTGCCTCCCTGCCCCCTCCACCCCCCAGGTATACCACGTCTCCCGAGGACTGCACCACCACCCCGCAGCCGTCCCAGCCCCACCAACCCCAGCCCTCCGTGCCCCACCACCCACCATCCGCCTCACCCCTCCCGCCCTCCTACCCTCCCCCGCCGCCCTCTCCATCCCCACCACCTCCCCCTTCCCCCACGCCACCCTCTCCACCACCTCCCTCTCCCTCTCCTCCACCACCCTCCCCTTCCCCACACTTCCCCTCCCCGCCCTCTCCCACCCCACCCTCCCCCTCCCCGCCCTCCTCACCGCCTCCCTCCCCCTCCTCTCCGTCTCCCTCTCCACCCTCTCCACCGCCTCCCACCTCCCCCGCCCCGCCCCCCTCTCCCCCAGCCCCGCCTTCCCCGTTCCCTCCTGCACCTCCCCCGGAAGGTGAGTGCACGAGAGTGCAGGACATGTGGGCATGCTGTAGTCACGTCACAATCGGCCAGCCATGTAATCAACACTGCTAGCATGACACCAGCAACAACCAGCGTAAGGCGGCTCGCTCCAGGGGGTATGTATGTGGACAGGGGGCATGCGGACCCTGCCCTGCCTCTCGCTGCCATGCTGCTTCCCACCACAGCATGCATTACACAAGTACGGCGCCACCACCATCAGCAATACATACACCCAAGCGTGCAAACTGTGCTTGCTGTCCTCCCAGCTCACAGTAAGCCTTCCCCACATGGCATATTGCCGCTGGCACAATGACGGCCCCTGTGGCCGCCGCATGGCCTTCTCGTGTGTCGCAAAAGCGCGACCATCACCCAACACCCAGCAGCAACGGTGACAACCGCAGCTTCTTCCTTTGGTAACGCAATCAATAAATTGAAAGCGATACCACGCCCACCTCCCTTACCCCAAAGTGCCCTTTGTCCGCGTGGGCTGCTACGCTGCCGCCGCCGCTGCCGCCAACGGCTCCAACGCGGCCACCGCCTCTTACGCCACGGCTACACCTGCCGCCCCCGCCCTGCCGCTGCTGCTGTCGCCCCCCGGCGGCGGCCGCATGAGCCCCGCGCGGTGCGCCAGGCTGGCGGTGGAGGCGGCCGTGCCGCTGTTCGCGCTGCAGGGCGGGAAGCATGTGAGTGTTCGCACCAATGGTGGCGTTGGTGGTAGCTAGTTGTGGTGGTGGTGGTGGTGGTGGTGGTGATGATGGTGTCCTGGCAAGTGGTGGTGGTGGTGATGATGGTGTCCTGGCAAGCGTGAGAAGCTGGGGATCAGGGGAAAGGTCCGGATGGAGACTTGTCGGAGACTCACGCTGTGCTGTGGGGCTTGTTAGGGTTCGGTGGTGGGCGGTCGGGCATTTATCGGTAGGTGGCAGGGCGGGGCCGGACGTGTACAGTGCCACAGCCCTTACAGTACTTACTGTGCGATCCACTTAAGGCGAACGGTAGGACGACGCCGAGCCTCTGCTTCATGAAATCTGCCTCCTCCGTCCGTCCTGCGTGCAGTGCTGGGGCGGCTACAGCCTGCAGCGCGCTGTGGCGCCGGGGAGCAGCTACGGGTGCCTCACGCCCTGCACGGGCATCCCAACCAAGACGTGCGGAGGTGACCTGCTGGGGCCTCTTGTCTCCCGTGGGGCTTGGGATTCTGATGCCTTATAGCATAGAAGTGTTCGGGTGTCTGAGTGGAGAGATGAGCCCTCTGTCGCCTGCTGTTGCTGCCTTTGTTGTACTTTGCTTGCAAAGGCGACTGTCCTGAAGCGCTTTGGCGCCACCTGTCGCACGTGGCACGTGTCCCACGGCACTCGTGCACTTGCGTGTCGCAGGCGCCGACGCCAACGAGGTCTACGCCTTCGACTTTTGCGGCGGCGGGTACGTCACCTGTCGCACGGGCTGTGTACGACAGTTACATTCTAGCACCCGCTGTACGGCACGCCATGCATGTGGCCACCTTCACTGGCGGGGGGGGTCCTCCGCTACCTGCCTGCCTCAACCGCCATCAACGGGTTAGCTCGCGTGCTTCGCATTCCATACGCGTGCATGGACGCACAGTCCTCTGGGTACCTGCATGTGCCTGTGTACCAGTGCAACACCCCTCCCCTCGCACTTGCATAAGCCACACTGCATTGCCCAGCGGCTCCGCACGCTTCGGGGTCCCAGCCGGTCAGCAGGGCCGAAGCACGAACGCTGCAACCCACACCGCGTAACGCAAGCCCTTTGCGCGACGTTTTACACACGTGGCCCTTGAGCTGCCTGCTGCGTACGTGGCGCCCACGTTGCAGGTACCTTGGCTGCTTTGGCGAGGCGCCCGCCTTCCAGCAGGGCTACGCCATGCCGTACGAGCTGCAACTGCCCAACGGTACGGCGGTTGGGGACAACGACATGACCCCCGCGCTGTGCAGGGCGGCCGCCAGGCGGCTGCGCTACCCCTTCTACGGCCTGGCGATGGTGGGTGACAGCAGCGCGGCCAATGGTGTGTGAGCTGTAATGCAGTATGCGGCACAGGAAACAGCGCGTGGGTACGGGCAATGTGCATTGGTACTGGTACTGGGCTTCACTTGGCGCTGGCGCGCGCTGCCGTGCGGCATGTGGTGCATGGCACGCGGGGATGGTGCACACAGATCGCCCTATCAGCGGCGTGAAACATCAGAAGTCGGTACGTCGTCGCCAAGCAGCATGCAGTCCAGCATGCATGGAGCACTGCTGGTGCCACCACCGTACTACTGCAACCTCGTTCCTGTTGGCTTCTCAGGCCCTCCCGCACCACCGATCCCCTGCAGGGCAAGCGATGCTGGCTGGGCACCTCCCTGCCCGTGGCAACACGGTGGGGTGTGCGGGGCAGTTGCAGCCAGCCGTGCAGCGGAGACCCACAGCGCGTGTGCGGGGGTCCGACGCCAACGGAGTTCAGCCTGTACCGTACAGACACGTGCCCCGAAGGTGAGGACGTATACCCGGAGATGATTGATAGGTGCTGCGGTAATGGGTCCCCAACTGTCCTTGGTTGTAGCGTCGTCGGCTACAGGGCAGGAACTGGTGCGGGCACCGCACGGGAGCAAATGCCTGGAGATCGGAGGATGTGGATGGCCGCCTCTCAAACCAACCAGCCTAAGCGTTGTGCCACTGCCTTACTATGACCTCCTGTGCACGCAGGCAAGAGCACGTGCCTGTCAGACCCCTGCGACGGCAGCGGTGGCGGCGGTAGCACGGGCACAGAAAGGCTGGACGAGTGTGTGTCGGTGCCTCGTCTGTCGGCGTCACAGGACGTGTGGCTGGGGACGTGCGTTGCAAGGAACGGGGAGCTCGGCGCTCCAGGCTCGGCGCAGAAGCTGCAGGAGGAGGCAGGACGAGGGCTGGCTGGGGGCGTGGAGGTGGGGGAGGGTTGGGCGGAGGGAGGTGCAGGGGCTGGGGCTGGGGCGGGGGCCAGCGGGAGCGCCGAATGGGTTGCGGCATGGAGGACTGGCGGGGCCGTCTGAGGCCTGGTGGCGGCAAACTGGTCGATGGCTGCGCAGCGGGTTTAGTGCCAGCGGCCCCGTGGGTCTGTGTGTTAACGTGAAGATGTGGCGCATGAGTGAGATCGGCGTGCGGATAGGAGGTGTGGGTGCAGCGCCGTGCGCTGGTGTCGGCTGCGACCGACAGTTGCCGCGCACCGCGCTGAGTGCAGACCGTACGTCTAAGAAACGGCAATGCGGTTGAGCCATTAGTCATGCGGACGTGGTTGAGGTGTTAGCCTTGGTGATACAGACCGTCTGCTCTGCGTGGTGATACACTGGCGCTCTGGCGGTGAGGAACTGAGGATCGAAGGAGAGGCATGACGCATGACGGTGGTTCGCCATTTTTTGCTTGCGCCTTCATCTCGCGCACTACCATAATGCATGTTGTTTGTGAGCCGTGAAGACTGTATGGGACTCCGCATTGGGGTATCTGACTTGTACATAGCCCAGGCAGTGAGTGGCGTTTGGTTGGCATGCTGGCGCACTGCAGGCCTTTCCCCCATGCAGGGCACCCTGCCATTGGCACGTGCGGTGTGTGTGCATACAGCAAATCGCATAAGTGGGTACTGCAGTTGTGTACCGTAGTAGGCTACAATGAGCATGCTCCAGACATAATAGACACGCCCAGGCCGTTGGGGCGGTGAGTGCAGCGAGGATGGGGAAGCCAGGATCAGCATGCAAGCTCGCTACAAACCCTAAGTAGAACCCCACGTTTCCGCTGCGTCCGGGGCGTGCTGCGTGCTGAAATGTGTGCAGCTGCCAATAATACGTGCCACACTTGAGCGTGCTGCTTGCTGTTTCTGCGCGCAGAGGCCCCGGCACTGCTAGCACCCTGGACCGTCCCGTGGGCCCTGACCGGAGTCTACAGGAGGAACAGTGTACAAGAATCTTTATATTAATTGTTACACACTTGCAATCCCTCTTACACACGTCTCGGAACCAAAGTCGCAGCTGCGCAGGACAGCCAGAAAGAACACCAGTCCTGCGCTATATCCCACACAAGACAATAGGTGAAGATCGCCTCTATATATTATAGCGAGCAGCAAGGTGTTTGAGGGCCATTTTGACGCCGCCGATGTCCATGCAGCCGTCCTGCGCGAAAGAAGACTAGTCCCGCGGTCCCCCTGCCACCTCCCTCTTTCACTTGTTCCCCTGTAGCATTAACAAAACCCAGCGCCAAGATGGGGTGAGACTATTTTGCGGGGTCGCCGCTATCAGTCGCAAATGGAGCCGAGTCGTGACAGACCGCTTTCCTGGCCTATGCAGTAAGACCCGTGGTATGGGAGCTGGGCGCAAGCTCAGGGTGCACCGCCGTGAGGAGCGCTGGGCGGACAAGGACTACAACAAGAGCCACCTGGGCTCGGAGTGGAAGAAGCCTTTCGCTGGCGCTTCGCACGCCAAGGGCATTGTGCTGGAGAAGATGTAAGCTTACAATAACATGCCGCATGATGCCTGCAAACGAACGGGAACTTACATTCCCCTTTGCCGGCTCTGTTTGCAGCGGCATTGAGGCCAAGCAGCCCAACTCTGCTATCCGCAAGTGCGCGCGTGTGCAGCTGATCAAGAACGGCAAGAAGATTGCTGCCTTCGTGCCCATGGATGGTTGCTTGAACTTCATCGAGGAGAACGTGAGTAGCTCGGGCTTGTCGCGGCGGCTGGCGGCGATGATGTTGCAGCCAACGCGCAGTTCAGCGACGAAAGCGTATTACTGGTGTACGAATCAGTTATAACGCTCCTCGACCTGGGTATTAGCATCGGGCGGAGGACTGCAGTCTCCCGGCAGACCTCGGTGGGGGGTGGACCTGGGTTCCTCAGCCACACTCAGCCCTCCTTTCGAGGAGCGGCTGCACCAGATCAGTCTGCAGCAGCTGCTGCCAAGTGCCTCACCCCAGGCCTCAGCCACGGTTTATGCCTGGATTCTGGGACTGGCTGCGGCCACGTGCGGGAGGACGGGGGCTGGCTGGCTCGAAGGATGCATGGGGGACTGGCAACAGGTGCCTTCTCGCACCTGCTGCGTAGCGCACATTGCTGCGCCCCAGTGCCAGCCTGGCGGCTCAAATCCGACGCCCTAACCCACCCCACGTGTGCACGGCTCGCAGGACGAGGTGCTGATTGCCGGGTTCGGTCGCCGCGGCCACGCCGTCGGTGATATTCCCGGTGTGCGCTTCAAGGTGGGTGGCTGTGACGGGTGGGGGAGGGATGGTGTGGGGTAAAGCGCATCAGGGGCAAGGCACTGATTCGCGGCGGGGCGCACGGCATGTCCTTGTGGGCTTTATTGTGGGCAGGTTGCTTGAGCCGGGTGTTTTTGGTTCCGAGTGGCCCGGTTTGCGTCAGCGTGAATGCAGTCGGAGCGTCCTTTGAGTGCGACGGTGTCAGGTCAGGAGCAAGGGTTTACTCAGAAGCACCAGGCGGCGAGAAAAGCGAGAGCGGCGGTGGCGGCAGCAGCAGCAGCAGCAGCGACCGCAGCAGTAAGGGCGGCAGGAAGGGGAGGGCTACGGCAGCAGTATGCTCACCCGGCGCAACCCGGGTGAGCAGCAGGCGTGTGGCTAAAGCTGTCGCGGGGCGCTGGCGGCGGGCGCAGCACGCAGTGTGCTGGGCCATGCCCCGGTGGCGGGAGCATGCGACGGAAGCTGCGCGCAGTTGCAGCAGCTGTCAGCTGGGCACGGGGGGCGATTGTGGTCTTAGGCGCGATGTACATCGCGGAGGGTTGATGGAGCCAGCTGCGGGCCCGGCGCAAGCAGGGTCTTGAGTTAACGGCGCGACGGAGAGGGACAGCTGGCGGCGCGGTGCTCGGTTTCTGCGCTTGGGGAGAGGGGCAGGGGCTGCACGATGGCGGCAGAGCAGCAGCGGCTGGGCTCGGGAGCGTCCTGTCGCAGCCGGGAGGTGTGGGCTGTGCGTGCCGCACTACGTCTGGGCAGCAGTATCGCGGTGGGGTGGACCGGCAGAGATGGCGGAGGCATCCTCAGAGCTGTAGCGGCCTCTGCGGTGGGGCGAGGTTGTGGCGGCACCAGCCGGGAGCATGCAGCAGTAGCAGTTGCGGCGGCGGCAGCGGCGGATGGAGGCAGCCCATTGCTCGGCAGGGGGAAGCCAACATCCTGGGAGTGTGCAGGCGCTAAGGGCGGCGCAAAAGGGCGGGGGCTAGTAGCCCTTTGTTGGAAAGGGGCTACGTCAGGATTCGCGAGCTGACGTGGGGGTGTGGCAGCGCCACCAGCAGATGCAGCAGTGGTGTGCGCGATGAGCAGGTCCTTGAGGAGCACAAGGGACTGGCTAATTATTGTCGTGTGTGCTGGGCGAGGCCTGGGACGTGCGGTTCCGAGTGCTGTTGGCCGCTTGGTATGCCGGGCGCTGCAACGAGCATGTGGAGCGACTGGATGCTTGTAAAAGCCGGGTGTGGTGTTGGGGACGAAGCGGTTGGAGTGCGTGCAGGGTCGGGGGTGCCGGCCGTGATGGCACGCACTGTCGGCCGACGGGGTGACGTGCGTGCGTGGGTTTCGACCGGCTGGTCTGAGAGTACGCGCACGGTGCCGCATTAAATGGATTTTCTGCTACGAGTCCGCTTAATTCCAAGGGCCTTGCAGTCGTGTTGTGGTGTCGACCCCTAACCAACCCGTTTCGCTTCGTTTATCGCCCCGCAGGTCGTCAAGGTGTCCGGTGTGTCCCTGCTGGCCCTGTTCAAGGGCAAGAAGGAGAAGCCCCGTTCGTAAGCAGCTGCGGCGGCAGCGGCGGGCGCTTGAAGCGTCGGCGGCAGCAGCGGCAGCGGCCCTGGGAGGGATGGCGGCGGCCCAGCGGCCACTGATGTTGCTGTAAAGCTTACCAGGGAGCCTTTCCATGTAGCCAGGTCCCTTCTATCTCGACGCATGTCCGTCTTATCAGCTGCAATTCAGCAGGACGGCCTGGTATAGCCCAGGGTTGGAGAAGTTTCGCTTGGGCTGACCGTGCCCCTGGGTGCTCCAAGGGACTTGCTGGGAGCCAGCTGACAGCGTGCAGGACCGCGCTTGCGTGGGTGGCAGCATTGTGGCGTAAACGGCGTAAGGGTTGCAAGGGACTGGCCACGTGTCAGAAAGGCTGCTAACAGGTTTACCTGGGCTGTATGTAAAAAGCAGGGGGTGCCAGCAGCACGCAGGCCATGGGAGCCTTGGCGAGGCAGCTGTGGGGAAGCATGAAGCGGCTGTGGGGAAGCGTAGGCTGTGCGCGGTGACTACGACAACCACAGGCCGATGCGCGTGGGTGCCGGCAGCACGCGAACACGCCGTACCGGTGCCGTGTGTTGTGCTTAAGGGGCCTTAAGGGACTGTGGGGGACTGTCCACAGTCCGGGAGCGTCCTCAGACCGTGAATGGACAGCTTGGACAGGGCAGAGGAGGATGCAGCCAGTCCACTTCAGCGCACCACATGTGGCAATCCCTCAACGCAGGGCCCCCTCTGTGGGCCATGGAGCTACTACCCCCATATAGGTAAGGTAAGGATCGGGGCGCGAAAGTTGGTTCTTAGACCGACTTTCCCGGGATTTCCAACCCGGGTTCGAATCCTACCTCAGGCGAGATTCCAGTCCTCGTCTGCCTGTGTGGTCTGCCCGGACCCATGGGGAAGGCGTGTCGGTGGTAGGTGCCTGCCAGTGGATGATGAACCGTCGGGCATCAGCTGGTGGATGACTCCCATTCCCCTGTTCAGG
>VFQN01008589.1_pt1 | contig 10263 bp, 10 predicted proteins | sample 3512371 | NCBI WGS metagenome assembly VFQN01 (sample SAMN10412370, study PRJNA504923) | tailings metagenome | isolation source: Replicate 2 from Balatoc abandoned mine | place: Philippines: Itogon, Benguet | collected 2017-08-28 | reverse complement strand
CGGACCTATCTTTAACGATTATTCAAAACCATTTACACTGAAACAATGAGAAATTATTTTATCGCAGCAGCAATGCTAGCAGCGACCGTGTCGACAGCGCAGAATAGGGACACAACCCGACCTGCAGGTGCACCTCAGTTGAATAACCTACAAGCCGCAGGTGGCTTTGGTGGTGCTCAACGTCAAGGCCCACGTTCTTACAAGGACGTAATTACCAATAAGGCCATCTCTCAGAAAGGGATGATTACAGTACATAAAGTAGAAGACAAATACTACTTTGAAGTACCCAACACTATTTTAGGTCGTGAGATTCTGGCTGTAACCCGTTACATTAAAGTGCCTGCTATCTCCGGAAGCGGTAGGGGCGCTTATGGTGGAGAAGTTGCCAACCAGCAAACTCTGACTTTTGAAAAAGGACCCAGCAATAATATTTTTCTACGTACCATTACTTTGGTGAATGCTGCTGACCCTAAAGATGACATTTACAAAGCAGTTACTAATTCTAATTTGAATGCTATTGCAGCGGCCTTCCCTATCGCAGCATATGGTAAAGACAGCGCTTCCGTTGTATTGGATGTAACTGATTATTTCAAAGGAGATAACCAAGTTGTCAGCATCAATACCAACATTAAACGCTCATTAGGATTAGGTCCAATTGCAGCTGACAGATCTTATATCCAAAAAATCAGCACTTATCCTATCAATACAGAAATTAGAAGTGTTAAAACATTTAATGCAGCAGGAGCTGCTGCTCCTGCTGGTTTTGGTGGACAAGGTGGTGGTGCTAATATCCCTGCCGCAAATGCTGCGGGTGCAGTAACCATCGAACTCAATACCTCTATGTTATTGTTGCCTGAAAAACCAATGACTCCTAGAATCGCAGATAAGCGTGTTGGTTTCTTCACTGATGATTATGTACTCTTTGGTGATAATCAGCAAAAAGTAGAGAACAAAGAATTTGCTGTTCGCTGGAGACTCGAACCTAAAGATGAAGATGTTGAAAAATGGAAAAGAGGAGAATTGGTGGAGCCTAAAAAACCCATCATTTACTATATCGATCCAGCTACTCCTAAGCAGTGGAGAAAGCACCTCATCTTAGGTGTGAATGATTGGCAGAAAGCTTTTGAAAAAGCTGGTTTTAAGAATGCTATCATGGGTAAAGAGTGGCCTGAAAACGACACTACCATGAGTTTAGAAGATGCTCGTTATTCTGTAATCCGTTATTTCGCATCTCCTACTGAGAATGCTTATGGTCCGAATGTACACGACCCTAGAAGTGGTGAAATCCTAGAAAGCCATATCGGCTGGTACCACAACGTAATGAAGTTGGTACATGACTGGTATATGGTACAGGCAGCAGCTACTGATCCACGTGCTCGTAGCATGAAGTTTGATGATGACCTGATGGGTGACCTAATCCGTTTCGTGTCTTCTCATGAAGTTGGACATACACTTGGTCTTCGTCATAACATGGGTAGCAGTAGTAAAACACCAGTTGAAAAACTGCGTGATAAAGCTTGGGTAGAAGCCAATGGACATACTGCTTCTATCATGGACTATGCTCGTTTCAATTATGTAGCACAACCTGAAGACAATATCAGCAAAGCAGGTTTATATCCTCGCATTGGTGACTATGATCAGTGGGCAATTCGTTGGGGTTATGGTTATATCCCTGGTAACAATGAAGACGAAGTAAAAAAGAGCAGCAATAAATTGATCACTGAAACATTAAAAGCTAACCCACGTACATGGTTTGGCACTTATGAATCAGGTAATCAGGCTGACCCAAGAAGTCAGAGTGAAGACTTAAGTGATAATGCTGTAAAAGCCAGTGATTATGGTATCAAAAACTTACAGCGTTTGTTGGCTGGTTTACCTGAGTGGACTAAAGAAGAAGGTGATCTGAATGAAAACATTGCTACTATGTACGGACAACTGTTAGGTCAGTACCGTCGTTACATCGGTCATGTTACTCGTAATATTGGTGGTGTTTATGAAACTTTCAAAGTTGCTGAGCAAGATGAGCCTGTATATGAAGTAACACCAAAAAACATGCAACGTGATGCATTGGGTTATTTGAACCGTCAGGTATTCCAGACTCCGACATGGTTGATTGATAAAAAGATCTGGAACAAAATCAATCCTCCGGGAACTGCTGATCCATTAGCATCTGCTCAGGAAGGAGCTTTGGCAGGATTGCTGACACTTGACAGACTGAATCGTATGCAGTATTGCGCTGAGCGTTTTGGTGCTGATAAAGCTTACAGTGCATTGGAAATGATGAATGATCTTCAGTCTGATCTTTTCAGTGAATTGAAATCCAACAAAGCGATCGACAACTATCGTAGAATGTTGCAGAAAAGTTATGTTGATAAATTGAATACACTATTGAACCCACCAACTTCTACTATTACCATTACATTAGGTGGTGGTGGATTCAACAATCCTTATGCATCAGGTGCTAATAGCCGCAGTGATGTATACAGTATTGCTCGTGCACAATTGACTCAGTTGCGTTCACAAGTAGCTGCAGCTGCAGCAACAAATCCTGATAGAATGAGCAAGATTCATTTACAGGACTTAGCTGAAAAAATCAAAAGAGCATTAGATCCTAAATAACAACATTCTCTTTTTTTAGAAAAAGGCGCAGTATTTAATTACTGCGCCTTTTTTAATGACTGTCTCTTCTTCATTTTCAAATTTTCAAATTGCCACATTTTCAAATTATCTTATATTGTGTAAAACCATTCCCATGCTGGAACCTTGGCGCACCGGTAAGGTGATCAAAATAGAAGACGCAACCGAGTCTACTCGTCGCTTCTGGATCGAGATCCCGGAATTGGCATCTTTTGATTTCAAACCCGGACAATTCGTTACGCTTGATCTTCCTATTCATGAGAAAAAGAACAAACGTTGGCGTAGTTATTCCATTGCTTCTGCACCTGATGGAACCAATATCATTGAATTGGTGATTGTTTTATTGGAAGATGGGGCCGGTACCAATTATTTATTCAAAGAAGTGCAAGTAGGCACAGAATTAACCCTTCGCGGACCTCAAGGTGTATTCACATTACCGGAACATTTGGATAAGGATCTGTTTTTGATTTGTACCGGAACCGGTATCGCACCTTTTCGCTCGATGGCACATCATATACATCGTCATAAAATTCCGCATCAAAACATCCATATCATATTTGGTTGTCGCAAACATGGTGATTGTTTGTATGGACCGGAGTTGAAACAATTGGAGAAAGATGAGCCGGGCTTTTATTATCACCCTGTTTTCTCACGTGAAGAGTCTGTTCAAGAAGGTGCTTATAAAGGTTATGTGCATGGCGTATATGAAGAGTTATTGCGCATTCAAAAAACGCCTGCTTACTTCTATCTCTGCGGCTGGAAAAACATGATCGACGAAGCCAAGCAAAGAATTATCGCACTTGGATATGATAAGAAGGATATTCATTTGGAACTTTATGGATAGCTGCTATTGGCGGTTAGCAGTTAGCTATTAGCTTTTAGCAAAGGAATATTTACTCAAAAAGCTAATAGCTAACTGCCAAAGCCTCACAGCTGCGCTAATACGATCTGCTTAACCTCACTCATAGATACTCTTTCTTGTTGCATACTATCACGATGCCTGATGGTGACTGTTCCGTCTTCTTTGGTTTGATGATCGATGGTTACACAGAACGGCGTACCGATGGCATCTTGTCTGCGATAGCGTTTACCGATAGCATCTTTCTCCTCATAAAAACATTTGAAATGAGGCTTACACTCATCTAACAATTGTTTCGCTATTTCCGGCAATCCATCTTTTTTCATCAATGGTAATATGGCCAATTTGTTAGGCGCAATCTTAGCAGGAATCCGCATTACTACTCTACTATCTGTAGTACCGTCTTCTTTGGTGATCGTCTCTTCTTCATAAGCATGACTCAATACCAATAAGAACATACGATCTAGTCCGATAGAAGTTTCAACTACATATGGAATATAGTTACCGTAAGGCTTACCCGTTGCAGGATCAACATCTGCATCGAAGTATTGCTGTTTCTTTTTACTGTATTCCTGATGACTCTTTAGATCAAAATCAGTTCTGCTGTGAATACCTTCTACTTCTTTGAAACCAAATGGAAATTCATATTCAATATCCAGTGCTGCATCTGCATAGTGTGCCAGCTTCACATGATCATGATAACGATATTTTTCCGCAGGAATACCTAAACTCGTATGCCATTTCAATCGCTCTTCTTTCCAATAGTTATACCATTCCATTTGTGTGCCCGGACGAACAAAAAATTGCATTTCCATTTGTTCAAATTCACGCATACGGAAGATGAATTGTCTGGCAACGATCTCATTACGAAATGCCTTTCCGGTTTGTGCAATACCAAATGGTACTTTCATGCGTGCTGTTTTTTGCACATTCAAGAAGTTCACAAAAATACCCTGTGCTGTTTCCGGACGTAAGTAAATGGTATCGGCATCTTCTGCAACAGAACCTAATTGTGTTGAGAACATCAGATTAAACTGACGGATATCGGTCCAGTTGGCGGTGCCGCTCACGCTACAAACGATCTTCTGATCATTCATGAGTTGTTTCAATCCCGCAAAATCTTCAGCTGCCAATAAACGATCCATTTCTGCCAACAAAGCATCCGCTTCCTGCGCTTGTCCATTTTCTCTTAACTGATCTGCTTTTGCTTCCAACAAATGATCAACACGGTATCTTTTTTTACTGTCTTTGTTATCGATCATCGGATCACTGAAATTATCTACGTGACCACTGGCTTTCCATGTTGTTGGGTGCATAAAGATGGCAGCATCAATACCCACGATATTATCATGCATTTGGGTCATGCTTCTCCACCAATAATCGCGGATATTTTTTTTCAACTCACTTCCATAGGGACCATAATCATACACGGCACTTAATCCGTCGTAGATCTCACTACTTGGAAATACAAATCCATACTCTTTGGCATGGGAAATAATAGCCTGAAAACGATTGTCTTGCTGTATGCTCATAACGCGGCAAAAGTAAGATTTTTGAGCTACAAGCAGCAAGCTACAGGCTTCAAGCCCTATTACTTGCAGCTTGAAGCCTGTAGCTTGTGGCTTACCGCCCCCCTTTCCTCACTTTTTTTCGCCTTACTCACCGAAAACCTATAGTTTTAATGCGCTCAAAAAACTATCACATGCTTAGAAACAGATGCTTTACACTCTTGTTATTGCTATTACCAGCATTGAGCTGGGCTCAGCAAACGACAGAGTATCCGAATGATTATTTAAGTCCTGAATTTCATGCCGGTCGCCGTGCCGCATTCAGGGATATGATGCCCAACAATTCAGTGGGTGTGTTCTTTGCTTCGCAGGTAAGGGTAAGAAATAATGATGTGGATTACCAATACGCCCAAAGCAAGAATTTTTATTATTTCACAGGATTGGAAGAGCCCAATGCCTTACTCCTGCTCTTTAAACAACCTGTTACCATCTTAGGTGCTACTGGTACTGAATTCATTTTCGTACAAAATCGCGACCCGCTAAGAGAGCTTTGGACTGGTAAAATTCTTGGGGTTGATGGCGTGAAAAATAAATACAAGATTGCCAATGTATTTACCAATGACAAGTTCACTGCCAATACATTTGATTTCAAAACGGTTGACTCTGTACTAACTGCCTTCCGCGGTGAAGATATTTTCTCGAAATACAAAAGAAGTCCAGATCCTTTGTCACGCATGGCAGGTATTGTGGATAGTATGATCATCACGCATAATAAACCTATTGCTGCGCGTACTACTTCCATGATTCTTTCTACTTTACGTGGCATTAAACAGCCTGAAGAAATTGCATTGCTTGAGAAAGCCGCTAAGATGAGTTGTGAAGGTCATAATGATGTGATGCGTGCTATTAAACCCGGCATGACAGAATACCAAGCACAGGCTATCATGGAATATCATTTCAAAAAGAATGGTTCTGAATATCCTGGATACCCAAGTATCAATGGTTCATCAGAGAATGCTTGTGTTCTTCACTATATTACCAATCTGCGTTTGATGAAGGATGGAGATTTGTTACTGAGCGATTGTGCAGCTGAATACCATGGCTACACCGCTGATGTTACCAGAACCATTCCTGTCAACGGCAAATTCACTCCTGAACAAAAGATCATTTATGAATTGGTATTGGAAGCACAAGACTCTGGTTTTGCTGCTTGTAAACCCGGAAATGCTTTTGGTGCAGTTGATGCTGCAGCGAGAAGAGTAATCAATCGTGGATTGATTAAATTAGGTATCGCCGCGAATGATCAAGAAGCTCGTCAGTATTTCCCTCACGGCACTTCTCACCATCTCGGACTTGATGTACATGATATGGGACCTCGCGTTTTACAAGAAGGGGTTTTCTTAACCGTTGAACCTGGTATTTATATCCCACCGGGAAGTAAATGCGATAAAAAATGGTGGAGTATTGGTGTTCGCATAGAAGATGATATCCTCATCACTAAAGACGGACATCGTAATCTATCAGCTTCTTCACCTCGCACGGTGGCTGAAATTGAGAAAATGGCGAAGCAGAAGAGCATTTTTGATAAATAATCAACAGAAGAACAGAGGAATATTCAATTTTCAAGTAGAATACATTTGGAAGTTAGATATTCCTCTGTTTCTCTGTTACAAAAGTTTCTCATTATTCTTATGCCGATCCTGATCCCTTAGATTTTTTTTGGCAAAGTTTTTTTCCAATGCTTCTGTTAGGTTGACACCTGTTTGATTAGCCAAACAGATCAATACCCATAATACATCGGCCATTTCATCTGATAACTCTTTCCCTTTATCAGATTCTTTGAATGATTGTTCGCCATAAGTACGAACCATTAATCGACTCAACTCCCCCACTTCTTCCATTAAAATACCCAGATTGGTGAGTTCATTGAAATATCTCACACCGGTTGTATTGATCCAGGTATCTACCTGCTGTTGTGCTTCCTGAATAGTCATATTCATTTAATTTAATGTCCAATAGGAGAAGCCCCATGAACGGTTTTGATTTTCATGACTGTTGCAATGGATAAAGCCCTTTGCTTAGCTAGCTCCGCTTTCTCTCCTTCAAACAATTCATCAACAGTAGATTGAAATAATTGTACCCAATGCGTAAAATGTTTTTCTTCAAATGCTGATTGCTCATGCAAATGCTGGTGTACGGCTATGGCATTGGATTTATATTTAGCAACACCAAAAAGCACGGTTTCCCAAAAATCAATAATGACCGGTAAATGCTTTTCAAGATCCATTTGAATGATTTGTGTGAAATAATGTCCAATAATAGCATCAGGAATCGCTTTTGCATAGAAAGCGCGCATCAGCTGTTCAATATGATTCCTATTCGCAATATCCATTACTCTTTATTTTTAGAGTCGATCATAATAGTTACTGGACCATCATTCAATAAAGATACTTTCATATCAGCACCAAAAACGCCCGTTTGTATAGGCTTACCAAGATCAATAGTTAGTTGATGGATCATTTTCTCATACATAGGTATAGCAAACTCACCTTTTGACGCCTTGATATAAGAAGGTCTATTTCCTTTTTTGGTACTAGCGTGTAATGTAAATTGACTCACCAATAAAATATCTCCACCTATATCTTTTACCGAAAGATTCATAACCCCCTCCGCGTCATTGAACAAACGAATATTGACGATCTTATTACTCAACCATTCAATATCCTCCATGGTATCCGCATCTTCTACGCCCATTAATACCAATAATCCATTGGCTATACTGCCTGTTATTTGTCCGTCGACTCTTACAGCCGCTTCACTCACTCTTTGAATTACAATTCTCATATTTCCTTAACTCTTTTTATCCGAACTTTAGTGCGATGAAGATAGATATAACCCCTGAAATAAAATTCCAGACGGCCAGAAGTGGCGGCAAAGGCGGACAAAACGTGAACAAGGTGGAAACCATGGTAGAAGGGCGTTGGGATATTCAGGCGTCAGTATTATTTACTGATGAACAAAAGCAACTCATTAGAGAACGTTTGCAAAACAGGATAACCGAGGATGGATACTTGTTGGTAAAATCGCAAACAGAAAGAACACAACTGGGAAATAAACAAGCAGTGATCAAAAAGATGATTCAATTGCTGACAACTTCACTTATTAAAAGAAAGATCAGAAAACCTACACAACCTACCAAAGCATCAAAAGAAAAGAGAATAGAATCAAAAAAGAAACATACGCTGAATAAACAACAAAGAAAAAAAGTCAATAAAAACGATTACCTCTAAACAGTGAAACCACTCTCATTTTTATTATTGCTGTTGATTTCATTATCTGTGCAGTCGCAAATGACCCAACAGTTGATGATTCGTTTTCAAAATCGATTTGGAAATGAATTATTGGTGCCAGAGCAATCATATAACATGAATGGAGACACAGTTACCATTAATCGTTTCAAATATTATATCTCACACTTTGCGTTAATCAATGATCAGGGAAAAAGAATAACACTTCCTGTTCAATATTATTTAGTTGACGCGGCAGACGAAGCTTCCGGAAACATCACTTTGAATATACCCTTGGGGAAATACCAATCCATTCATTTTTTATTAGGTGTAGATAGTTTGCGAAATATATCTGGTGTACAATCAGGTGCATTAGATCCTCTACACGGCATGTTCTGGACATGGAATAGCGGCTATATTATGGCAAAGTTGGAAGGTACCTCTACCAGTTCTAAGATCGCTGGAAAACAATTCACTTATCATATTGGTGGTTTTAGAGGCAATCATAATACTGCCCGATCCATTACATTGCCTTTGTCTACTATCGATCATACAGTTTCAATTATTGCTGATGCCAAAAAATGGTTTGAAGGACCGAATCCATTGATGATTTCTAAGGAACCCGTTTGTCATAGTCCGGGTTCACTTGCTGTGCGTATTGCTGATAATTATGCGAATATGTTTTCAATCTTGCCCCTACAAAAATGAAGTATCGGAAAACCATAGGAGTCATTGTAATCATCTGCTTAGTATGTAGTGGTTGGATTTCAGGCAATCACTATTTACGGCCAACACCTGTAAAATTTATAGTACCGAAAGGATGGCCTGAACCGGTGTATGATTTCAAATCAAATCCTTTAACGAAAGAAGGGATTGAATTAGGTAGACAATTGTTTTACGATACTCGTTTAAGCAAAGATGGAACGATCTCCTGTGGCACTTGTCACCAACAATTTGGCGCATTTAATACCTATGATCATAGTTTGAGTCATGGATACAATAATTCGCTCAGCACACGCAACGCACCAGGACTCTTCAATCTGGCTTGGCAAAAAGAGTTCATGTGGGATGGAGGTATCAATCATTTAGATCTTCAACCACTAGCACCCATTACTGCAGAAAATGAAATGGCAGAGAGTATTCAACATGTTCTTACAAAACTGCAAGCGGAGAAAGAATACAGAAGATTATTTAAACTGGCTTTTGGTGATGAGAAGATCACTACAGAAAAATTAACCAAAGCTATCAGCCAGTTTGTTCTCACCCTTGTAAGCAGCAATAGCAAGTATGACCGAGTAATGCAAGGAATTGACAGTTTTATACTACCTGAAAAACTGGGCTATGAAATTTTTAAAAAGAAATGTGTGAGTTGTCATACCGAACCCATGTTTACAGATTATAGCTATCGTAATATAGGCATGCCAATGGATCCATTTTTAAAAGATTGGGGAAGGATGAAGATTACCAATGACTCCATGGATTCATTAAAGTTCAAAGTGCCTAGTTTGAGAAATGTGATGCGCAGTTTTCCTTATGGACATGATGGTCGTTTTTTTTCTGTATCGAGTGTAATGGAACATTACCGAAAGAATATGGTGCCTGATTCAAGAACAGATAGCTTATTGCGCAACAGACTACCCTTATCCAATTTCGAAATCGGACAACTAACTGCTTTTCTACATACTTTAACAGATAGTAGTTTTTTAAAGAACCCCAATTTTGCAGCACCCGGAAAGGGAGTAAGCACAACAGCACCTGTAGATATTCATAATTAATCGTGTATTTTGCATGTTGGAGTTAGGCAAGTAGTACTCTAATAAAATAGATCCCTTCACTCCGTGATGCTCTGTGCCAAACTCTGTGTAACTCCGTGGTTTTTTACCACAGGGTTGCACAGAGTTTGGCACAGAGTTACGCAGAGAGAGTAAAAGAATTACCAATTGAGCAGCATAAAAAAATTAGCAGGACAAAC
>VFQN01008588.1_pt1 | contig 10264 bp, 9 predicted proteins | sample 3512371 | NCBI WGS metagenome assembly VFQN01 (sample SAMN10412370, study PRJNA504923) | tailings metagenome | isolation source: Replicate 2 from Balatoc abandoned mine | place: Philippines: Itogon, Benguet | collected 2017-08-28 | reverse complement strand
TGACAGTTGACAGTTGACAGTTGACAGTTGACAGTAAGAAAGAACAAAGCCGTGTGGATCTTTATTGTGTAAGTGGCTTTATTTTTTTTGATATCTGTATACTGTCAACTATCAACTAACAACTGTCAACCACTACTTCAGCTCCGCTTCCAAACTAATCGCCATATTATACGCTTTACTCACCGGGCAATTGGCTTTGGCGTCGGCGGCGCATTCTTGAAATTTTTCTGGAGATATGCCGGGCACTTTGGCGGTGAGTTGTAAATGGGAGGATGTAATGACACCATCTTCCAAACTAATGGTGCATTTTGTTTCTAGTGATTCGGGGGTAAAACCTGCGGCGCCCAATACAAAGCTCAATTTCATCGTAAAACAACCGGCATGAGCGGCTGCCATGAGTTCTTCCGGATTGGTACCTACTCCTTCTGCAAATCTTGAGTTGAATGAATATTGTGTTTGGTTTAATGTGGTGCTTTGTGTGGTTAAATGACCGTTACCTTCTTTTCCTGAGCCATTCCACACTGCTGTTGCTTGACGTTTCATGGTGATTATTTTTTAGATTTGAAAGAAATATTATAGCATGATCAGTTGGGCTGATTTTGAAAAAATAGAGATCCGTAGTGGAACCATTCTTGAAGTTACTGATTTTCCTAAAGCTAAGAAACCGGCCTATCAACTAAAGATAGACTTTGGCCCTTTAGGTATTAAGCAATCTTCTGCTCAGATTACACATCATTACGCTGCAGAAGAGCTTGTGGGTAAGCAAATTGTGGCAGTGGTGAATTTTCCGCCTAAACAAATTGCTAACTTTTTCAGTGAGTGTTTGGTATTGGGTGTGTATGATCAGCAAAATCAGGTAGTATTACTGCAGCCTGAACGCAAGGTTGATAATGGTCAATTGATTGGTTAAGCTGCTATTACAAAAGGATTTGTATATTGTTATACCGATTCCTCTTTATTAAACCTCCCCACCATGAGTGAACTCTATTATACGTATTATGAAAGTCCGGTAGGCTTACTCAAGATTGGAGGAACCGATCAATACATCGGTGAACTGAGTTTTGTAGATAATCCGGATCAGTTAACGTATGGAGAACCAGGTATCAGTGAAATCATGCATCAATGTACCGAAGAGTTAATCGAATTTTTTCATGGCAGCAGAAAACAATTCACCGTACCTGTTCACCAGGAAGGAACTGAATTTCAGAAAAGGGTATGGAGTGAACTAACTGAAATACCCTACGGTAAAACCATCAGCTATATGGATATGGCTAAACGCCTGGGAGATCCAAAAGTCATCAGAGCAGCTGCAAGTGCCAATGGAAGAAACAATATTGCCATCATCGTACCCTGCCACCGCGTCATCGGCAGCGATCGTTCACTGATTGGTTATTCAGGTGGTATGTGGCGTAAGAAATGGTTACTGCAACATGAATTCAAGATTACACATGGGGTGCAGACTTTGTTTTGAGGGGTGCTGGGTGCTGGGTACTAGGTACTAGGTGATAGGTATTAGGGGTTGGGGGTTGACAGTTGACAGTTGACAGTTGATAGTTGACAGATTATGCAGAGTAGCAACCTTCTTTCCATGGACTATGGACCATCGACCATGGACCATACGCCCCCTACTTCATATCCTCACCAGTAAAGCTCAATGGTAATAAACTGCCTGCTTGAGGGATCACATAGACATTTCCTTCTAGACCAGATAGGATGAGTCTGATTGGACTTTTTACTCTTATCTCATATTCCAATAAACTTTGTCTACAGACACCGCAAGGTGAAACAGGATGATTGCTTTTGCCTTTGGTATTGTTATAGCTGATTGCAATAGATTCAATAGCTACACCAGGGTGTAGAGTGGCTGCAGCAGATAATAATACCCTCTCTGCACAAATGCCCACAGGGAAACTCGCATTTTCTTGATTGGTGCCAATGACCAATGCTCCATTTGCTAATTTCGCTACTGCACCTACTTTAAATGCAGAATAAGGCGCATATGCCTGATTGGTTACTTCTCTTGCCTGATTCAACAATAATGCATCTCCTTCTTTCAACGCACTTGCATCAGCATACACTTCATAGTCTAGTTTGTACTGTTGATGATTCATAAAAAACGTATTTAGACAAAAAAGTCCTCAAAGCTTGCGCTATGAGGACCCTTTCGGTAATGTAAGTTACGAAAAAAGTGAATTATAAAATCGTTAAAACGTTTTGAGCTGCAAGCTACAAGCCTCAAGCTTCAAGTGAATAATTCGTGCAGCTTGAAGCTTGTAGCATGCAGCTTAAGTTATCTAATACTCTTCATCAATCGTTTCCATCTCGGGCCTTTATCCCAGCTGAACCATATTAGAGAGGCCTTTCCTACGATATGTGTTTCAGGAACAAAGCCCCAGTAGCGACTATCCTGACTACGATGACGGTTATCGCCCATCATCCAGTAATAATTGTATTTCGTGATATAGGTATTCGTGTTCTTTCCATTGATAAAAAACTGTCCGTCTTTCTCTTCAAGCGTATTGCCTTCGTAAGTAGCAATCAGTCTTCTGTACAAAGAAATATTCTGCTGTGTTAGCCTTAATGTATCTCCTTTTGCCGGTATACGGATAGGCCCATAATTATCAACACTCCATGGGTAATTGGCTTCATCTGCCGGGAAGGTCATACCGATATAGTTCTCAGTGTAAGGAGAATCGGATACAAAATTGGGTAGCTTTCTTAACTTCTCAAGTTCTTCAGGTGTGAGGTTGAATTTATAGCTACTATCGCTAATCATATCAAGCTGTCCTTTGGTGTCATCAAGATCAATTCCTAATTCTTCTTTTAAGAAATCAATATCATATGGTTGCTTATTGGTAACAACGATATGCTCTGTTTGAGAACCTCCAGGTACCATCGCAGGTTCTCCGTTCACATACAATTGTCCGTTACGAATATGCAACACATCTCCACCCACTCCTACACAACGTTTGATGTAGTTATCTGTTTTATCCATGGGATGAACAATGATTGGGTACTCAGGATTAGCAAATAGCTCCTGCCTGTTACCTTTAAAAGTAAACCGCAACACTTCGTAGTAAGTTACCTTACTACCAAATTCAGGTCTATTAATGATGGTATCACCTGCAGGGAAGTTAAAGACCACTACATCGTTTCTTTTCACTTCAGTAAATGCAGGTAATCTTTTATAAGGAATTTGAATCCACTTTAAATAAGAAGGTGTGGTTTGTGAAAATGGCATCGTGTTATGCACAAAAGGAAACGACAATGGTGTTTGAGGAATTCGTGCGCCGTAACTCATTTTATTCACAAATAGAAAATCATTCACCAACAACGTTTTCTCCATACTTTCTGTTGGAATCACATAAGCTTCAAAAACAAAAGTGCGGATAATGGTTGCTGCTACAACGGCAAACACACCAGCATCTACCCACTCTCTTGAACCCGGTTTCTTGTATGATTTAAACGCTTCTTCTCCAAACCATTTTTCTTCTTTAGAAAAACCGAGATATGGGAAATAAATAAAGGGTAATAATACAGTAGCTGTATGATGAATCAAATTGAAACGTTTGAAATGCATCACAAAAATGATGGTGATCCAAATGCTGATGAATTGTCCGGCAATAGGAATCAATTGTAACCAAAACCAGTATTTTCGGATATGGCATTTTTCTACAATCAACCAGGTGTTATAAAAAGGAACCAATGCCTTCCATGGTTCAATACCTGCTTTTTTAAACATGCCCCACATTCCTACATGCCAACCAATAATTCCAATGATGAATAGCGTTAAACCCATATTTTATTTTTTGCTAGAAACAAAAATATCCTTTTCGGACTGATACTGAAGCAATCAGATTAAAACTTTTGCTAAAACGGATGAATTCCTGCTGAATGCCTTATTTTTATAGACCTGAGCGTTATCAGACCTCCAAATCTTATCCATGAACCATTTTACGATCAAAGACATTGAGAATCTGAGCGGCATCAAAGCCCATACCTTACGCATTTGGGAACAGCGATATCAATTATTTATCCCAAAAAGGAAAGAAAGCAAGCACCGTTACTACGATAATGAAGATTTAAAGCATATTCTGCGTATTTCTCAACTCTACCATAATGGTGTAAAAATCTCTAAGATTGCTCAATTACCGGCTTCTTCTATTCGTTCGATGGCCATGGAACAGTACCTGGGTAAGCGAAATGCAGATGCCTATATCCATCGTTTAATTGAAGCTTCTATTGATTTTGACGAAGATCGTTTTGAAGAATTATTTGAACAGGCACTTAAGCAGTTTGGACTAGAAGTGACCATCATTGATGTGATGTATGCTTTTTTGGAAAGAATCGGATTATTGTGGTTAACGGATCATGTCATTCCTGCGCAAGAGCATTTTGCCAGCAATATCATAAAAAGAAAGATCATCTCTGCCTTGGATGCCCTGAAAACAAAACCCTCACCCAGTTCCGGCACTTATGTACTCTTTACCCCTGAGGGAGAACAACATGAAATCCCTTTACTACTGAATCATTATTTGATGAAAGCCAGCGGGAAAAAATGTATTTACATGGGTGTAGATGTTCCTTTTGACAATATTGATATCTACGTAAAAATTAAAAATCCCCAATACCTCTACTTTCATGCTATTACCCATCTGTATGAGCAGCCCATAGATGATCTATTGAAAGAGCTGAAACAAAAATTCAATCAACAAGAAATTATTATGTCCGGACCGCTCACAAAAGAAGTAACCGTCAATATTCAAGGTGTTACGCTTTTAAAGTCGATGCCAGAGATGCTGGAGTTTGCGAAGAGGTGATCGGGTACTGGGTACTGGGTACTGGGTACTGGGTACTGGGACAAACTGAGTCTTGATTATGTTTATTGTGTTTCTCTATCTTTTTTTATATCAGACATCAGACATCAGACATCCGACATCTGAGATCTGACATCCAACATATCACACATACGCACTCACATCACCCGCAGTAATCTCCTTGCCTGATAAGATCACAAGTCTTTCTACCACGTTTCTTAATTCGCGGATATTGCCTGTCCAATCATGAGTTTTGAGTGTTTCCAATGCTTTTTTATCGATTCCTTTTTTGGCTTGTCCGTATTCTGTTGCGATATCTTCCAAAAATTTATCGACCAGTAATGGAATATCATCCCTTCTTTCATTCAATGATGGCACATGAATAAGAATGACGCCTAAACGATGATATAAATCCAAACGGAAATTCTTTTCTTCCACTTCTTTTAAAAGATCTTTATTGGTAGCAGCCACCACACGTACATCTACCGAAATTTCTTTATCCCCTCCTACTCTGGTGATTTTACCTTCCTGCAAAGCCCTTAATACTTTGGCTTGTGCGCTTAGACTCATATCACCGATTTCGTCTAAGAACAAAGTGCCACCACTTGCCTGTTCAAACTTCCCGATACGTTGTTTGATAGCTGAAGTAAAAGAACCTTTTTCATGTCCAAACAATTCACTCTCGATCAACTCACCGGGAATAGCCGCACAGTTTACTTCCACCAATGGACCGGATGAGCGATTGCTTTTTTCATGCAGCCATCGAGCTACTAATTCCTTACCACTTCCATTTCCACCCGTTACCAATACACGTGCATCTGTAGGTGCTACTTTTTCAATGGTTTCTTTGATACGAAGAATAGCTTCACTTTCACCAATGATCTCCTGCACTTTGGATACTTTGCGTTTGAGCACTTTGGTTTCCTGTACCAAAGTGGTTTTATCCATAGCATTACGGATGGTAATGAGAAGACGATTTAGATCCGGTGGTTTTGATATATAATCAAACGCTCCTTTCTTAACAGCATCAACAGCTGTTTCAATATTCCCATGTCCGCTGATCATGATCACAGGTGTATCTGTTCCTGTCTCCATTACTTTTTGCAAAAACTCTATACCATCTAGTTTGGGCATTTTGATATCACACAACACTACATCAAAAGAACCTGCCTGAAACTTCTTCAATCCTTCTTCTCCATCAGCAGCTTCTTCCACTTTAAATCCTTCATTGGAAAGAATATCTTTTAAGACATTGCGAATGGCTCTTTCATCATCAATAATCAAAATGGTTGGCATAGCACTGTTTTTTACTAAGTTAATGAATCGGTTTCAGCGTAGTCCAAAATTCATGCCGAAGGTAATATTTCTAGGAGCAGCCGCATTGTAATATCGTCTTCCTGCAGCATTGATATCGTTACCTAGACTATAGGTTTGGTTCAATATATTATCCGCAGCCAAGAAAATATCCATCTTTTTAATGCGATATCCTAGTCTACCCTGCAATAATTGATATGGCTTTGCATAGGTATCATTTGCATCATTCAATGGAATAGACGATACCGCATTTAAGGAAGTTGTCAGATAAATACCATTTTTCAATAGTATATCACAACCCAATACCCATGTGGATACAGGAACACCTGTGATTGATTTATTATTATAATCAACAGTTCCTTGTCGATAATTAATGAACCGATAGGGTTGATAGGTATGGGCTGTTGAAAAAGACAGTTCTTTTATTTTTCCTACTCCTTTCTTTACAGGAAATACTTGGAGCATCAACTCTATTCCTTGTTGTAAGGCTCCCCCTGCATTCACAAAATATTCAGCCCCACTATTACTGTTTCTTCTTACAATAGCATTGTTCAACCTGAACCGATAATATGCTATATCAAATAATATTCTATCGTTAGTAATACTGCCTTTGAAACCGGCTTCCATGTTCCATCCTGATTCTGCATTTAAATCTCCATAGAAATTTCCATCCGAAGGTCTGAATTCCGCAAGTGTAGGTGCTGAAAACCCTTTCGACAAAACAGCATAGATAGTTATCTGTGGTTGAATTGCATAAGATATTGATAATCTAGGTGTGAGTACGCCTTTAATTTGTTTACGGATATACATAGAATTTGCAACTGAGAGTCTTCGATACCGATAAGATTGCTGATTGGTACTTACACCAGCGGTAAACAATAACTTTTCACCATACTTGTATTGAAGTTGAGTAAACAGAAACCATTGTACTGCATATATCTTATCACGATATTGAATTGTATCTTCTACGCCTCCTCGATTACCAAAATTTTCTATCCATGCATGTTGGTACTGCCACTCACCTCCAGTATTGATCTGCCACTGATGATTACCCGACTGCTGTTTATATTGCCATTGTGAACCAATACCAACATTATCTTCTGCCCTCTTTTCATAATTGGTGATAAAAGGATTTTTAAAACCGGTGACACTCAACATAGCAAATGATCGTATGCTATTATTGTTATTCAGGTTCAATTGATGATGTACTCCATTATAAAAGGTTTTGTTATAGATAGCGGTTTTTTGTTCCACTGCGCCCGGCAATACTGCTGTGGGCTGTCGTGCCTGTTTAGGATTCTGATTGAACTGTGCTTCTGTAATACCGCCGGGTGTTTGATAATAAAGATTGGTATAAAAACTAAGAAAGCGCCATTGCTGACGATCTGTTCTGATAGCTCCCTGCCATTTAAACCCATCTCTTCGCATAGCCGACTGTTCGCGGTAACCATCAGATTGTAGATGCACTTGTTGCAAACTACTAGTGAAATTCGAAGATTCATAAGACCATCCAGACAGCTGTTGCAACAATCCATAAGAACCGCCTGCAATACCCCCATACAAACGATGTTCTTTTTGTTGTGAAAAATGTAATCCGGATTGTAGCAGAACAGCGCCGCCTGTACCTGCTCCATATGCTGCTGCTACAGGACCTTTCAATATTTCTGCACTTTGAATCTGTGAAAGATCTATCAAATTGAAGTACGTATTTCCTCCGCCATCTGTTAATGGCAAGTCATCGAAATATACTTTGATATTTCTTACCCCAAAAGGTGATCGTAATAAACTTCCCCTAATTGAGAGCCGATAACTACCAGGAGATCTTTCTTCCATGCGTATTCCTGGTTGACTATTCATAGAAGGTAAGAAAGTTACTGTTGGACTATTTCGTATGGTTGATGATCTTATTAATGCAATAGAACCGGGAACAGCCTGCCATTTGGCTCTTCCATAAAAAGCGGTTACGGCTACATTACTGAATGCTGTTGTGTCAGCCTCTGCCTCTTGGGCAAATGTGTAAAATGGGTATGTAGTATTCAATAAAAAAGCAATTACACAAATTACCCAGTACTTCATCTCTTAATATTTAGCAAAATAATATCGTCGGGTAAGTTATCACTAGTTGTTGAAATATCTATTGACCAATAGTTGTCTTTTAACTGATCAAATGATACTGGTGTATTATTCCTTGTTAAAAAAGCAGATTCGATTTGATAGGGTAATTGAATAAAAATACGAGTACCGGTTTTTTTCAGTATATGAACATACACCTGATTCTCTTTTTCTGTTACAGCACCCCATTCTTGTGGTTTAATTGCACCAGCTTTTGTTCCATAAATCGTTGATCCATTTTTCTGTAACCAATCTCCTACTTCTTTCAAGCGGGTTACAAATTCAGGTTGCATCACACCATTTGGCATAGGGCCTACATTCAATAACAAATTGGTTCCATAACCTGAAGCTTTTACCAGCAAACGAATAATATCTTGGGTAGATTTATAGGTCCTGTCTGTAATATTGAACCCCCATGAATTATTGATTGTTTCACAAGTTTCTAATGGCAACTTTGAAACTGCTTGTCCGCCAAATCCTCCTTTGTTTTCACCGGGTAAGTCTTTCTCAAACATTTGAAAATCTTCTCCGGGTAATGGTGATAAATGATGATTATTACCTACAAGCGCTTGTGGCTGAAGGCGATGAATTAATTCATAGATCTCTTCATATTTCCAATTGATTTTAGATTTCAGTGTTTTGTCCTGATCATTATCCAATTGATCCCAATGTCCATCAAACCATATACCTGCAATGTCGCCGTAGCCTGTTAGCAATTCGGTAAGCTGAGCCTTCATAAAACTAAGGTATGATTCATAATTACTTTTGGTTGTTCGACCTGTGCCTTTACCAGTTCTACCTGTTTCATACGGATAATCAGATCTAAACCAATCTACCAATGAGTAATATAAAAAGAGCTTCATCCCTTCTTCTTTACAAGCGATAGATAATTCTTTGAGCACATCTTTTCCATACGGCGTATTGGTGATTTTCCAGTCAGATACTTTCGTATCCCAATTGCTAAAACCATCATGGTGACGTGTGATAAAATTGATGTACTTCATTCCGGCATCTTTAGCCATTTTCACCCATGTGCGTGCATTAAATTGGGTTGGATTGAAAAACTGCATTAATCGTTTATATTCTTCCACTCGTATATTCCTGCCATTCATGATCCACTCTCCTGCCCCTAAAACACTGGAGGCGCCCCAATGAATAAATAAACCAAACCGCGCGCTATCGAACCATTGACGACCCTGAAGATTTGCTTCTGTTGGCTGATATTGTGCTTTAACTTTAAAAGATGCTATCAGGATTAAAAAAAGTATAATAGAATTTCTCATGATAATCGTTTTGAATGAAGTTATACACAAAGTAAAAAACCCGGAGTAAGTTCTCCGGGTAATCTATTCATTTTTAATGGTCATTTGATTTACTTTTTCATGTACATCACTTCTTTCACCAGCTTCACAGTACGTGTGATATCGGGAATAGCAAGTGCTGTAAGATTAGGAGCATAGTGCATTGGTGCATCTGCACTTGTAATACGACGAATAGGTGCATCTAAATAATCAAAACCTTCTTTTTGGATGCGATAAGAAATTTCAGAAGATACAGATGCGAAAGGCCATTGTTCTTCAACAATTACCAGTCGGTTGGTCTTCTTAACACTTTCTAGGATGGTCATCCAATCCAACGGACGAATGGTACGCAGATCGATCACTTCAGCACTTACGCCTTCTTTCTCAAGCTCTGCAGCAGCACCCAATGCTACTTTCATCATTTTATTGAAAGAAACAATGGTTACATCGCGACCAGCTCTTTTTACATCTGCTTTACCAAGTGGGATATAATATTCTTCATCAGGTACGTCGCTCTTATCACCATACATCACTTCGCTTTCCATGAACATTACAGGATCTTCTTCGTAGCGAATGGCTTGCTTCAACAAACCTTTGGCATCGTATCCATTGGAAGGTGATACTACTTTGATACCAGGAATATTGGCATAATAACTTTCAAAAGCTGTTGATTGCTGTGCCCCAAGCTGACCTGCACTACCGTTTGGTCCACGGAACACG
>VFQN01008587.1_pt1 | contig 10264 bp, 10 predicted proteins | sample 3512371 | NCBI WGS metagenome assembly VFQN01 (sample SAMN10412370, study PRJNA504923) | tailings metagenome | isolation source: Replicate 2 from Balatoc abandoned mine | place: Philippines: Itogon, Benguet | collected 2017-08-28 | reverse complement strand
GGGGAAGAGGGGGAAAATTTCGTGGCGCTATCCTGCTTGCGCTGCGCGCTTCACGTTCAAGTCGCTGACACGTTCTTCGTCTACTTGTTGCGGCGGTGAGTTGGCGGGATACCTTGGGGACCTCTCGCCAGCTTGTCTCGCACTAACGTGCCATGCGTGCGGTTGGCCTGTTCCCACAGGCACTCCCAACTCCTGAGCACCGAGTCCACATGCAAGGGCGACGGCCTTGGAGCTGAAGACCGAGGCATGCAGGGGGACGGGGTGGGGGACAAGGACCAGGTGAAGGACCAGGTGAAGGGGCAGGTGCAGGGGCACCAGGCGGAGGGGGACAATGACAGGTGGCGCGCGCGGCACCGGCGCGGCAGCAGCAGCAGCGGGCTGAAGGCTGAGGGGCAGGAGGGAGGCGGGGGCCAGGGCCATCGCGACCCTGACGCGATGGACCATGACCGGATCGGGGACGGGCAGGGGGCGGGGGCCGGGAGAGGGGAGCCGGGCGGAACGGCGAGCGCAAATGGCGGCTCGCCGCACCACCACCACCCCAGGCAGGACGGGACCTGGGGGCGACGCAGCAGCCGGGACGGCAGCAGCAGCCGAGACGCCGCCGGCCTTCCTGCCGCAAAGCACGAGCCGCCGGGAGACAGTGGCGGCGGTGGTGGAGCTCCTCCCTGGTCCAGGCTGCCTGCGCCTGCCCCCCTGGACCCCGACCCCTCCTCCGAGGCCGGCGTGGTCCGCAGCCTGCTGCTGCGCGCCTTCTGCCTCTTCCCCCGCGTGCTGCTGGCCGCCTGCCTGCAGCCCTTCCGCCTGGCGCCGCGGCAGCGCGTGGAGGCGGACTGCAGGGCGCGGCTGGGGCTGATGGGGCTGCTGCTGCGGCCGGGGACGGCGGCGGCGGGGACAGCGGGGGCAACAGGGGCAGGTGCGGTGACTGTCCAGGCTGGGGAGCTGCAGCCGTCGAGTCCCAACGGGCTCAAGCAGCCTGGGAGTGTGCATGTGGGCTCGGCTCCCCCCGCGCCCAGCTGCCTGGCGCAGCGGGTGCTGTCGCACCTGCCCGACACGCAGGCGTGGCTGCGGCAGGTGGCGGCCGCCGTGCTGGCAGGTGGGCCAGGCAGCTGGCCACAGCAGTGTATTGAGATGCTGTGGGGTGCAGAGCTTGCCAAGCAGTGTGTGTTTTAGTTATTCCCTTGTGCTGCCTGCTCTGATGGAGATACAAGCGCCACCAAGTTTAGGGTCTTAAGTGCTTCTACACACCCTCAGTTCCTGAGGCGGACCAACGTACAACAACGCTAGTGACTAAATACCTTTGAACGCTTTTCATCCTTTGGTTTGCACCCGAACCCCACCCAGGCAAGTCGTCGCCTCCCATCCCCCCGGAGCTCCGAGACTACCTGCACCAGCTGCTATCGTACTGTACGGCGACGGCAGCGGCGCTGGGGCGCGCCCCTGCCGGCGGCGACGGGCTGCACACTTCCCCCAAGACGTCCCCAGGGCACTTGGGGGCAGGGCCGGGGGCCGCCGCGGTGGCGGGACCGGGGCACCGGGCAGCAGGGGCGGTCGTGCAAGGGCCGCACAGGCCGGGGTCAGGGTCAGGGGCAGGCGGGGGCGCTACAGATGGCACGGGGGCGCAGCCGGGGGCGGCGGCGGCAGCAGCGGCGACAGGGATAGGTGGCGGCGGGACCCAGTCGGCGCTTGGGAGCGAAGAGGGCAGCAGGTGTGTTGGGGAGGCCAGGTGGCGGAAGGGGAGGTGGCCACAACTCGCTCTCCGCCATGCTGCTGCTCTTTGGCTTGCGGTAATGCGCGATGCGAGGGCTGACGTACACGTTGCCAGTTCCATGGTTGTGGAGCTTGAGGAACTGCGATTTGAAGCCAGATGTACGGCCTGTTGTTGACACTCCGCTATGGTTCACTCGCCGGACTTCAAGCTGGACCTCAACCTATCCCTCCCGCTCCCCACCTCCCGCAGGTCCGTCCCCATGGACCTTGACAACTCGGTCAGCACCAGCATCAGGCAGGAGGCGCAGCACCTGGCACACAGCCAACACACCCAACCCCACCAGCAGCCACTGCCCCCGCCAGCACCACCGCCAGCACCCCCGCCGCCGTTGCCGCACCCCGCCCCGGCCGCCGACACCTCCACACCCGCGCACACACCCGCCTCCACCCGCACACCCGGGGCGGCCGCTGCGGCAGCCCCCTGGCAGACGACGCCAGCGCACACGCCTGCAGCAGCTGCAGCTTCCGGCAGCTCCGGGCCGCAGCTTCGCGGCGGCCCCGTGTGCTGCGCCGAGGCCTGCCTGTACCTGTCGCACCTGCCCCAGGGCCTGCCCGAGGGCTCCCTGCTGTCCGAGCTGGGCAGGCTGGGGCGGGTGGAGGCCGTGCACCCGGCGCGGCAGGTGGAGGGCGCGCAGGGCGGGGGGCCAGGGGCGGGGGGTGCTCAGGGCGAGGGCGAGGCGTGCTACGTGGTGTTCAGCAGCCTGCGGGACGCCGCCATGGCGTTCGAGGCCATCGCCGGCACGTGTCCATTCGGCGGTACGCGGCCGCTGCACGCGGAGTTCTGCTGCGCCTTCCCGCCGGACAGCGCCGCCGCGCGCCGCCGGGCGGCCGCCGGGCCCGCCGCCGTCACCAGCCAGTTCGTGTGGCTGTCTGCGGGCGCGCGGGCGGTGCCGGGGGCGGGGCCGGGTCCGGCGCCTGCCCCCGTGACGCACGAGTGCGCGACGGGTGCGCTGCGGGCCGCGGGCCTGCCCCAGCCGCGGCAGATCCTGGCGGTGCAGGGCCGCGCCCCCGGCTGGCTGCTGCAGATGGAGGAGCCCGGCCTCGTGCCGGGCACCGTGGCGTGCCTGCACCAGGCCATTGTGGCGCCAGCGCTGGCGGCGGCGGCGGCGGCACAGGCAGCGGCGGCGGCCCAGGTGCAGGCGTCCCAGGCGGCGGCTGGGCAGCCGGTGGCGGCTGGGCCTGGCGGGGTGGCGGCAGGGCAGGGCGTCGGGGGACCTGCGTCTGCGGCGGCAGCCCAGGCGGCGGCGGTGGAACTGCCGCACATGCGAACGCTATGGATTGGGCAGGTGGGCTGCTGAGGCCACCGGGGTACACTGCCTTCAATCACGCATTTGTGCTGACCGGGGGCTGCTTCGCATATTGGTAGCCCACTCCAAAGAGTGTCGGTTTCTGCTCCGATGAGGACTTTTCCGCGCTAGGTAACGTGTCAGCGACGCCGCCATCCCCCTCTCACCTTTTCATCCCTCTCTCTGCGGCCAGCTCTTGCCACAATTCAACCAGATGCGCCCCATCTCGGTGTACACTGGACGTTAACCCACTGCAGTATGATGCCCCTCCTGCCCCCCTACCCCCTACCCCTCTCCCCCCTACCCCTCTCCCGCTCCCTCGCCCTCCACCCCGCAGCTGCACGAGTCTGTGACCGACGACCAGCTCCGCGCCGCCTGCCCCGCGCCCGGCGAGGTGCTGCTGGTGCACCGCATGCGCAGCACCAGGTGCGCATACGTGGACTTCGCAACGGCGGCAGGAGCGGAGGCGGCGCGGCGGGCCCTGCATGGGCTGCGGCTGGGGCCCTGCCACCTGCGCGTGGAGCACAAGGTGGGGGACGGGGACGGAGCTAGACGAAGGGAGGGGAAGGGAAGGGCGGGGCGAGGGGCGAAGGGAAGGGGGGGGAAGAAAGCACGCCTTGAGGCAGGGGCCGAGGTACGTAGGGAGAACTGATCGCAGTGGCATCTGGTGCTCTCGATCGCAACCTTTACGGACGCGGTAATAGCTTTTCACAGCTTGCTTGAGCATCTGCAGCAGAATGACAGTAATGCGGGAGATGTTATTTGGTGGTCAAGGTTATCCATCTCCCGCTGGCCACGCATCATGCAGCGCACCCGCCCCCCCTTACCGCCTGCTCGACCTTGCCGCCCCACAGCAAACCGACACGCGTGGGGGCATGCGGCGACCGCCGCCCCTGGGGCCGCCCGGGGCCGGCGCGGGGTCTACGCCCGGTCCCGGGCTGGCGGGCACACCTGTGACGCCGTACGGGCACGGCAGCCACGGGGGCACTCCCCTGGTGGGCATGAGCCCCATGGCCGGGGGGCAGCCGGGCACACCCTTCGGCGGCGCGGGCGGCTCCATGCCCCTGCCGCCGCAGCCGCCGCACAGCGCGGGGCTGGCGGCGCACCGCAGCATGTCGGGCCCCATGGGCCCCGGGGGGGCGGCGGGGCTGCACATGCGGGCGGGCTCGGTGCCCCTCACGCCGCTGCAGGCGCAGCAGCAGCAGCATGCGGCCATGATGATGGGGGGCTACGGCGGGGGCCGCATGGTGAGCCCGCACGGCCACGGCCACCCGGGGGCCATGCACGGGTACCCCGGGGGGCAGATGCAGGCAGGGGGCGCATACGTCGGAGCCTCCCCCGCGCACCCCACGCAGCACCACACGCACCAGCACCAGCACCAACACCAGCAGCAAGGGCACTCTGGTGGCGGCGGCCTTGGGTCAGCGGCGGCGCTGCAGGGGTCGGAATCTGGGTCCGCTCCGCCGCTTCCGCCGCTGCCGTCAGAGCCGCCGCCCCCTCCGCCTCCGCCGCTGCCGGGCGGTCACGAGCCGGCCACGTCCGCCCCCGTCACGTGGCATGGCGGCCTGGCCAAGAGCGGTGTGCCGCACTGCACACTGGTGTGCAGGCAGGGCGGAGCCACAGGCCCAGGTGCGGCGCAGGGGCAGGGCGGGCTGGGGCAGGGAATGGTAAGGTGCCGTAATAAGTACGCACCGAAGTTTTGCAAGGACTGCGGGGGTGTGCGGACAGGCAGGGGGCAACGTCCATTGTATGGCAATGTCACCCATTGCTTCTCCATCTCTCAGCTCCACGCAGCAGCATGCCGGCTGCACCGGAGCGCCAAAGCCGCACGACCTGGGTGCAAGCCACGGCTCAGTGAACCGCGGTCCGGGCACTGTGGTCTTCAGCGCCACGCGGTCTTGGGCAGCTAGGCGAGAGCCCCCCGTTGCACCCGCGCCCCGTGGAGCATACCGCAGCACCCACGGCCTCCACGCCATGCTTGGTTGGAGGGGCATGGCTGTGAAGCGTCGATGGCTGGTGTGCTGAGGCGCATTCCGTTGTCTTATCCCTGCCCCCAGGCGCCCCCCCCTCCGACCGCGAGCCCGTGGGCTGGCCCGCCACGCTAGACGTGATGCTGCGGATGCCGCTGCGCACAGCCCTGCAGGTGTACGCCAACGTGCCGCTGCAACACAGGTGGGGGCCGGGGCGGCCGAGGATCGGTGGCAGGGGGGTAGCTGCAGGATGGGCAGCGAGGCGATGAGGGCCGTTGCGTGGCGTGCGGCAGGGCAGGAGGAGGGACGTGCAGTGGGTCTTGCGTTTAATGCGTATCTTGCATGCCCTGTGCCCTCGCCACTCTATTCCATTCATTGCTTCCATGCGCTTTGCCGACTGCAGACTCTCTGCAAGCCGGTATGCCGGTCAGCGTGTCCCTGACACCACCCGCTGTTCTGACATTTTCCGCGATCCCCCTCCCCCCAGGTCCCTGCGCGTGCTGCTGCCCGCCGACGGCTCCGGCGCCGAGGGCCTTGTGCGCTTCAACGTGTACCTGGACGACAAGGAGCGGGCAGGTGGGCGCGACACAACGCAGACGCAATACGAAGCGCCGGGACCAGGCTCTATGCAGTGTGCTGCCTCGCCAGGACGGCGAGTGGGGCGTTGTTGATGTGTTGATGCCTCCTCTTACCCACACATGCCGTACTCACATGCGCCTACAATCCCCTACATCCGTCCCCCGCTGCTCTCCCCCCAGGCGTGATCAAGCTGGACCCGCACCCCGGCGCCCTGCTGCCCGCCCGCACGCTGTACCTGCTGCCGCCCAGCCGCCCCGCCTGCGAGGCACTGGGGCTGGTTGGCCCCGAGTGGAGTGGCGGCGGCGCAGTGCCGCGGCTGCTGGCGCTGGTGGTGCCCTCGGCGGCGGCGGGAGGGGGAAAGGAGGCGCACGGCACGGCGGCAGGGAGAAGATAACGGTGGTGGTGGTGGGGGTGCAGCAGGGACGTGGGTGCTACTACGGGGCTTGAGCGGAGGCGCAATGGATGAGCATGGGCAGCGGTTGGATGCACACAGGCAGGCGGCGTTAGAATTTTGGCGTCGCAAGCGCTTGGTTGATACGGGACTTGGGTGCGGGCGAGTTGGAGGAGCATGGGGCAGCGGCCGCGAGGCAGGAAGCCTGGCGGCAGGGCGTTAGGATTGTGGCGTTGCCTGGTTGGTAAGGGGCTTGGTGGGGTTGCTATGGGACGGAGGATAGATGCGGTGGGTTGGGGTATTCAGGGGTGCTGGACGCCCCTCTTGTTTTTGGCGTGTTGTGGCAAACGCATGTGCATGTGTGCAGATACGCGTGCTTGCGTGCCTTACCGTACTGGTTCGTTCTGGTTGTTTGCCAAAGCCCAAGTAATATCCATTTGGCATGTGAGTGCATTCCACCAGGCCTGATTGGTTGTATGTGAACTCCATCGGAGGGTCTTCCCTGCGTCCGACAGTGTAGGCGGTAACGCGCGTGGTCTCCTGGTAGTGGTGGTAATCACGAGCCAACAATGACGCAGACCCTGCGCTGAACTGCAGAACCCAGGGACTGCCACGGCAAACGCAATTCGCACACCCCGGCCAGCGGCCACTAGAAGCGATGTACTGCAGGGTGGCTGGCATTGCAGGGCAGGCCGGTAAGAAGATAAGAAGATATTTCTCTGGGTGATGCACCCACCTGCAAACCTTTCAAGAGAGCCCCATGGCAACTAGCACCAGCGCACACCAGGGTAGGGTGAGAGGTCCAGGTGTGAGCGCTTTTCACTTGGAAGCCGTCCGGTGCGTGCACCCGCACTAAGCGGCAAGGGCACACATGGAGGGGAGAAGTCAATCCCTTCGACCACCGGCAGGTGCGGAATTATGAAATCCAGGAAACTGTTGGATGGGGTGGCTGTACGGGGCCATTGCAGGGAAAGTCGTTGGAAGACGGCGCCGTCACGGCGTCAGGGCCTCCCCGGCTGCGAGGCTGTTGAGGCCCGTTGAAACGCCCCCTGCCACGCGCACACGGTATGCAGTATGCTGCCCTCATGCCTGCTTTGTGCTGTCTGCCTGCCTAGCACGGCCTAGCCATGGACGGAGGCTGGCAATGCGGACCGTACGACACCTGTGCGCGACGTCTGCACAAGGTTGCGTCAGCGCAACGCTTCCCCTGGCATGTTCGGTCATCCAAGTGAGCAAAGTCAGATGTTCCGATTGTAACTGACAACGGTCTTCGACATGGCGCTCTTTTTGCCCTTTCGCCCAGCAGCAGTTGCACGGCGACAGGCGACAACGGCTGTGCGGCCGCTGGTCGAGGCAGGTGCAGACGTGAAGACCAAGGACAAGAGTGGCAGTGAGTGTCTTGGGCTCAGCCAGAGAGTGGGTAATGGAGGAGGGGTTGCTTGCTGTATGTTGGGTGCTTGGCCTGCCAAGTGCCATCGGGGCTGTGCTGGTAGGTGTGCGGGCGCGTGAGGCCAAGCGAACTCCCGTATGCGAGGTTTACCAAGCAAGTGTGAGGCGAAGGCCAGCAACATGCATGGTTACTTGAAGGCAAGGTGCCATGCTCATGAAACTGCGTGCTAAGGCCCAGCCATGAGGGGGGCATACCGTTGTGTGGTGCACCTCCATGTTGGCAGTGTGGGCCCATGCGCATGCCCACCGCGCCTGCCCGACGGCCCCCGACGGCCCCCGACCCGCGTCCTCCTGCCCGCAGCTGGGGGACTCTCCCCTGCACGAGGCTGCCCGCTGGTGGCGGCCGAGGGGCGGCGGTGAGAAGATGAACGCTGCCGCCGTGCGGCTGGGGGCTGTCATGGAGCTGCTGGTCAACGCAGGGGCACCCGTCAACCAGCGCGGATACGTAAGCAGGGCTTCAGTGGCTGTCGGGCATCAGTGCACCCTTGCAGCCGGGCGGTAGTGTAGTCCTGCTATGGATACGGTTGTCTTAACTTGCGCCTCGTCTCAGACCGTCATAGCCCACCCTGATCACAGTGTTTCCCCCCACACTACCTCTTTGCGCCCTGCGCCCCACCAGCAGCTGGGCACCACGGCGCTGCACGCCGCCGCCATGCATGGCCAACAACGTGCCCGCCGTACAGTGGCTGGTGCAGCGGCGTGGCGTGCTGCTGGACGCACACAGTGGAGTTAGTGTGCGTCACCGCTTGGCAGCAGCACGTGCGCGGCCGTGCCCCACCGTCACTGTGCCCGCAGCACCCTGTCGACAGCAAGCATGGAGCATCCACACGCCCGCTGTATACATTTACTCATGTACCGCTCGCAACTGCCCGGACTGTAACGGTGTTGGTGGTGACCCAGCTCGGCACTGTGCATCGGACGTGCATGCACAAACAGTGGCCATGACGCATCAGCTCCCAATGCATCGCTCTTTCGAGGCCGGCCTACGCTTAAGTACGGAAAATGGCTGCCGTCGTGCATGCAAGCACTGAAGGACGCTTATGTGTGTCTCAACAGCTGGGGATTGTTCCCGACGTGCGTGTGTTCGCAGGAGGGCCTGACGCCCGTGGCTGAGGCGGTGGAGTGCGGCAGCCTGGCCGCCCTGTGTGCACCGGCTATACGTTGCCATGTGCAAGTATGCCACATGTGAGCGCACTGAGGACTTAAAATGCACATAGGTTGCTTGGTTGCATAGTCGCAAGGTGCGGTGCAGGGCCTTGCAGCCGGGTACCAGCTGGACGGGAAGGTGTGGTTTTGGAAGGCGCTGTGGAGGGTGGGGCCTTGCGTGCAAATGTGCGATTGCGTGAAGGCTGCGCTTGCATGTGCAAAACTGGCTGCATCCATTGGTGTAAGGTTGCATGCACAACACATCGCGCGTGCATACGCACAATCCACGCCGGCCCCCGCCCTGCTGCCTGCCACTGCTCCCTGCTGCCTGCAGCTTCACGAGGTGTCCCTCTTGTCCAGGGCCAAGGGGCAGTTAAGGAAGGCGGGCGGCGACGCGGACCAGTTGGAGGAAGCTGCAGTGAAGGGGGAGGAGAAAGATGATGAGCAGAAGGGGGAGCCGGAGGAGGGAAAGGAGGGAGAGGGCGGGGAGGAGGACGAGGAGGTCAGGCAGCCCAAGGAGATTGCGCTGTACCTGCTGCAGGCTGTGGGGCGGGGCAAGGCATAGCGGCGGCGTGGTCACGTTAGAGACATGGTCCGGTAGGCATGCGGTGCTGGCGGCACCAGGCCGCAAGCCAGCCGCCGCCGCCACCTAGTGCGCTAGTAGTAACGGCAACAGTCCCCGGGCTGGCAGGTTGGCCTGCGAGGCGCTGGGGCTGGTGGGCTCCGAGTGGTGTGGCGGCGGCGCTGTTCCGCGGCTGCTGGCGCTGGTCTGTGGTGCCCTCGGCGGCGGCGGGAGGGGGCGTTATGTTTCAGCAGCTGCGTGGCGGACGTGGCTCGGTACGTGTGGTGGCGGGGACGCGGGGGCGGCGCAAACGGGCAACGGAACGGGTGGAAGCCAGTGAAAAGCAAGGGAAAGGAAGCGGCTGCATGAGCCGAGTGTGCATCAACGCACACGTTGGGGCGGTGGCTGCCGAGTGGCGGGTGGTGGCGCTGGCGCTGCCTGTGGGCTGAGAATGGCGGGCGAGGAGGCGGTTTCTGCTGGGTTAGGGGGCAGGGAGGTGAGTGTTGTTGCAGGTATGGCGCAAGGGTGGCCACTATGACGGTATGCCTTGGAGCGGCGGGAAGCTCGCTGGCGCCGGACGTGAACGACGGGGAGCAGTAAAGCGTGGCAAGGGGAGGGAGCCTAATCGTTGCATACTTTGTCAACTATTGCAACATAGCTATGCCGCTTCCATGAATGTGTCAGGGATGCTGTGTCGCAGAGAGAGACGGAAGCTGTCTGGTGTGGGAAGCGAACGAAGGGGGCATACGGCCGTCATGCGCAGGCAGCTCGATCGGTCATGCAGAGGTCACGATATGGCCGTGGCATCGTGCCGTGGCCTCCGATCCAAATTTGTTAGCTACTGCTTTTTGCCATCTCCAGTGGTTATCGCAGCTGACTTGCGCTGTCCTCCGCCTGTGCTGCCCGATGCTGACGCGATGAGGGCTCTCGGCCAGCACCATAGCGAGCCAACCGGAATGAGCCAAGTACAGTTGATCTAACTCACACGTGGTTAAGATTGGCGCCTCCTGAGCTTGCCTCCTGAGCTTGTCCCTGTCCTACGAGACGTAAGCACCTCAGTAGGAATGCCGCCTCGCGGGGAGCGCGGCAGGCAAACGCCCGATGCGCAGCAGTT
>VFQN01008586.1_pt1 | contig 10266 bp, 7 predicted proteins | sample 3512371 | NCBI WGS metagenome assembly VFQN01 (sample SAMN10412370, study PRJNA504923) | tailings metagenome | isolation source: Replicate 2 from Balatoc abandoned mine | place: Philippines: Itogon, Benguet | collected 2017-08-28 | reverse complement strand
GTAAGAAGAAGACAAGTGGCAATAAGAAGAGTACATCAGAAGTGTTATCATCTTTGTATTCTTCTGCTACTTCTTCTTCACCATCATCCTATCAATACACTGCCATCCCTGACCATGAGACTACTGAACTAGCTTAGGTTGTTAATTTCGTGCAAGGTGTTCGTTGTGTTTCGTTTAGAGTGGTATTTATTCGGTTTTTTCTCCCCTTTATTTTTAGATTTCAAATGTCGAATAATATATTAATAACACAGCACAAGCTTTAAAGCTAACGTAATACTGCCAACCATTCTAGCGAACCGATAAGAAAATCGCGATTTTTTCTTCGTCTTGCTTAAAAGCGCGTTTATTATTAACTGGTTGACCGACGAGCTTTCTCTTTAGTCTATGTTTCTTTCCTCTTTAAATTCCTATGTGACATATTACATGTTTTGTCCAACTGCGCGTAGAAATTAATCGAACAAAGAATTTCTAAGCCTAAAGAAGAATAAAAGCGAAGATGCTTGTCGCCGATCCTTCCATGGCTGCAACCGTCAATAATCTGTATTCTGAACAATCTGACAGTGTTACATTCTTAAGAAATTTGTCAAATATGTTTCCTGAACTGTTATTATATGAAACTACGTCTTGTTTTTCACCTGATGTATCTGGAGCAATGAATCAACCGAACACGGCTTTAGTTGAAGCTGTTTTTACAATCAACAAAGTTCAAGAATGGTTCGATGAAGATCCAGATGAACATAAAAAAACTGCTTGGGCAAAAATTAGAGAAATTAATAAAGTATTTTTACGTTTGATTTATCTTCGAAGTTTTATTCAAAAGGATAAATCTCTCTTTCCTTTTGTGTCAGAGGATAGATTTGAGAAATTAAGTGAATTAATTCAATTACTATGTCTTGATCAAGATCTTCTCTGCTTTACAACTTTATCGATTATCCTTGATGCCTTAGGGAGAACTACAATCATTAGAAATTTAGTTAATTTCGTTGATGAATCTACCGAGAATTCAAATATTGATCATGAAAAATACTGGCGAAAGTTTCTTCAACACTTCCATGGCTTTGTGGCTCCTGAATATAAAGGTCTCTTCGAACACTACCTTAAAAGTTTTAATGTTCTTTCCCATGAGGGAAAAGATCTTTACAAGAATCAAGTTATGACAAACTCCTTTAATCTGAGTGCATTTGTTCAAGGAGAATCGATCCCGTACTCCTTCTATGAACTTGCTTATTCTAGCGGAGATTACCGCCATCGTATCATCGTCTTATTATTGACTTTTATTTCTTTTCAATACAACAACGAATTTGAAGCGGTTGGATACAAAAATCCGACACATGATCAGTTTTGTACCGCAGCAAGCAGCATTCTGAAGGCACCCGTTGAAGTTGACATTTCTCAGTTAAAAGTTCATTGCTGTAATGTTTATAAAGAGTATTTGAAGGAACGTGCAGTAATTTCTGGTGTTCCTAATGAAATAATAGCGAACTATACACCCCGAGAATGTTACACTTTATTTCGTATTTTTTCCTTATCTCGTTCATCAAATCAAAAGGATTGGGAAAAGATTTTTTATATGTGGGATTATTTAATTTCAAAATTAATGAAAGAAAAATTAATCGATTCCATGACTAGAACTGGCTTTGAAGCTAAAAAGGCAATCTATATATATTATGCACCAGCTTTAATTGCTAATACTATCACAGTAGCAAAAGGAATCGCAGAATTTTCACTTGAACAAAATGACATCGAAGATTTTGATCGAGATGGATGGACGATTGGTTTATTTTATGCTTTATATCAACTTGTCGGGATTTATGAAGATGTGACAAAGAATGAACTAGTACAGGAAGTTGCGAGTGTTCATGGCGCAGGGATACATTTATATAATGCTACAATTGATGCAAAAAGTATTTTAGAAGAAGAAAATACTAAATATCATCAGAAAGTAATGAAACAGTTAATGTTCGTCAAAAATCAAGACGAAGATATCTAATTCGATTCCCTTTCTATTCATACATGTCGTATAAAGTAATCTATAAACTATTTATTCAAAAAGAAATGAGACCAAAACTAAGACAAAGATTTGCATTTTCTTGTAAAACTGCAATTTCTCTTTTTCCTTCTTCACAGACGCTTCTTCAATCAGGAATAAGGATATCTAAGTAAACGTGTAAGTAGTCTCTTGTCCCGAAATTAGCTCCAGCCTTGTTCATGATGATAAATTGGCAGCAACATATTTTCATTAGAGTTCGTAGAAATACGACCTTGTTCTTGTTGTTGATCCCAACGCGCTGCCTAGTCTTGCCAATGATCTTCTGATTGAAAAGAGGGAATGAGTTTAATGGTATCAACATACGCATTGAAATACCATCCGAAAGATCGCAAATACACCGAATATTAGTCCACTTCATCAGTGTCGTAGAAGCGTCAATAGATATTCATGGTATCCATCTTCAGCAAAACATAGCGATTACAGAAGAAACGAGATAAAAGAAAAGGTGCTTACAGGAACCTTTCCAGGAACCTTTGCTTGCGAATACAGGAACGCTGGAGCTGCTGTTGGAGGTTCTGATATCTTTTTCGGTCACTTGTCCTTTGGAGGTGCCCTTCCTCGCATTAATAATTAAGTTTGTTCGTCTCGTTCAATGTTTCGACAAAGTGGGTTCTGAAATTTCCCCAAATCTTTGCCCCACTTATTCAATCTCTGTTTAAGAAAGTGATGAAGACAAAAGAGAAGAAGTCTTCACAGACTGCACTTTTAAATTTCATTGTTACATGTCGAACTGCATCGGAAGGTATTCTTGATGTCTACTTTGACCACCTTGAATATGGACCGAAAGAACTTTCCCATACAACGTTGAATGCCTTTGGAAATACCTTTCTATCAAAGACTAACTTTAAAGCCTCTTTCATCAATCTGGAGAAAATAAGGAACACCAAAGAGTTGAACCTACGTGCCATTATTCAAAACAACTTCAAGAATGTCTACGACCTGCTCTCCTCAATAGTGAAGGGGCCCGACGAATCGTGGTTAAATCTTCTTGAGAAGAATGTAGTCTCCATTATACTCTCTGTTTCATCCGAGATTATCCTTCAAGAGAGGCTTTTCTTTTCGGAAGAATTGGAGACCCGATTCAAGGACAACTTCTTGAAAGAACTAGCGAAAAAGCTCGAAACTTTAATGAAGCTAGAAGATTTGGTAGACAGACATACATTTGCTAAGAATTGCGCGGCATGGATTGAGTACAGAATGATTTGTGCTGATAGGTTCTTGTCTGAAACTTGGATCAATTGCAATGCCGCGTCTCTGCTGTTATCATCTTGGGTGCTGGGGCTTGTTGATTGTGATCTTCCTATTTATCTCAATGCGTCAGACTATTTCTTCAATTTACCTCTCAATGATCCACATGGCGACATCGATGATATTGATGAGCAATTCAAAAGTAAATATGTGAAGCGTTTCAACTTGCGGGAACATTTTCAACCTTTCCATTTTCCTCGGAAATTGAGAACTGATATTTGGAAACCAGAATCCTTTGAAGAATCGCCCTAGTCGTACTATCGCAGTGTAATTTTGGACAATATGCATATTCTATCCAAAGAGTCTTCTGAGGAGTTTGAAGTAAGAAAAGACGCGGCTCATTATTACACTCTTATTGAAGTGGTTAATTTAGTTCATCAAGGCGTTGAGAACCTGCGACAAACACAACTTGTCTCTAAAACCATTCAAGAAATTATTGAAAGAATTATTGCTCCTATCCACAGTGTGAAAGTTGCTGAGGTGCAGAGACAAATTAACCCCTTCTGCGATCATATTTCTGATAGCCCTTCAGAATTGTATGATTTCTTAGCTGAGAGGATTAAGCACTATCAGAATTATGATATTATCGATACCTTGGCTACAATCGATTTCGAGGTAAGCATTCAGCATAAGTACTTCCAAGATGGAAATACAAGAATAGCTCAAGCGATTGTTCTATTTGTCTGTGCATACTTGAATATGGCGGCGCCTGAAATCGTAGAAGGAGATCAGAAACAACTTTTCTTAAGTCGTTGGTCAGCCGAACTGAATGATGATGCAACATTCCAGTTTTGGTACAAGTATTACACGACATTGTTTGAACTCCCTGAGATTGAAAATTTAGAGGAAAGGTTTGTGATTGAAAGGGATAGTATTTGATATGAGGGTCAGTTTATTCGATTGAGGCGATTCGATCAAATCGATCTTCAATATACTTTTGATAATCATTCTTGGACAACTTTTCCTTTAGAGCCTGATTACAAGGGATTATTTTCTGACCATGTGCGAATAATATCGATGAATCTTGCTGACCTCACTCAGATTCCAAGATTCTATTTGAAACTTTTAATTGACTCAATGGCGGAGAAAGGCCATCTTAAACTCTTTGAGAAGAAATCAATTTTTAGAGATGGTTGGAGTGTACGATGGGAGGATGTCATTGAGAAAGATGCAACAATTTACAAAGAAGGGATGAGACCACCTCATGAGATAAATCTATTAAAGAAAGCCACCGGTTATGATCTAAAGCAGTTGGTTGTTTTTAAACCAAAGCGGATAGTGCTTCATAAGTTCATCGTCTATCTTGTAACTCATCAGCAAATCTCCAGCAAATATTTGGTACAATTGAAGAAATATTTTATGAATTTGGAGGAGATTCAGAAGTTTGTTAACGATGCAAATATCGAGTTTGACCGAGTCAGAAAGGAGTATGAGATTTATTTAGATCAGTGTTATTTTGATGATCCTTTGGAACTTAAGCGAGAACCAACATTACAAAAATTTGTTGACAAGGTTCGTGGAGTTATTCGCGGTCGAATTGCCAACGGAAAGTGTCAGATTTCTCCTTCACAAGCTCGCAGAATAATGAGAATGTTGGTGGTGGATGAGTTACTTCGAGAGGATTTTGAGCCAAAGGCAAATAATATTGTAGAGAAATGCTTTGAACAGATTAAAAATACGGCGAGATCTTTGACGCCTTTATCGGAGCTTGAATTTCGGGAGAATGACTTTCAAAGAGTATCTTGGGCTGTTGTCGGAGGACCAGCTGCAGGGAAGTCAACTTTGAAACGCGAGTTGAAAATTCAAGCACCAGTTTGTGAGATCAATCCTGATGACTATAAACTTCTTCTGTATAGTAAAGGCTCAAAGAACGCTTCTTTGGTGCATGAGGAGAGCAGTTTTATTGCCGATCAGATTATGAAAGCATTGAAAACAATGCCGAAGCGTCCTGATGTCTTGTTAGATGTCGTGAAGTCTTCGGAGGATAAGATGGATATTCTGGCAGAGGGAGGAGCGACATTGCACCTAACTATTGCGACTTGTGAAGCAGAAGAAGCGATTAATAGAGCTTATAACCGCGCCACAAAATCAGAAAATCTGGAGGATCTTGGTCGCTTTGTCCCGACAAAAGAGATCTTGTTAGGTCATAAGAAGGAGAGTTTGATTTTACCAGCAGTGATTCGAAAGTATCGAATCAACTTGATTTTATTTGATACAAGCAACCCTGGGAAACCGATTCTCATCGCCCGTCTTGAAACCGGACAGGAACAATTGAAGATATACCGTCTTTCGCTGTTTTTAAAGTTTATCCGGAAGGCTTTGATCAATGAATATGCGACTCATAAGGATCAGGTTTATTTGTATCCCTTTGATGGAAAAATGATTTACAAGGAACTCATGAGATACATTGACGAAGGGGTGACATTAAGCTTCTTCAAAGAAGAAATAAACTATGCTGTCATTGATCACGTAAACGGGCTAAGATTTATGATTGATAATTGGCACGAAAGATTTTTGGAAGAATTTAAAGAAGGTGGATTTGACGATTCAATTCTTGAAGATTTTCTTCTTTACTTTGTCTATCCAAATTATTGTAACGGTCACCTTATCGAAATACCAGAAGAATCAATCAAAGTCTTAGATATTTTCGAGGTATTCTGTGATTTGCCTGTGCGCAATCAAGCGAATAATTATCAACTTGAAGGAAGTGAATCCTTTCGTCAATTGTTTCCAAAATTGTTCGAAAGTTATCCTTTATTAAAGAGGAACGAAGTGCCGAAAGCCAAAAATTCTCAAGTGCCTTCTTCCAATGATTATCTTCAACCTGATGAAGATTTCTTGTGCTGGCTTGGCAAACGAGTTCTTACGATTCATAATATCGATCAACTGGTTGATTTACAGTCAGAATTACAACTCTTTCCGACGGAGCTCGATGATTCGAACTTATTTGCACTGTCACATCTTTGGGATTCAAGCAGAAAAAATGCTGCAAAGAAAGTTGTAACCTGCTTTGTTCATGTCCAAGATGATGAAGATCAAATAATCTTGTATCGTTGGGATGCAGTCATTCAAGAAGGATGTTTTGAATGGATTCGTGAGATTGGAAAGGATCATCCCGAAGGAGTTGTATGGATGGATCAAATCTGTCTTCCACAAAACAATTTCTCTTTAATAAATAGTCAGATTAATTTTATGGGTGAATTATTTAGCGAGGCTACGACTGTGATCTGTGGGTATAATTGTGCTGAGATTGGTGAAGATGAATCAAGTGTTAAAGAATATTTTAACACTTATTTCCAATCAGCATGGACTCAACAAGAGTATTTGTTTGGGAAAGTTATTCTACATCCTTTTATACTAAATAAACTATCCATTAAAGGAACTTTAGACATTATTATCAAAACATTTCGATCTTCTGAACAGTTTATTGACTTTTTTGATGGTGTTGTGCACAGAGTTAGAGGTCATACATGGATACCAAGTGTAGAGCAAAGACGATATGATTTATTAATTGAAAATTACGCAGATAAAGACTGTGTACCATTATTAGAGGAAATTTGGAAGTTAGGATGGAATTATTCTACTTCTAATAGTAGAGAATTATTAAACAAATCATTAAAATTTCGTGCAACATGTAAATGGAAAGGTGAAAATATGTTAAATGCTCAAATCTTAGAGTTAATGCTTTCTGTACAATGCGCTAATCCTAAAGATCAATTATACGGTGTCTTTGGTGTGATTTATTATCATCGGACTAAACAATTATTAGATTACTCTGATGTTGAAGCTTCTTATTCGAATGTTCTAAGAATGTTTCAATGGCCTGCGATGATCATGAATAGAAATCATGATAATGACTCCACAGGAGTTGATGGATGTTTAACACCCTTATCTTGGCGAGATGGTATAACCTGGACGGCATATGACCAACCAAAGTATTCAAAAGGTCAATTAATTGCACGAATTAAGAAGGAGCAGTTTAATAGAATGCGTAACAAGTATTCTCATGTTTGTCTGATTAACGAAGATATTTTAATTTGGATTTTTCAAAGAAATGATTCAGATTGGATAGCATTCGGTACATCGAAAGATTTTGAGACCAAAGTTGGAAACATATTTTTATGTGTCGAGAAGGATCTACTCTTATGGCAGGAAGAAAGGGTTCATTCAGATATAATCAAAATCCTTGGTTTTCTATTAGGAAAAGAAGAGAATATGATGCCTCCAGACGATGGACCATTTATTTGTCGATGGAGATTTCCATTGCAAATGATGGAAATAAAAGATTATTGGCTAAAAGCGATTCATGAAAGTCGATTTTGTGAAGACAATCAAGATCATTGGTATTTGTAATGCCTATAGGTAAGGTTATTTCTTTCGGTTTTAAATTTCTCTTTGTTAGTATTAACTTCAAAGCCCCACTGTTAGAATTCAAATTTTCAAAAGAAGTTTCTCAATATTATTCTATTCACATATCTGTAGCCCAATATGATTCCTAATCAATAATGATCTAAGAGTATTGTGGATAATGTCGAGCTTTCGCACTTAACTTTGACTTATACGATGAGAAAGACGATGAGGAAAGGGTTTCTATGAGGTTCTTTCTTCTTCTTCCTTCGCCTATCTTCTTGTCTACTTCACTCTCTTCCATCTGATCACTGAAATCATCACCATCGATGAAGGCTTTGCCATTGTCATTGGAGCTATCAGAGAATTGCCTGAAGAAATCTTCTCGATCCAACCTTCGCACTTCCTTCTTGAACTCTTGTTTCACTTCTTTGAAACTCCTCCCACTCTTTCTCTCTTCTACTGGAGTAGTGATCGACGAAGAGAACGAGGAAGATGGAGCAACGTCAGAGCTTGTAGTAAGCTGTGTATTCGGTATGATAGATGATGACGTCATCATATCTTCTTTTCTCTCTTCTTGACGTATGATCTCATCGTGACGATCGAAGGAGTGAAGAAACTTCTCTACTTGCACCACCTTCTCCTCTACTGCAGTGCTAAGACCGTCCAACGTCATTAAAGGTTTCCAAAATGAAGACAAACTTTTCTCCACGTCTTCAAACTTACTAAGCCATGTCTCTTGAGGTAATGGAAGCGAGGGTAATGATGGTAGGGAAGGCAGCGTCACAGGTTGCAGTTGAAGTCGACTGAGCACGGTATCTGCCAATCTATCGACCTGACGCACTTGATCATCAAGGAAATGTTGAGCCCAAGTCCGGACGATATTCCATTCATAATGTAATAAAGGTAATTCTTGTACTTCCCAATCTTTGTTTGCTGCTAACATTCTTACGAATTGATTGTATCTTAATCGTTGAACATCATTGTCTGTTTGACCTAACCGCGCAGAAGAACGAAAAGAAACTTCACGCGAATCAGGATTAATTAATAATTCAATATCATCAGTGTAGTGCCAGATTAGTGATCGTGCCTATGTGGTATAGTATGTATGTTAGGGAGGAGGACTCAGGGTTGGGGATTCTGTGCACCTACCTGCGCATAAAAGTAATTCTCGTTGAATTGTTGAGGATACCAACCACCACGATCAATCCAACCTGATGCCCATTTTAAACCTCTTTTAGGATAATTCTCGTAAACATTCCTGATTTCCGCTAACGCCTAAGAGATAAAGAAGGAAAGATAAATGTCAGTGAGGAAAGAGTTTTATAATTCTACGCTACCTGGTCAGGGGACTTTGTTCTCGACCATTTGAAAGGAGGAGCATAATGTTCAGTATCTAATGGTGAATTAGATGATGAAATACATTGATGAAATTGTACAGGACATGTTTTTAATGTTAAATCAGGTCGTAAACCACGATCAGTTGGTGCAATGCCATAAAAATCAAAGAAGAGAACAAGATAAAGAACAAGAGAATTCAATTCAACTGCTTCATATAAACGAAACATACACCATCGTAAAGGCATATCAAATTCAGAATGGAAAGCATCCAGTTCCATATGATCTTGTACGGTCATGGCAGTGATGTCATTATCAAAACATTTTTGTATCCATGCATGACGATCAACCTTATTCCGAGTCCAGAGAAATGGCCATGCATACATATCAATACCACGTGTACATTCATATAATTCACGATTATTTTTAATGGTATAGATATAGATGACATCATCTTCTGATGTTCTCAATCTTTCTTGCCATGATGCACTCCAAGGTTTGTAATGCTTCTTTAGGTATTTCACCTTTGGTGATCTCCATGGTTTATAGTTTACATAAGAGAGAAGCTCTTCGGTTTCTGTGGGAGGGTCGCGTGGTTTTGGTTTTGGAGGATTATTCCATTGTTGTAGAATTTGTTCATAAAGAGCTCTCTGTTCAAGTAACAATCTTCTTCGAGTTGAAATGAATGATTTCTTTGAAAGGTAAGATGAACTATAAAAGAAAAGACTCAATGATAATACAAGAAGAAGCTGCATGTTTATCAGTGACATATTGCCTCAACAATCAGAACAAAGACATCATTAAAGTAGCGTAAAATAACAAGATATAACACAGCTTTATCAAATCGAGTTTTATGAAAGTCGATCTTTCAATAACCTGGAATTTTCAGAAATCTTTCGAATCTTTCTTGTTTTTTGCATGCATCTCACTCACACGACGAGTGATTTCCCCCTTCAACAACGAGGAATAAATGACAGTGACAGTGAAATGGAATTATTTCCCTCGTCATTCTCTCAACCTCATGGAAAGATACAATCAGACAGTGATATTGTATTAATCAGCTGAGAACTCTTAATTAAAATATTAATAATAGATTCATTGAAATGTCTCGATCTTCGAATGTGGTCACCCTGCCATCGACTCGATCTGTGATGGATTATTTATCTCCAGTGCAAACAGATGTAAGATCTGGAAGATTTATTCTCTTGGAGGAAGAAATACCATTGCGTGGTTATGCTACATTTACTGGACTTCAGTTGATGATAGGAAAAGAACCAATGTTC
>VFQN01008585.1_pt1 | contig 10267 bp, 13 predicted proteins | sample 3512371 | NCBI WGS metagenome assembly VFQN01 (sample SAMN10412370, study PRJNA504923) | tailings metagenome | isolation source: Replicate 2 from Balatoc abandoned mine | place: Philippines: Itogon, Benguet | collected 2017-08-28 | reverse complement strand
GCCTCCCGCCCCTCCAGCTCCCCTCCCCGCCTGCCCGGCACCCCCTCCCGCCCCTCCCGCCCCGCTGCCGCTCGCCCCTCCGCCTCCACTGCCGGCCGCCTTGCGCACCCTGTCCTCATCCCGGCCACCCGCATGTGGGTGCTGGTGGTGGTGCGGGGGCTGTAGCATGGCCACCTCAGGGCCGATGGCGCTCAGCACCAGCGCCTCCGCCTCCGGTCTCAGGGCCGGCCCGCTGTAGCCGCCAGCTACAGCGCAAACAAAAAGGCACAGTAATGACACGAGCATATCAGTACGTCACGCACTTGTCAGATGTTGAGGGGCTGTGTGGCCCTTTTCAGTAGTGTTGCTCGGTGTTACGCGCCCAACGCGCACCTGCGGTACGGACAAGCACGGCACCACCACTCCATGCCGAAACCTGGTTCGGCGTTGCACCGGCGGCCCCCACCTTCCCCAACCCCGCCCCAACAATGTGGCCCAGTTCGCCCACGCCCGACCCCGTTGTCCTCGCCCTCACCCTTCTTGTCGTCCACGCCCACGTGCACGTGTGCCGCGGGCACCAGGCCGCAGTGGTACAGGCTGTCGGAGTCTCCCTTGAGCACCGTGCGGGGCGGGGTGGTGTATAGGTAGGCCGCGGGGGCCAGCTGCGGGGCCAGCACGCCGGCAGCCAGGGCGCGGAGGGCGCCTACCGTCTCCGTGGCCGCAAACGTGGCCTGGAGGGGGAGAAGCAAACAAGATTTATAGATTTTACAGGCAGGAGTTGTAGTGCTGGTGCAGTCAGCTAAATCGTGCACCTAGGCAAGGAACAAGACACGCCCCGCTGGCTTCGTGGCCGCAAAGGTGGCCTGGCGGATGGGGCAGGGGTTGGCGTGGAAAGGGGAGGGGAAAGGGGTACCGTAGAAGGGAGAGGTCAGGGGGGCGTGACTGACACGGGGCCGCACGCCTGCCATGGGGTCGAGGGCATTCCAACCTGCCATGATCAACAACCTTACCGTATGCATTATGAAGTTTCGATGATAACCCACATCTACAGAAATGGGGCCGCCCGGCAGGTGCAGGCGTATGGCCACGTGCTGGTAATGCTCAGCCCAGGAGCTAATACGGTATTGCAAGCACGTTGTACACGACGTAATTTATCCCCACCTGCAGGATGGCGCCCCCTGGCAGGTGCAGGCGGATGGCCACGTGTTGGTACTGCGCCGCACGTGACCGCTCCTCCGCCTCCCGCAGAGCGCGCGTGCGCAGCCCGGCCTCCTCCTGAAGGCAAAGATCGAGACAGCAGGGGCACATATACGCTACTGTTGTGCTTATCCTGATGCATACACGGTAAAGTGACTGACCGCTCCCGCTGCGCGTGGGTTAGCAGCCCGGCCTCCTCCACGGCGAAGCGACCGCAAACTCACAAAATGCACGGCAGGCCTAGCCTTCTCCGTCCCATTGAGGAGGTACACCAATCCCGTACACACGACCATGACGCCTTACGGCCCTGCCTCCCCACCCCGTACAGCTAACCCACCTGCTTCTTGCGCGCCTCGTTAGCCCTGACCATGGCCGCCACGTCCTCCTGCACATGGCAGCGCATTGCAGGTCAGGCGAAGCCGCTGACAAGTGCTGCAAGGCAGGATTCATGTAAGCCGGCAGCGAAGGTCGCATACCAGGGCACGTGCGTGGTCCACCTCCCGTGCCACGCCGTCGCACGCCTCTTGCCACACCCGCCCAGCCAAGTACGACACACGTCCGCTCCGGTACGGCAGGGTACGGCACTCACCGGCGTCATCTCGAAGAAGGCGTCATCCTCGTCGTCGGCTCCCCGCTCCGCGGCTGCGCCACCACCTGACGCCACGGAGGACGGCCCCGGCCTGTGCGCGCAGCAAAATGAAAAATGCGTAACTGCGTGAGTCACCGCTAACCGCTAACAACGCTCCGAACTGCTCCGGCCCGCCACCCGGGGCTGTGGCGGAGGGCAGCGGCCTGCGCGCGCAGTGAGGTGGCACATGCCGACACGCGCCGCTCAGGGCCGCCAAGGCCATACCGCATGCAACAGCTGAGCTTATGCTGTACCGTGGCTTGGTAAGCTAGGTTACGGTGTAGTGCGTGGTGCCAGGCAGGGCAGCTGACATGCGGCTCCGCTGCGGGCGTGCTCCATGAAGCCATGAAGCCATGTATGCCGCATGCATATACGGTGCATGACTCCGCACCCGCGCCGACTCCAGCCATGCACCCCCCCCCCTCCCCACTCCAGCCGATGCACCACCCCGCCCGCTCACCCCACCGCGCCGCTGAGGGCCTCCTCCAGCGCCTGCCGCGAGATCAGCCCTTCCGAGGACCAACACACCCTTATCACACCGGTATGACACACCCAGCATCATAACAGGATAGCCCGCTCACCCTGCAGCACTTCACGCCTGACGAGAGATTCCCTCCCGCATTCCCTCCCGCCCACGCCTACCGAAAATTCACTGCGTCACAGGTGGCAGGTTGCATCACACAAACACTTACCCTGCAGCAGCGCTGAGCGCCTCCTCCAGCGCCTGACGAGAGAACAGCACTGCCGGCCGGCCCAGCCCCAGCACCTCCCCGGCAGAGGTGCCATCGCCGTACGGAACAGGGGCTGCTGATGCTGCTGCTGCTGCGCCGCCGCCGCCGCCGCCGCCGCCGCTCTGCCCCTCCCTTGCATGTGCGCTGCTGCCCCCCGCCGCCCCTGACCCCTGGTCCACCTCCATTGGCTGCGGCTGGTGGTGGGTTGCTGTGGAGGTGGTGTCCGTAGCTGCAGCAGCTGCTGCTGGTGGTGGTGCTGGTGGTAGGATAGCCTGGGGACGGGGCTCAGGGGCTGGTGGAATGGGGGCTTGGGGTGCGGGCGGCGCTGTGGGGTGGCTGGGCGGTACGGTGCCGGCTGGCGAGGGGGAGGGCGTGGCGGCCGCGGGGGTGGCAGCATCGGAAGCGGGGGTTGCGGTGGCGGTGGCGGCAGTGGAGGAGGGCGCTGCTGGATTTGCGCGTGCAGCTGCAGGTGATGCTGCTGATAATTGTTGAGGTTGGGGTAGCGGGGGTGCTGCTGGTGCTGCTGCTGCAGCACTAGTTGACGCTGGTGGGGCAGCGGCAGGAGCGGCAGCAGCAGCAGAAACGGCATAGCTTACTGGTTTGCTGTAGGTGAGGGTGAGGCTGCTGCCGTTGGGGATGTTGGCCAGGCGGAATGGGCAGGCCAGATCGGTTAGCGGCTTTTTGTTGAACACAAGGCCAGCGTGCGTGGGGTCCAATGGGGGCTTCATTTTCGAGCAGGCCTCGGCCAGCAGCGAGGACAGTGGGGCCATGGCGGTGGCCTTGATGACGTGGCGCTGGGCTGCAGGGTCAACGGTCAACGGGTTGAAGGAGGAGGGGAAAGGTGGGTCAAGGGTTAAGGGTTTGGAAATGCCGGGGAGTGAGCAGGTGCGGGAAGGTGGCTGGTGAGCAGGTGTCAAGGCACGTGTGGAAGGTGGCGTTGTTGGTGCGCAGTAAGGGACTCTAGATCAAGACGAACTTCACTTGGAGACACCGATGCAAATGTAGCTGCAGTGCTGGATGTACGCAAGGGCGCCTGGTTCGCGCCGGAAATGTCGTTATCCATCGTGCATGCGTGCCGACGACGGAGTGTTATTCTTTTCCATTGCCCTTCGGCTATGTAGTGGAGAAGTTAGCTGCATACCTGGAGGCCCTTCATAGGTTATCGACACCTGCATCGCGACGCTTCACGAGACACCAGACGAGGGAGAGATCCCCTTCCCAGCAGCTCAGTACTGACGCCAATGGCAAATAACCACTGTTTAAGATGCCTTCCAGCTCGAACGTCTATCGGACCGCTGACAGGGTGGAAGGTATGTGGTGAAGACGAAAAGGAAGCCCCGAGACCAGGCCTTCCGACAGCTCCAAAAGGCAGCAGCGTGTCCCTGAACGAATATGATTATCGGAGCATGGGTGCATATGTGCGCCAGTAGAAGCCTGGGGCCTGCCAGGCATGGCCGCGGGCACGGCGCTGCATGAGCTCAGGTGGTTGGCGGTTGCGCATGCAGACCAGAGATCGCGCTGTGGGAATGCCAGTTGTCATTCTCAGACCCGCGTACTGTATCCCTTGCAGACAGGAGCTTTGGTACAAGGGCAAGGAGCACTGGGGGCCACTTACTCCAAGCTGCCGGCGCTTCTGGCGTGTGGACTCCCCTGTCGCACGGGTTACCGCACTCGCTGCGAGTTCTCTCCTTGGAGCTTCCCCAGGCCCTGTGACGCTGTACAGACACTTTACTGGCGTACTAGGCTTTACACAAGGCACAGCTGCGGGACCTAGAGAACCCAATTGCGGGGGAGATGCGCCGTCATACACCAACGATGGGTCAAGGCCATGGCCATTGGTTTCAGGTCCTCTTCGTCCCTAGGTGTGCCCTTTTGCGGTTGGGGTTCACTGGGTTTGGGGTTTCGGTGGTGCTGGTGCTTGCCTGTGCTGGTTGGGCTTTGGACTCCTGCTGGCCTGTCCCTTCCCGTCTCTTTACCTGTGAACCTTTCCATAGATAACCCTTCTCCTGAAAAAAACAAAAAAAACAGAAAAAAAGCCATGCCTGTGACTGACACGTGTGGGGGTGCCCATGTACCACGGTTGGCCCAAGACGGTACGACAAACCATGTCGAGCCCCGGCGAGTAAGTAGCCCAACACTGTCCAGCACCTCCTACATGTATGCTGTACTCTGCGCGCATTGCACCACACTGTACGACGGTGATACCAGAAGGTTGGTCAGCACCACACACACACAGTCTAGCCTCAGCTGCTGTCAAAGATGCAACAGCGTCATGTTCGCTTGGCGGCCACGTGGTGGTTAATTGGTTATCCCAACGCTCACTTCGCGCACGATCGCGCCTACGCCATGCGCGATGACCCAGAACTGCTGCTATTAAAGACCATCCTGACGTAGGAAAGCACAAAGCGTTCATGCATGATGGCAAGGTCAGCAACACAGTGCAAAACCCAGAGTGTTGATGAGCCCTCACTAACGCTCACGCAACAGCTGCTGTGTGAAAACTCCTGCCTGCATAGGAAAGGATTGCACGACACTTCTCCACGTTCTTCCAAGAAGTGCCTGGTCACAATGAAAGCATGCGCGCATGCGGAAGCCTGCCATACCATCCGCTACTTGGAGCAGAGACGGCTTACTCATGCCTCACATGTAGCGCTCCAACACCCTTGCTCCTCACAATCCTGCCGCACCCCATCCCGCTACCCTACCCCCGTGCCCCCAGACCCTCCACTCCCCGCACCCCGTCCCCACTGCCCGTTCCCCCACCCCTGCTCGCCCCCACACCCTCGGCCGCTACGCACCCCACCTCCTGCCCGGCCCGCGCAGCACCCCCACACTCCCCGTCCGATCCGCCACCAGACACCACAACCTCCACCTCACCGCCCGGCCCCACAGCTCCTACCCTTCCCACGCCCCCCGCACCACACGGCAACGCAACCCCTGCACCTCCGCGCCCTCCGCACGCCAATCCGCCCCCCGCACTAGCCCCCGTCACCCTCCCCCTGCCAGCCCACATCCCCGCCTGATCCGACCCGCCCACAATGATCGCTGCCCCATGCCCAGCACCATCTCCTGCAACTCTGTCTGCCCCTGGGTCCTCCAGTCCAGGACGGCCCCATTCGCACGTCACCCCACCGTGCGCCTGCGCTCCCAGAGGCAATCCGGGAGGCGCAGCTGCAAGCCTGCTCCTGGTATTGCTGTTATTGCCGTACGGCCCCAGGTCCGTCCCCGCCATGGGGACCCTGGAAGGGTGTGCCCCCATGCCATGTGCCTCCATGTCCATGTTCAAGTTGGTGCCATGTGCCAATGCCACAACGGCACCTGCCGGCAGCTGCCCCGCCGCTCCCGGGTCGGGCTGAGGCTCCTGCTTTGAGCGCTCCACCTGGGGGGAGGGGAGGACAAGAGGACAGGTTGGGGATTAGGAACACCATGGCCTCGCTAGGAGATGGAGTATGCCCCACTCAGACTCTGACATTTTTCACGAGAAGTCCTCGACGCAAGCCCCATACGCTGCCCATCCTCCCTGCCACCCCCCATTGAAGCCAGCTCGCCGCGCTTAGCACTTGGCCTATGCCACGCCCACAAACACCTGCACCAGCTGCCCAACTGCAGCCCCAACTGCAGCACACCCGATACCCCGCCCCACACCCACACCTACACCCACACAGGCTCACTCCAGCTCAACTCACCACTTTCACTAGGTACTTTGCCAGCGCTGCGCCCAAAAAGATTTGAATCAACTGGCCGATGATGGCAGGTAGGGACAGCAGGCCCTGCTGCACGGTGTCACGTGACACATAGGTGATGACGGTGACGGCCACGGGGGCGGACTTTTGGGATGCCATGATCACGACGGCGATGGCCTCGCGCAGCGGCGTGCGCAGCAGGTACCTGAGAGGTGCACGCAGGGCGGGGGAGCCAATGCAACAAGCTAGTTGAACACCAGGTACACCATATGCTGCCCCGGCCCATTATGGCGAACGCAAGGACACTTATGCACCCACAAAAATAAAAGTAACAATACTCCCACAGTATGTACTTTTACACAAACAGGTGGTTGAAGGGGCAAGTAAGCCACATGCTGCCCCACCGCCAAGCCCATCAAGGCGAACGCAACCGCACACCCCGGATACAAGGCCCACGACCACCCTTACACCTACCATACAATCAGGTAGTTGAAGATCAGGTACGCCACGTGCTGTCCAAGCGCCAGGCCCATCATGGCGAACACGGGCCCGGGGGACTGCGCCAGCAGTGTGTTGCGGGCAGCTGACAGCGTCTGCCACACCACGAACGCCAGGTTGGAGGTGGAGAAGAGGGACAGCGGCACGCGGTACTCCTTGGCCCAGGCGGTGACGGTGGGGGACAGCTCGCGCAGGGACTGCGGGTGTGAGGAGTTTTGGGGGAGCATGAGCGTGAAACACAGCCGTGTCTTGCTGTGGTGGAGGTGGAGGAGAGTCAGCCGGTCACCCTGTGCACCTCCCAACCCTATTGCTGGTTGCGTCATATAGCACACCCGGGGCTTGCGCTGTTGCTCAAGTTGCCCACAGTGGTGCTGGTCCGCAAGCCTTGGCTAACTGCTTACCTGTTAAAGTAGGAAGGGCGCTAGCAACGTGACAGTGCTGGTACCACAGTGCTGGTCCCTACCCACCCCACTACTGCCAACATCCCAACATCGTCGTGTCGCACACACCCCGACCGAGTGGACCACACACCCAATGGACACATACGCGCGCTAGTACTTGCTTCATTGCTTTTTAACTTCCAATGCCTGCTCAATGACCTCACCTTGCCCAATATGAAGGGCGCCAGCACAGTGACAGCGCTGGTGCCACGGCATTGATGCCTCAGCACTCCAGAGCCCCCAAGCATCACTGCCCAATGTAACGTTCCTCCGAAAAACAAATCACTGCGTCGCACGCACTCAACCGAGCCCGCAACACATCCAGTGAACATGTACGTGCGCCATCGCCGGGTTCCACTGCTTTGTTATCACCAATGCCTGCTCATTTGCTCACCTTGCCCAGGATGAAGGGCGCCAGCACCGTGATCGCGAGCTTTATTAGTAGGTCGGTGACCTGGGGGCAAGAGGATGCGGCGTTGGGGTTCAAGGGCACACGGTTGGCATGCTGTGGGGTACCGCCACCCGCACGATGACATCGGGGATCAGGTCCGCTCCCATTGCCTCTCCGCGCCGCACGCGATCCCTCCTCACATTAATGCCCGGGCTCAGATCCGCTCTGCCGCCGCCACCGTCGCCCATGGCCCCCCAGCGCCGTCGGCGGCACAGCTCCACCACCCCCTCCCGCCCCCGCTCCTCCTCCTGCTACCCCCGCGCTCTGGACTTCCAACAGGAGTCACAGCTCGGAGGGATTGTGACCACAGCCAACTACCACTTCTATGCTCGCGCCCACGGCGAGCTGCACCCGTCCTTTGTCCCCGCGCGCCCAAACCCGCAGACGCCCCTTCCCCCACTCACATTAATGTCTGGACTCAGATTTGCGCTGCTGCTGCCGCCGCCGTCGCCCACGGGCCCCGGCGCGGGCGCCGGGACGGTGCCCGCCCCCGATCCACCATCCCCTGAGCTCTGGCCAGCTAGCAGCAGGCGCAGCTCGGGGGGCATGGTGGCCACTGCCAGCATGTTGGTGCCCACGGTGAGCAGCAGCGCGATGGCCTCGTTGCCTCCGCAGGCGGTGGTCAGCGCCACACCGACGCCAAGGGTCGTGGGAGCCACGGAGAAGATGGTAAGGCCTGTCCAGGGTAGAGGCCACGACCAATTAGTCGGTAGCAAATAGGGGATTCATATTCGTGCTACTCAATGTGGGTCCCCTCCTTGCTTGCTCATGCAAGCTATGGTGCAAGCCCATTAGCCACCTGGAGACGGTGGCCCCTTGGGGGCGCAGAACCCGTAGCAGGGGCCAGGGCTAAGGCTGCCCCCATGCATGGTCCTCGCCCCTTTTTACCACCTCCCTCCCGGACAGCGGATAACCCCCATCCCGGCGCCCACCTGTGGCGAAGGCCTTGGGCGTTAGACCTCTGCAGTGACCCTCCTCCCCCATCCCCCGGCTGGCCCCGGCGCCCACCTGTGGCGAAGGCCTTGGGGGTCAGACCTTTGCAGTGACCCTCCTCCCCCATCCCCCGGCTGGCCCCGGCGCCCACCTGTGGCGAAGGCCTTGGGCGTGAGGGGTATCTCCCGGAACACGAAGCCCAGGCAGGGCGTGATGATGAGGATGGACAGGAAGCCAAACACTATCCCTGGAGCATTGCGCAGCTGGAGGGCGCGCTTGAGCTCCTGGTGGGGGGAGCGGAGCACAACATATCAAGCAGGGGGGCCATGACGTGTATTAGCACACTGCGTGTTGCAGTGCCCAGGAGGTTTGCGCGCTTGAGCTCCTGGTGGGGGAAGGTGGACACGATATGTTAAGCAGTGGGGTGCGAGGACGTGGATTAGCACATTGCATGTTGCAATGCCCCGGGCCAACGTTGCACGGTAGATGGGCCTCGCCACACTCAACCGCCATTGCAGATATTGCACCCCTACTTGCTTTGTGTTTGCACTGTTGTTGTGAATGTACGCCACCCGTAGCACGCCTTGCCCCCTGTGTCGAAAACTACACCCAACCCTCCCGCACCGTACGAGGTATGACTGCACACCTGCGTGTTGAGCTGCAGGCCGGTGATAAAGAAGACGATGCAGATGGACACCACCTGTGGAGAAACAGGACAAGCGGCAGGTGCTCATGTGTGCATACGCCATCCATCTTTTGAACTGGGGCGAGTCCCCATGCCCGCGCGCACAGACGCACAGACCCGAGTGTCATCCGTCGGTGCCCGCCATCACCAGGAGCTGTGTGCGCGCAACCATCTACTCATGGCCCATATAATACGGCTTGCCCACGACGCACGAGATTGTGTCATAGGCGTGTCGCGGCGCCATTGCACCCACCTGCACTATGCGCACGTTTCCCAGGATGGTGACCTGCGCTAGGAACGCCCCCGGGAACGGCCATGCCAGAGCCAACGCCAACGCCGTAAGGAATGCGAGCGGCAGGAAGTTCTTGATGATGAAAAGCTTGAGCTTGGGGCTGTGCAAGGGGGGAGAGGCGCACGACAGACGGAGTCATACTTTGTAAGGGTAGGGCCAATGCGGCCTCGGTGCATTGGATTGACACCCCAGTAGCGCTCACATACGCTCTGTGCAGCTGCTGCGAAAACGCGATAGAGCAGAAGGTCTGTCTCCATCGCCTTCCAGCACGCCCGCTTTCGGCTCTTCCATTCTTCGTGTTCTAACAGTAAGCGACGACCGTCAGCCGGTCCGTGCATCTCTGTTGGAGCAACGCCTAATTATTTGGAGTCATGCGCAAAGTCTTGGTAGGAAAGGCCTGGTGGCCTGACAGACAAAGGCGCAGCGCGATTCGCAAGCCAGCATTCAGTCTCTTGCTGCGCTCAGAACGAAGAATAACTTCTCCCGTATCGCCAGGCCCGTTGTGTCACCGTTGTATCCGGGCCCTCCCCCCTGGCCGAAATTGGTTTTGGTTCTGGAGCCACAGCCACGTGGCGTGGTGCGGCGTGGTGTGGCGTGGTGTGGTGTGGTGTGCCTTATGGCATTATGGCATTGCGGCGGCCGGACGCCCACATCGCTTTCGTACTGAAACACGTGAAATAAGCTGGGCAGCCTGGCATCTGTTGGCATGCGTGAGGGCAGCTCGGGACTGTTAGAAACACCGGTAAGCAA
>VFQN01008584.1_pt1 | contig 10269 bp, 10 predicted proteins | sample 3512371 | NCBI WGS metagenome assembly VFQN01 (sample SAMN10412370, study PRJNA504923) | tailings metagenome | isolation source: Replicate 2 from Balatoc abandoned mine | place: Philippines: Itogon, Benguet | collected 2017-08-28 | reverse complement strand
AGGACACACTGACAAAACTAATAAAAGACATTTTCGGACAAAAACTCGAGTTTTTAGGGGTGTCCTTTAACAGCCCTGCTGCGGACCGACCTACTGTATGAAGAACGTTCCCAGTTTGGAAAAAAGATTTGGAATTATGTGAATTCTTGATCAGAAGTCATATAAATTCTGCTCCGTCCATTCGTCAGGATGAGGCAATTTAACCTTGAATCAAAGAAGCATATTTAAAATAATTAACTGGAGAAAATATGAGAGGAGGTGAAACATTACAGATTAATTAGATTTATCATAAAAAGAGGAACTTCTCATGCTTGACAGACTGAGAATCCAAGCAAAAACTACTTACAACTTAATCTTGGGTTTACGTATCTTTTGGCGTCATGCAAATTTACTTAGCAGTACTATGATTGCGACAATTATCGTAAACGGAAGATATGTCTGAACAAATCTTCCGAAACTAACAAATTTCCCTTGAAAGAAAACCCATACCCCGATTTCGACCATTCCATAATCAGTTCTCTTCCCTACAAGGTCAGATCAAAAATCGAACACGGCGTGTATGAATACATCCTACTTACCATAACCCATATTATTTAAACACTTCGCGACATGGGAGTGGCAATTATCACAAAATATATTATGCATTCGATTCTTGTAAACTTCACAACCATTAACCACGCCCTCATCCCAATTCAGGTCGGTGCAAAACGCAGGATCCAGCTGAATATAGCGCGTTGGTGGAGAGAACGAAAGCTTCCCGACACCTATCGTGTACGGTCCTGCAAAATCATAAATAACACCGCGGCTATCGGCAATACCCGTGTGACCTAGCGCGGTGGAAGGAATGAGCCGAAACCAAGAAAGAATGAAGATCACAGTATTTCTTACCTATAAAAGGAAGAAACCAGGAAATGACCGGAAGTGGGGTCCACACGATACAATATGGATATCGCTGAGTTGCATGATCTATCGATGGTGTCGTATTTCTGTAATTATTCATCTTGCTTTCCTCTTCTAAATCAGTCATAGACGAGACGGCTTTCTTTTGTTTTCCTCGAAAGCGCTTTTTGGAAAAGCGCTTTCCACGACACTACCGTAAAATTTATGAAAATTGAAATTAGCGCAGTTTGCAACGAACAACGAACACAACGGATTGCTCTCTTGTTTTGATTATTAAGAAGGGAGAAGCAACTTACCAAAAGAAATTCAGTTCTTTCTTAGACTTGGTTATAGTGAATTATTTTTGACGAGAAAGACGAGATTGAGATTGTTGAATAGTCATGGTGTTGTTTTTTGGAGGAGCTGAAGAGAAAAAGAAAAAAAAGAATGATGATGCTGCACTTTTATACTTAGCAAAGGATATTAGCGAACAAACTCATGAAGAAGAAGAACGACGACGAACTGAACAGTATTCCCCTCCCCCAGTGCAGATTTCTGCCCCACCAAAGAAGAAGAACTCAATGCGACAAAACAAGGCCCCAATGCGACAACGATCTTTCAAAGGCAAGGATATTTTAGGCGGAGAAGTTCCACCTGGCACCGAATTAGATGAATATGGTATTCCTTTAATACCTGATAGTAAGGAAGATAAGACACCAAAGAAGATGCCACATCAGACAGATCCCAGAAAATTAGCCAAATCACCAACTCCGCAGCAACCTGCTCATCCTCAAAGACCGAATCATCCTCCTTCGCCCTCACCATCACCACACCCGACGCAAGGTTATCCAGCACCTACCGGCTATCCTCCAGGCTTTTATCCCAACTATCCGCCACAAGGATATCCCCAAAACTACCCACCTAATTACCCTCCTAATTATCCACCAAACTATCCACCCAATTATCCACCCAATTATCCTCCAAACTACGGAGGATATCCTCCTGGAAGCTACCTTCCTTCTCCTCCTCCACAGCACGGGTATCATCCCCAATCTAATCAGCATTATCAACAACAATACCAACCACAGCTCCAATCCGCGAGTAATGATACTCAAACGACATTAGATGATCCAGAGGTCAAAGCTTTTATGGAAAAACGTCGAATGAAGCAGCAACAACAAAGAGAATTACAATTACAAAAAGAATTGGCGGCAGAAGCAAGAAGATTGCATATTTCTCCTGAGGTCTTGGGAACTCACTCTGATGCAAAGATGCGTGGTCCTGATTCTAGTAGAAGTACCGCAAGTCGAGCTACACCTGTTGTTGTCCCTGAACATGTTCCAGAATCAACTTCCTCCTCCACAGCGACGATTTCACAGCAACAGCAGCAACAACAGCGTAAAGGAGAGCATAGTGATTTAAATCACTTTAATTTTCCTAATTTTTCTCCAGTGATGAGTCCATCGAATCGTAATGAACCGACAATGACGGATATAACAAATATTCTTCATCCTTCGAATGTTATTGCTTTTAAAGCTGCTTCAGCGTTATTTCAAGTGGCTAAGAAACATCCAAGTGTCAGCCAACTTCCGCCAGAGGCATCGAGTATCGCTGCATCACAATTAGCGAATATGTGGTTAAATCAAGTCGCTTTCTATATGAGTAAATTCCCTCCACAGCAACAACAACCACCCACTCCACATCAAACACAACATCAACCACAACAAGTGCCTCCTCCTCCCCCACCCCCTCCACAGCAACAACAACGGACTCCAGTTGCTTCGAATCCTCCTTCTACTGTCGTTTCTCCAACAAATATGAAGTCTGGTGGAGGTTCCGGGTCAAAACCGATTAAAAAGCTATCATCTAAAGCATCGTTTAGAAAAGAAGTAATTAATTCCATGTCTGCCGTGTTAGGAGAGAGAATTGTTTCAAACAAAACGTCAGCAAGTCTAGATCCTGAGCAAAAAGGATTAAATCGAAATAATAGTAATAGTAGTAACACTGCAGTGAATAATCTTCGAAAATCGAGATCATCAGATTCAACTGAAGGTAATGGGAATAAATGGAAATGTCAAACATGCACTCTGGTAAATAAATCAGCTTACCTCGCCTGTGATGCATGTGGAGCACCAAAAGAATAGAGGATGATTCATACAATTTAGTCTACTTCACGAAGGAATATGATTGCAAACAATCTCTTTTTTTTCACTTTTTTCTTTCAGTTCACTAAAAATATTTGTTGTGTTTTTTTCTCTTTTCTCCCTTTCTCTCTCGCTTTTCGTTTGATTGTATTGTCTTAACTATTCGTGTTCGTCATTCTCTTTTATTTGATTTTGGTCGTCACTAAACTATATATATCATATTATAACCTGTCTGTTAAGGAAAGAAGAAGGAATTAGGTTATCCCTTCCTTCTTCTCAACTTTTTCCTTCTTTAGTGTTCTTTATTTGTTTAATCATTGCAGATTATCTTAGCGAATGTATGTCCCTGTTCAAAAGTATATTGCATGTTACCAGAGGCATTAACTGTACCTACACATGTATTTCTTTCTTTTCTTTGTGTCTCTTGAAATTAGTCGTCATGAGTCAAAGACTTCTCTTATGTCAGAAAATGCGCTTAAGAAGGGCTTCGGGGATCATGATCAAGGAGATTTTACTACTCGTGGCTAATTAATTCAGTATTACATACAATTGTAACTTGTTTTGTTGTTTCTCCTTCTCTTTTGATTTTATCTGTCTCGATGAAGTGATGTTGAGAGTTTTCCCCACTTCATTCACATCACAAGATGATTTACTAATAGTAGAGATTTGGTCATTTCAGAGATAATCATATCATGTCAAATGAAGATCTTCGTTAAGCCTTACTCCCAAAGAAATATATAAATATATATAATATAAAGTTAATTTCTTTCAATAAAGCGATCGAAACATCTATGAATTACAATATTTTAGATCTTTTCCATTGCTCTTATTACTCATAAACAAGTGCAATGGAACAAACATGACAGACAAAGACATGAGGTATCAAATATCCAACCACAAAAACAGATTTATTTTAATTGCTTTCTTCTTTGTTATCCTCATGAACAATGGAAAAATTGCGATGATGATGATTCACGTGCTTGATGTCTGTTGTGGCTGTAGAGTTAGCTTGTTCTTTGCGAGCTCGTTCAACGATCTCCTTCCAACAGTCCGGCATTCCTGCAGGACTTCGAGAGTCCATTGCACTCATATAATGATATCCAGCTCGAATATTCTCATCAGAATTAAATAAAGGTGTCCAAGAGACGTGTCGCTGTTGGAAGTAATGTAAGATGGAGAATGTGACTAGTCGTTCTGCTGGAAGAAGTTTTGTGAGACCGCAGTGACCAGCTTTATGATCGAACACCGAGAAAGAACTCATATACTCTCTAAAAGAAATAGAAGAGTAAAATGAATAATATAAATGTAAAGGAGAAAGATAATCTAAAGATAGCTTACCTGGAAGGACTAGATTGATTAAAGAAGGAACATTTCTCTTGAAGGAATAATAATTGTTGTCTTGTAAACATCCATATAGCTTGATGAATATTACCATCAACACGAAGATATGGTTGATCTTTGATACATGTCGGTACAAAATTAGGAAGTTCTTCAAGAAATTCCAGTTCAATGATATCAGTATCTGTATGAGCAATGCGTATGTCATTACCATTCTGAATACGACGATATCTCTGAAATCCAATACAATGATCGGTTAAACCATTCTGTGGAAGTAGTTTATGTAATTGTTTCGTCTCATGGAGGTAACCAGATAAATGAGATAGTTTAAAGACCATATCATCTTCATGGTAGATGAATACGTCATAGTTATCGATCTCCTTTGCGACGTATGGACGATGTTGTGCACCGAGAGCAATGTTAATGGATGGATCAAATTGACTTGTTCGTATCTCAATCGACTTGGAGATACGATAGCAGTATGTTTTCTGTCGGAGGTATCGTAGTAATCGCTCAGACCAGTTGACAGTGGTGAACAAAACAACAGTAGGATCCCACCCAGCTTCACACATCGAGACGTATTCATTAAAAATTAGAAATAAAGGATCTATATGATAATGATTAAAGGCAAGTACAAGTCCCATGACTCGATTATGTTTTGTATTAGGAGTGGGATAATGTTCCATAAATTGATTCGTATCATAAGATTGAACAAATAGGAAATGATCAAAAATCATAGAATGTAAGAAAAGAATCATAAAGACAACAATCCCTATTCCTTTCATTTTTTTTAAGATCTCTTTATCTGAAGGAGTTGGTCTGCTAATAATAATAAATGATAACGATAACAAATATTGGGGACTCTATGCACTGCCTGTAGCGCACAAAAGCCCTGATTTCCCCACCACTCCTGTCTTGCAACTGTGTCAGATCCATTTATTATTAAATAATAGAACTTCTTCCAGAACAATTTAATTCAATCAATCTTCTTGAAGGGAGAGGTTTATTCTTTGATAGACTTTGCTCTTCTTTGTTTTGTTGTAGTAGGATTTAGATAGATTATCTTTCTTTGTTGAAGTGACTTCCTTTCGTGAACAGAATCAAAGATGGTTTTAGGAAAGTTTATTGCCTTTGTTGAACAATGGATTGTTCATCGTTTATCAAATAATCGTTCTTTCCAAAAGTTTGCAGTGAAAATGGATGATACAATTCAAAGTAAACAAAAGATTATTCAAGAGAATGTGAAGAATATTAAAGAGAATGTGAACGCTAAGACTGATGGAGGTTTTAATCCTGCTAATTTCTTTCGTAACTTTGCTGAAGAAGTGAAAAAAGAAATGAGTAATATTCAGAATTCCCAAAATCCACCTAAAAAGTAAATTTGTTTTTTCATAGCATAGTAGTGTTCTTTTTCTTCTTTTAGTTTTCTTTCTCCAGATTGTTTCATCTCCTCCTCTCTATTCCTCCTAACTGATTGAAAATATTGTGTAAATTAAAAATCCCATCTGTTTGCTCTTTCTTTTCCTTATTATCTACGAAAACAAAAGAAGGATATATCTCACACCATAGCTACCTTCTCTCTTGTACCTCTTGTTATCTCATTACTCTTCAGTGTAGAGTGTCTTATTGCTCGATACCTGGGCGAATTTGAAAATACCAAAGGTTATCGAGCACAAGAATAACACGCCTATCGCAGGAGTGAAAGCAGGATAAAGACTGTTATTGATGAAATCGATCCACACAGGATCTATCTGGAAATCACTGTTAGGAATCTTCAGTGATGACAACGACAATCCTAAAGTCTCATTCATAAAAATTCGTCATGAAGATCGAAGAACATTACTTACCAACGCCAATAGCGATGACGACACTGAGAGAAGCGAAGGTAGCGCCAACCAACATGTTATCAATCATCTTCAGTTGAGCAGGAGGGAAGCGCTCTAAAACTCTCTCTCCAAAAGCTCCTTCAGAATCCTTCTTCTTCTCTTTTGCAGGCGATAAGTCTTGTTCTTTCTTCAGTTTTTCGTATTCTTCGAACCATTCCTCCTTACTTATCTTCGCTTGGGTGGTTGAGCTACCAAATCCTTTCTTCACCGTAATAGGCTTCGTCGAACTTGCCTCTGCATACTCAGTGAGAGCCTTTTGCAAAGCGATTGTATCAAGAGTAGGATTCTTGGCTTTATCTTCTTTCATCTTCTCCAAAACAGCATTACTTATTTGTGCTGTCGGAACCACAGTAGCAGTAGATACTGTAGCATCAATTTTATTCGCTATTTGTTCTGTCGACTGTACAGTTTGGGTGTTTGATCTTTCTCTTTTTGGAGAAGGTGGTGATAGTTTATTGCTTCTGTTATTTTTCTTGGAATAGAGAGTAATTTTCCCTTCTCTCCTTAGAGAATTTCTAACTCGTAATATCCTTTGATCTCGAGTGACAAAACCGTTGTGGCAGTACCACAAGCAGATAAACAATAGGCATAACAGAAGTTGTGTCATGTTGACTTGTGAATCTTACCCTTCTTTTGTTTTTACGCTACTAGTCTACCGACTTACCGATACGTTGAAAATAGAAATTTTATTGAGCAGAAGATAACAGGAGATCGTCAACAACGATGGAAAGATCGCGAAGTTGGAATGGATCAACAAATCATGCATCTTCTTCAAGCACAGGCCATCAAAACGACTCGAGAAAGCGGAAAATTCAACAGATTCCAAGTGATATCTTCATGATGGTTGAGGAAAGTATGCTAAGCTTGGAGCTAAAAGAGGCTTTTAGACAAGATTTCATCGAGCGACCAGCTCATGGAGGTGAATTAGAGAATACAGATGATTCAATCAAGTTCTATTACATGCCTGCTATCACTCCTTCGCCAGGCTTAATACAGTGGGTGAAGAGTAAAGATATTCTTCCCACTGATGCTCTCTATGATCAAATAGTCCCTCATCTCCTCCCAATCACAGCCTTTTTAATTCCAAATGAAGATTTTCTATTAAAAATGATTGAATCTGATAACGGCATTGATTTCCCTCAGTTAGATCAATTAGTTGTTAAACTGTTATCCAAAGTAAAGAAACATCTTCCATCTGATTCAGCGATGAGGTATATCTTCATTTTTCAAGATATTGATAAAACTATTAATAAGATTCAAAGGAAGGTAAATGACTTTGTTGAATCAACTGCTACTTTTGCTAATCATAGTTCTGCGGTAGGTGACGGATAAGTCTGTACCGCAGTTGTTAGATCAAGCATTGATTCATCTTTTATTTACGTATGATGTGGAAGTAATACGTTGTAAAAAGCTTTGTGAATTAAGCGAGTATTTACATACAGTAACCAGAACTCTTCACAATACTATTGAGAAGAATTGTAGCAGTGCGTTCAGTATTATTATGAAGTAAGAGACATGATACTTACCACTCGATTTTCCTCTTCTTATATCTCATAGAGCATCGAAACTAAAACCTGACGAGGCTCTAAATGGCAAAGAGAAAGAAGATTTTGAGGTATGAAATCGTTTTATACACTCGTCTCCCTTTCATCGTTTCGAGTTTTAGATGCGTCAAACTTGGGCAGCAATGTTGCAAATGGTGCCTCAATTAAGTAAAGACAAGGCGAATGTCTTTGTTGAGAATACGAGGTATTCCTGTCCAAGAAAAGTGTTTGATGCCATGAATGATGAAAATATTCCCGCATCTGAGCGAATACAAGCTATGCATACATGTTTTAGTAAAGGAAAGAATGGAACCATTCGACAAGAGCCCAAGCTGTCAAGGCATATCTTCAAGCTTATGACAGTAGGTGATCCTGAGGCTAGTTTAAGCGAGGACCTATAGTAACCTCCCCGAGAGATCCGTCCATGTATGACTTCTATGTGAATAAAAAATATTTCGAAATTGATAAAAGTACTACTCCGGATTTTTTAACTCGCCCACTTTTAGGAAAAGAGTTGTAACTTTTTAAATTACAGCTATTTCTTTCGTTTTGGCCTTTTTCGGAGCTAACAGTGTCCTCGAGCGCTCTATCTCATTTTTTGTCTTACGTAGTAGTCCTTTTGGCACGCTTAGATCCCACGGATCCGAGCCATCATCTTCTCTTTTTCTGATTTTTGTGAGGGGCCCGATATTGATTTCCACCATATCTTCCATAATTTCTCGAAATACTGCAGAAGCCAGGGCGTGAACTCTTGCTAACTTGTCACTGTCGTACTCCTTAAAAGCATTTTCCACAGAAACAATTAGTTCTTCGATTTTACCTCCTTTTCTGTGTCTCTCCGAATCCAGCTGGAGACTGTTGAAAAAGCACAGATCGCACTTGTTTAGGTCAGGTGATTGAGCTGGTTGGACCTCAAAAGTTATGTTCCAGCCTCGCTGGAGACCTGCTTCATTCAGATTGGCAACATTCCCCTTTCCAGTGTGACTTGGCGCTCCATCGTGTTGGACTATAATCCCCTCTTCCTTCATATGAGGCAGTTTTTTGCGTATGGCTGGAATAACTTTCTCGCGAATCATCTCGTAGTACACGCTACTTGTAACATTTTGCGATACCGTTAGCTCCGTACCGGCAGGACGATTGACAGAATCCCTTTTCGCAAGAGTCTGCTCAGTAAATGCCCAACATCCAATCTTACCATCGAACTCTTGCTCCTCTCCATTATGATTAAACTTGTGAGGGAGGCCTATAGCGACAAGGAACATTACCTTCGTCACATTCTGCTTTTTATGCACACTAGCCGTATCCACAGGTTCATTAGGATCGAGCCAACGTAATCTCCCCTCTCGTACCACATAAAACCATTTTTCGTCCATGTGGATCCTGTTTTTATTGAGGCTGAAGCTTTTCCCGTTGCCTATTTGCCGAACGATATATTCGAGCCTGCTCAGCTTTTGAGCATCGGTTAAGACCGGTTTCAGGTAGGAACGGGACTGGAAGAGTCCCATTTCGTGGAGGTATCGGCGGATTGTCGAAGTAGCGAGTGTTTCGTCGTACCTTTCCTCATACTCAACGGCAAATAATCTCAGTGTGAGATTTCCGCGATGTTCTTGTCTGATTGTACGCAGTCTTTCCTCTATTTGAGGGGTTAGTTCGGATTTACGTCCAACGTTACCTTCCTTTTTCGGGGCGAGATCAGGAAACATCACTCCTTCATTGATCTGGTCGATGTATGATTGGTACATACTACTAAGCGTTTTCTGGTTACGATTAAAGTACTTCGCGATATCTCGAAGTAGCATGTCTTTACCACCCTTATGATATCAGTTCATGTAGGAAATGATGGCCCACTTTTGGACTTCGGTTAATTCGCGACGCTGTTGATTATTCATTTCTTCGATTTTGTGTTAATGAAAGCAACGAATTTTTTTAGATTTTATCGCCAAAAGTGAGTAAATTAACGGAAAAACCGTTGAGGAAAATTAGCACTTTAGCTCTAAGAACTGTTCTACGTCCATGGATTAAAGATATTACATCGAGAAAATTCAAGGGTAACTTCTCTATACTATTACCAATAAACCCTAGTGACGAATTTTACAGAACCTCTTTCATTGAGACAAAAAGGCGCTCGGTGAGTAAAAGAATCCGGAGTAGTAGTTAGTCTTCTTATCACATTTTTGAATTAATAATTAGTTACGTGAGTATTGTATCCTCGAAGTTATATCAGATCTCGTATTTTCACCTCTTCGCATCGTCGTCGTTCCCATGACGTTTGTTATAGCAGACTGATCTGCTATACAGAGCGTTATATCCTCTCAGAAGAAATGAAAGGCAATGAGTGGCGAAGACGCGAGGAGAGTCCCAGGATATTCAAGCGAGCTCGGGAAGCCTCAAGTATAGCGTGGGTAATGAGGACGAGTGGGAATGGCAAGTAGTAAGTAAGATCACTTTTTAATTACTTTAAAATAATTAAGTCACATC
>VFQN01008582.1_pt1 | contig 10273 bp, 9 predicted proteins | sample 3512371 | NCBI WGS metagenome assembly VFQN01 (sample SAMN10412370, study PRJNA504923) | tailings metagenome | isolation source: Replicate 2 from Balatoc abandoned mine | place: Philippines: Itogon, Benguet | collected 2017-08-28 | reverse complement strand
GGCGGTGATCATGACCGACAGGTGCTCGGCCATGCCGACGGCGGTGATGACCGAATCCAGCGAGAACACGATATCGAGCAGCACGATCTGGACGATCGCCATGGCGAAGCTGCTGCTGGCCTTGGCGCCCTCGCTGTGCTGCTCCTCCATGCTGTGATGGATCTCGAGCGTGCCCTTGGCCAGCAGGAACAGGCCGCCGCCCAGCATGATGATGTCCCGCCAGGACACGTCGAAATCGCCGACCGAGAAGATCGGCTGGGTCAGGCCGACGATCCAGGCGATGCTGGCGAGCAGGGCCAGGCGCATCAACAGGGCAAGCGACAGGCCGATCCGCCGGGCGGCGTTCTGCTGGCTGACCGGCAGCCGGCTGGCGACGATCGACAGGAAGATCAGGTTGTCGATGCCGAGCACGATCTCCAGCGCGGTGAGCGCGGCGAGCGAGGCCCAGGCGGCCGGATCGGATAGGAGCGCCAGAACGTCCATGGTCATCTCGGGTTCGTGAACAGACGCGTGTGATGTAGCGGACCGCCTGCCATTGGCCATGCGACCGGCGTGAAAAACACCGCCATGTGGCATCGCGGCGTGAGGGGCAACGGCTGCTCGTTGACGGACGATCACGCCGAAGGCAGGTGGCGGGCCTGCGCATGCCAGGAGATCCAACTTGACCGAAGCCGCGATCGCGCTTGGCAGCAATCTCGGAAACAGCCGGGCCACGCTGGAACGGGCCGTGGCGCTGATCGACGAGCGGGTCGGGCGGGTGGTGGCCCGCTCCGCCTGGCTGGAAACCGCCGCCCTCGTCCACCCGGATGATCCGGTCCGCGACCACCCTCCCTACCTGAACGGCGTGGTGATCGCCGAGACCGGCCTGCCGGCGCTCGACCTGCTCGCGGCACTGCTGGAGATCGAGCGGATGCTCGGCCGGGTGCGCGATCCGGCGGCGCCACCCTGGCAGCCGAGGACGGTGGACCTCGACCTGATCCTGCTGGGCGAGCAGGCGGCGGTCCTGCCTGGCCTGACCCTGCCGCACCCGCGCATGCAGGAGCGCGACTTCGTGCTCCGCCCCCTGGTGTCGGTCCGTCCGGACTGGCGGCATCCCCTTCTGGGCCGCTCCGCTGCCGAGCTCCTGCAGGCGCTCGAGCAGCAGCGCTAGCGATGGGGAAGATTACGACGTCATGAAGCGGGAGCGCAGGCGCCGATCACATCCGCGGGAGCCTGGACGCGCTGGCGCATCCCATGATTAGCATGAAAGTCCTATCGTTCTCCTGTTCCTCACCGTCTTGTCCGTGAAGGAGCAGCATCAGGAGGGCCCTGCGGACTGCCTGCCTTGATGAGGACGTCGCTCTGCAGCGAAACATTCCGGGTCATCCGGGAGAACCGCACGTTCCGTCACATCAACATTGCATTTGCTTAATGCTGGTGCAATCTAGTGGGAGCAAGCTTCTCAGGGACCTGTTCATGGCTACTCTCATTCCCGGGACCGCAGCCGACGACATCATCCACGGCACCATCGCCGCCGACGAAATCCGGGGCGGCCTCGGCAACGACCAGATCTGGGGCCATGACGGCAACGACGAGCTCTATGGCGAGGATGGCGACGACGTCATCAACGGCGGCACGGGCGACGACTTCATCCAGGGCGGCATCGGCAACGACCGCCTGTTCGGCGCGTCCGGCCGGGACACCATCGAGGGTGGTGCCGGCAACGACCAGCTGTTCGGCTATGACGGCAACGACATCCTGCGCGGCATGGACGGCAACGACGTCCTGAGCGGCCAGAACGGCAACGACGTCCTGATCGGCGCCAACGGCCACGACTTCATGCGCGGCGGTGCTGGCGACGACATCATCGCGGGCGCCACCGGCAAGGACAAGCTGTACGGCGACGCCGGCCTGGACCGGCTGACCGGCGGCGACGACGACGACACGATCCGGGGCGGCGCCGATGCCGACAATATCGACGGCGGCAACGGCAACGACGTGATCTGGGGCGACGACAGCTTCGGCTCGGCCACGGGCGACGACACCATCACCGGCGGCAGCGGCGACGACATCGTCCGCGGCGAGTTCGGCAACGACCTGGTGTTCGGCGCGGTCGACAACGACCAGCTATTCGGCAATGACGGCGACGACCGGCTCCATGGCGGGCTCGGCGACGACGTGGTCGAGGGCGGCAACGGCAGCGACCTCGTCGACGGCAAGTCCGGCAACGACACGCTGCGCGGCGGCGACGGCAGCGACCGCCTGACCGGCGGCACCGGGGACGACATCCTGGATGGCGGTGCTGGCGCGGACATGCTCTGGGGCCAGTGGGGCAACGACACCATGACCGGTGGTGCCGGGGCCGACAAGTTCGTCATCCTGCGCATCGGTGGCGAGCGCGACACCATCACCGACTTCCAGGCGGGCAGCGACCAGATCCTGCTGCGCGGCGGCGCCACCGCCGCCCAGGCGATCGCGCATGCGACGGTGGTCGACGGCAACACCGTGATCGACCTCGGCCAGAACCACCTGGTCACGATCCTGGGCCAGACCGGGATTGCGTCCAACTGGTTCGGCAGCTGAGCCTTCCTTTCGACTAGCGCGCTGACCCCGGGGCCATCCGGCCCCGGGGTGCCTTTTCCAGGCGGTTGGCAAGGCAGGCAGTCAAAGGGTAAGGCGCACGCCGGACGCCACGTGGGACGTGAGATGGCCTGGCTCTGGCAGAACGGCGCGCTCCGTGCCGACGACGATTTCCGGATCGATCCCGGCGACCGCGGGCTGCTGCTGGGCGACGGGCTGTTCGAGACGATGCGCGCCCGGGGCGGGCAGGTGCCGCTGCTGGACCGCCATCTGGCAAGGCTCCGGGCGAGCGCGGACAGGCTCGGCCTGCCACTGCCGCACGGCCCGGCGATCCTCGGCCAGGCAATCCGCGACCTGCTGCGGGCCGAGGCGCTGACCGATGCCGCAGTCCGGCTGACCCTGACCCGCGGCGCCGGTCCGCGCGGCCTGGCGCCGCCCTTGGCCTGCGCGCCGATGCTGATGATCCGCGCCTTCCCGCTGGCGTCAGCACCGCCGGAACCGGCCCGGGCGATCATCGCCGACATCCCGCGCAACGAGCGCTCGCCGGCATCGAGCATGAAGACGCTGAACTGCCTGGACCAGATCCTCTGCCTCCAGGCCGCCCGGGCTGCCGGCCGCGACGAGGCGATCCTCCTGAACGGGCGGGACAAGCTTGCCTGCGCCACCAGCGCCAACCTCTTCCTGGCCAAGGACGGCGTCCTTTACACGCCGGACCTTTCCAGCGGCATCCTGCCCGGCATCACCCGCGCCCGGCTGCTCGAGATGATGCCGGGAATCGAGCAGTCGCTCCCGCCAGGGATGCTGCTGGCGGCGGAGGAGGCTTTCCTGACCAGCAGCCTGATCGGGGTCCGCCCGCTGGTCGAACTGGACGGCCAGCCGATCGGCACAGGTCAGCCGGGGCCGTTGACCGCCCGCGCCGCGACCCTGCTCGCCTGACGCGGGAGCTGCCGGCAGGACGACGGACGTCAGGGTGCCGGTTCGATCGAGATGGCGATCTCGTCGCGGTAGATGCCGGCGCGCTTGTCGGCGACGTCGCCGATGACGACCTGGAGCGGCAGCACCGCCCCGGTCGCGGCGGTGGGCGCATAGGTTCCGACGGTGCCTGGAAAGTCCAGCCTGCGGCCGCCGAGCGAGGCGCTGTAGGCGATCGTCCAGGTCTCGAAGGGCGGGTCCAGCCGCAGCACGCCGCCTTCCCGCGAACTCACCCGGAGGCGATAGCGCCCGTTCGAGCGCGCCTCGATGCCGACCGAGCGGCGCTCGCCCGTTTCCAGCACCCCGAAATCCATTGTGTAGGCAAAGGGGCTGGAAACGTCGGCACCGACCAGGTTCAGGCTCACCACCGGCGCTATTTCGGCCTCCAGGTCCAGCGCGCGGAGCGCCAGAGGGCTGTTGCCGTCCAGTTCGTAGGCGCGCAGTTCGATCTCGTCGGCATAGCTGCCGGGGGCGGCCAGCTGCCCGCGCGGGATGCGCAGCTGGTAGCGCGCCTCGACGGACTGGCCGGCACCGGCCAGGGGCGGCAGCACCAGGAAGACCGGCGGTGCGCTGTTCTGCGGCCAGTCGCTGACGAGGCGCCGCCCGTTGCCGGTGAGCTCGTAGCGCAAGGCGCCCTCGCCCACCCGCGCGCCGGACGTCTGGCGCATGGCGACGTCGGCATCCGGCGACCGGTAGAAGCCCAGGCGCAGCCGGCACTCCTCCTCGCCTTCCTGGCGCACCCGCACCGTTCCCTGCATCACGCTGTCGCCGGGCTGGAACGGGTCATAGACCAGGGGCCGCACGGTCGGGTCGATCAGCACCTGCCCGGTGCAGGCGGCCCGCGCGGCGGCCGTGGGGGCGAGCAGGACGACGCAGGCCGCGCCGGCACGTCGCGGAAACCCCATGGTTGCGATCATCGCGCAGGCACCTCCAGTTCGCCCAGCTCGACCAGGCCTACGCCATCGGCGGGAATCTCGACCTCGACCGTCCGCGGCACCGTGCCCTGGATGTCCAGCCGCCAGCGCCCCGGCCGCAGCCCCTGGACCACGAAGCGGCCGGCCCGGTTGGTGAAGAAGGCGATCGGCGGACGATCCGGCAGGGCAAGCTCCACCGCCTGGCCCGCGGCGAGCGCCACGGCCGCTCCCGCCTGGCCGTGCAGCGTGCCCACCGCGGTGACCGTGTAGGCCGAGCCGACGGTCACGGCATAGCCGGCCCGGTAGGGCGGGAACAGGTCGAACACCCCTGCCCCCAGATCGTAGCCGAGCGGCAGGTCGTCGACCTCGTAGGTCAGGCGCTGCGGTGAATAGGCCGACAGCGACGGCACCAGGGCCGGCAGGCTGGTGTCGCCCTCGGCCTCCACCTGGTCCGGGGACGGCCCCAGCAGGACGCTGCGCCCTTCCAGGTTCGGGTGCATTCTGACGAGGGCGAAGCCGTTGCTGACCGGGCGGCCGATGCCGAACGTGTTGTCCGCGAAGGCCAGGGCCGTGGCCGCACGCAGCGAGGTGCGCTGCTGGATGTTGCCATCGTCGCCGCGCATCGCCATCCGGTGGCTGGCACCGACCTCGCCGCGGTTGGCGTAGTAGGAGATGCTGCCGACCAGGCCGGCATCGGAATCGACCTGCTCCGCCTCGAGGTCGAGGTCGTAGCTGCCGACATCGCCGGTGCCGCTGCGGGTGAACGCCAGCCGGGAGCGGCCGGTGCGCGTGTCGTGGTCGGCGCGGAGCTGGGTGCGGACGTCGAAGCTGTAGACGAGCGAGGCGAACAGCCGGACGCCGCTGTCGTCATCGTCCTGACCGTAACCCAGCGTGGTGGCGAGCGACCAGGAGCGGCCGAACGAGGTGCTGAGGGTGACGTCGGCGCCGTAGGTGTCGGCGCCGCCGGTGCCGGTGGCGTAGCGCGCCGACAGGATCCCGAACAGCCGGTCGCCGAGCGCGCGGCCATAGGAGAAGGCCGCCTCCAGCCGATCATCGCCGCTGTCGTCGAGCAGGCCGCCGATCCCGCGAAAGTCGTGGGAGCGCAGCTCCAGGGAGGCGCGCAGGCTCTGGCTGACGCTGTCCGTGCCGGTATCCTGCAGGCTCCGGTAGTCCAGCCGCAGCGCATAGCCGGGATCGCCGTCGTCGCCCATGCTGCCGGCGACGTCGATGCCGAACAGGCCGAGCGGGGTCGCCTGCACCAGGCCGGCGCCCAGCTGATAGACCTGGTCGTCCGCCTGGGCTTCCACGCCCGCTGTCAGGGTCTCGGTGAGGCCGCGGCGGTAGAACCCGCTCACCGCATACCCGCCGCCATCGTAGCGCGGCTTGCCGTCCGCATAGTCGGCGAGCAGGCCGGCGGAAAGGTCGAACTCGTCCAGCCCGGCTTCCAGCAGCGAAAGGTCGGAGAACAGGGAGAAGTCGAACTCCTGGCGCAGGCCGGAATCGTCCTCCACCACGATGCGCACGTCGGTGGCACCCAGCTGCGCGGTGATGTCCTCGATCCGGTAGTTCCCGGCCGGCAGGCGCAGGCGCCGGGTGAGCAGGCCGTTCTGGTAGACCTCGACGTCGGACGGCCGGTCGATGCGCAGGCTGCGCGCCCCGGCGGGCCGGACGTTGCGGGTCGGCTGGAGGTCGGCATAGTTGCGGCTGAGCGAGAAGCCCAGCAGGTCGGCGCCGCCCTGGAAGGTGCCGGGGATCACGAACAGGTCGCCGGCCTTCAGCCGCAGCACCTGGTCGGGAAAATCCAGCACCGCGCGGCTGCCGGTGCGCTCGAGCGACCAGCCATCGAGCAGCAGCTCGTTTTCCAGCACCAGCCGGCCGAGCCGCAGCGCCGTGTCGATCCCGGCAACCGGATCCTGCAACCCGTTCCCGTCGCCGCCGCCGGCCGCGACATAGTCCAGGCCGGCGCGCAAATTGGCATAGCCGCTGACCAGGGCCGGCGCCTCCGCCTGGCTGCTCGGGCGGCTCTGCTGCGGGTCGTTCAGCGAGATCACCTCGCTTCCGCGCTGCTCAACCGGGACGTCCAGGCGCAGCTCGACCGCGGCCGGATCGAACAGGACGGCCACCCCGTCCCCGGGCGTCGTGCGGGCGGGCACGAACTCCGCATCGCCCAGCGCATCGGCCAGGCGCTCGTAGGCGTCGGCGCCCAGGACCGGCCAGACCAGCTCCAGGGCCCGGACCCGCTCGAAGCTGGCCGCGTCGCCGGCCGGCGCCAGGCGGGTGCGGAGGTCGCCCAGGTAGAACTCGCCGTCGCGCAGGGGCAGCGCCATCTCGATGGCTGGCTGCGCCGCGTCCTGGGCACGCGCCGTGCCCGCCAGGACGAGCGCCAGCGCCAGCAGGAGGAGCCGGGCCGCGAGGCCGTGCATGCCGATGGCCGGGCGGCGGCCGCCGGGTCAGGGTTGCGGCGGGGCGGCCAGCTCCGCCGTGACCGCGGCCACACCCTTCGGCAGCTCGGCCGGGATGGTGAAGCGGCGGCGGGCACCTGGCTGCACCAGCCCCATGCCGACCATCTGCCCGAGCGCTTCCGGGCCGATCGTCGCGGACCATCCCCCGCCGGAGAGGGAAAGGACCCGGCGGCTCAGATAGTCGTAGCGATCGCCCCGGTTCTCCAGGAGCAGGTCGACCGCGCCCTGCTGCCCCGGCTTCGCCTGGACGACCCGGAGGTCGGAAGCGCCCTGCGGGCCGGCGACGTTGACGATCACGGCGAAGCTGTAGACCAGCTGCACGGAGGTGCCGGCATCGGCGGCCCGCACCGGCACCTGGTTGACCCGAAGCGCGTAGCTGCGGCTCGTCGCCAGCGCCGGATCGCCCGCCCATTGCACGCGGAAGACCTGGGTGGCGCCCGGCTGGATCATCGCCTGGGGCGGGAAGACGATGAAGTCGTCGCCCGCATCCGCCAGGGTCTGCGTCCCGTCCTCGGCGATCTGCAGGCTCTCGACCTGCACCTCCACCGGGAACGCGGTCGCCTCGCTGCTCACCACGTTGATCTGGGCCCGGCTGTCACGGCCGGTCGTGGCCATGTCGATGACGGTGGGCCAGACGGTCATCGCCGTGGCCGGCATCGCCCAGCCCAGCAGGAGCATCAGCGCGGAAAGCACGCAGCGCATGATCGGTTCGTTCGGTGGAGGATGGGAGGATTGCCGGACCGGGGGGCGGGCCTGGCCCGTCAGGTCGTCGGCTGGATGGTGACCGTCAGGACGTCGGTGTAGGTGCCGGCGAGGTAGGGGGTGTTGCTCGCCTGGGTGGTGAAGCGGACGGTGAAGTCACCGGTCATGGCCGAGCCCAGCGACTGCTGCTGCGTCCTGCTCTGGTTCGGGGTGTTGGCGTCGATATTGACGTTCTGGCCGCCCCAGCTCGCCACCGCCTGGTAGACCATGTAGTGCAGGAAGCCGTTGGTCTGGTTCAGGCCGTTGCCCATCATCGCACCCTTCTGGGTGGTGAGGCTGATGTTGGGCCGGACGTTGCAGGACGCCTTCGACTTCCATTCGGCCGTGGCGTTGGTGGCGCCGGCCGCGGTGATCGAGGGGGTGAAGTCGATGGAGGGCGTGGCGCTGTTGGCGTCGCCGGTCGTCACGCCCTGCTGCTGCGACCAGGAGGCGCCGCTCGCCTCGAAGGAGCAGGCCGCGGCGACATCGGCCTTCAGGTTGAACGCCCTGCTGTTGTCGCCGGCGGCGGCACCGGCCGGGCGGGCGGCCAGGGACGCGCCGGCCAGCAGGACGGCGGCCATCACATAGGAGCCGTTACGGAAAATCGTCATCCTCAGTACTTTCTCTGGATATCACGAGGCCAACGCGCCGCCCGGTCGGCGGCGGGACGAACAATGGCGCCGCCGGTCAGATCCGCGGCTGGAAGGAGATGGACAGCCGATCCCGGTAATGGCCGGCCAGGGGCAGGGCCTCGGGCTTCGACCAGCTGATCTCGACCTGGCCGGAGCCGGAAAGGGCAATGCCGCCCTTGCTGTCGGCGGACGGGCAGGACGCGCGGGCGGCGTCCCGGCTGTCGCAGGAGCCCACCAGCGGGCCCCGGTCGGTCGGGATCTCGAACGAAGCGAGGTAGGGGATGCGGCCGGTGAAGCCCGGCGGGGCCAGGCCGGCATCGCCGGTGACCAGGGCACCCTGGTCGGAGACGACGGTCACCGAGAATGGCGTGTTGCAGCGGACGCTGATCGGCAGCCGGCGGACACCGCCGTCATGAAGATCGCCCAGATCGATGGAGGTCGTGCCGCCATCGGTCGCGCAACGGCCCAGGATCTCGCCACGCAGGGCGACGACCACGGATGTCACGGCCGAGGAGCGCTGCACGCCGGCCAAAAAAAGGCCGGCCAGCAGCACGACGAACAACGTCGTTTGCTTCAATATCCGCACTCGCTATCCGGAAAATTCGATGACCCAGCACAGTCGAACCTTCGGGCTCCGAAGAGGCCGAAAGTGAAGACACGGCGAAAACTGCCGCTTGGGCGTAACGAGGCGGATAACAAAATCGCCGAGGGCCGAAAAGTGTTATTCGGCTTCAACCGGAAAAAAATTCGAATCCGTCAAGGCGGTTTGATGACACTCCGGAAACATCAGGATGGTCCCTGACGTCGCACCCTTCCCCTTTGCGCCGGGGTGGCCGGGGCGGCCGGGGCCGCCCGCGGCGCGAGGTCAGCCCAGCTGCTGGATCGCCGACAGGATCCAGGCGCCGCCGCGCGGCCGGGTGAAGGTCCAAAGCTCGGTGACTTCCACCGGCCGGTCGGGATCGCCCTCGACGACCTGCTCGCCGCTGCGGGTGACCGTGTAGTCCTTCATCGCGTAGCGCATCGCAACCGTGGCATATTCCGTGCCGCCTTCGCGCCAGGCCTCGGCCAGGTCGCCCTGCAGGAGGGCGATGTCGGACAGCCGGTTCAGGCGGCCCTGCTGACGGTTTGCTTCCAGCTCCTCGGTGAAGTAGCCGTACATCTCGAGCGTGGTGGCCTGGCGCAGGGCGGCGAGGTCCTCCTGGCCATAGGCGGTCTGCACGGTGCGCAGGCCGTTCTCGAAGGCGGTGTAGTCCTCGGTGGTGATGCCGACCTCGTCGCGCACGCCCGAGCTGGCACGGGCCGTCCCGCCGCCATAGGGCTGGGCGGACGGACGCGGCGGCGCGGACGGGCGGGCAGCACCGGCATAGGCCGGGGCCTGCCGGCTGCGGAAGAAGTTCATCGCCAGGCGGACGATCACCACCACCAGCGCGATCTGCAGGAGGAAGCCCAACACGCCGCCGAGGCTGCCGAGGCCGCCGAAGAAGCCGCCGCCGAACAGCAGGCCGAACAGGCCGGCGCCGAGCAGGCCGCCCATCAGGGCCGGCATGAAGCCGCCGCGGGAGAACATGCCGCCGCGCTGCTGCATGGGTGCGGTCGCGGCCGGGTTGGCGCGCTGCTGCGCCGTGGCCGAGCGCTGGATGGGGGCGGCGGTGCCGGGGGCGGTGGGCGTCGCCATCGGCGTGCTGTAGGTCCTGGCGCCGCGGCTGCCGAACGAGCCGCCCTTGCGGGCCTCCGCCACGCCTGCACCCAAAGCCAGCACCAGCGCGATCGCGATGGCCGCGAACGCGCGGGCCGTCCGGCCCGTGGATCGCTCGGTCTTCCTCACACCCCGTCTCCAAGAACATTCATCGGTCACGACTGATATGGTGTCGGCGCACCCGGCTTTCAGGCGGTCGCCGCCGGATCGCATTTTTTGCGCTCGCCGCTGCCGGCAGCGCCCTTGACCCACCCCCAACCCTTCTTATCTGCCATGTTGTCGGGTGCCTTGGATGGG
>VFQN01008581.1_pt1 | contig 10275 bp, 5 predicted proteins | sample 3512371 | NCBI WGS metagenome assembly VFQN01 (sample SAMN10412370, study PRJNA504923) | tailings metagenome | isolation source: Replicate 2 from Balatoc abandoned mine | place: Philippines: Itogon, Benguet | collected 2017-08-28 | reverse complement strand
GAACAGCCCGTCATCCGTACCTATCGCCTGCTGAACGGCGGCGGCAACAAGTCCGTCCCGCTGGCTCCGACGCAGTGCGGCGGCTCGATCATCGCGGCGCAGAGCGTATCGGCCGCCAGCAGCGGCAACCTCATTCAACTCACCGGCCCTTATGCCGGCATTCCGACCAGCCCGGCCTCGCTGCAGAGTGCGGATTCGTTCCGCGCCGGCGAGGTGCTGGTCGTCGGCGTCACGCTCGCATCGGCAAATGTCGATCCGCAGGTGCGTGATACGCTCCCCGTCACGCTCGACCTTGCCAATGGCGACAGCGAGCAAATCACGCTGACCGAAACCGCCGTCAACAGCGGAGAATTCGTCGGCTTTATCAATACGATCGGCGTTCCGCCGCCGGTCGTGGCGGGCGATTGCCGCCTGTCGGTCAACCCCGGATCGCCGATCCAGCTGAGGGTGACCGATCGGGCAAACGCCAGTCTGGTCGCGATCGCTACGATCGACTTTCTGGTCGATCCGTTCGGTATCGTGTTCGACAGCGGCGACGGGGCGGCCGTACCCGGCAGCCGCGTCACGCTGATCAACACCGCGACGGGCCAGCCCGCGCAGGTGTTCGGCGACGACGGCGTATCCGCCTATCCATCGACGGTCATTACGGGGCAGAATGTCACCGACGCGAGCGGGAGGGTCTATACCTTCCCCCCCGGGGACTATCGTTTCCCTTTCGTGGCGCCCGGCTCCTACCGATTGGTGGTCGAGCCGCCCGCGCCCTATACCGCGCCCTCGGCATCGAGCGCAGCGGATCTCGCAGGGCTGCGCCGTCCCGACGACGGCCTGCCCTTCACCATCACCGACGCGAGCTACAGTCGGCCCTTCACGCTCGACAGCCCTGCGCCCGTGCGCGTCGACATTCCCGTCGACAAGCCCGGCCTGCCGCTGACGCTGCGCAAGACGACCTCGACCGCGATCGCGGTGCCGGGCGATGTCGTGCAATACCGGATCGAGGTTGCGAACCGCGACGCACGGCGCACGACGGGTGCGGTGACGGTCAGCGATACGCTGCCGGTCGGTATGCGCCTGCGCGCCGACACGGTGCGTGCGAATGGCACGCGTATCGATGCGGTCGTCAATCCCAACGGGCGCGATTTCACTGTCACCCTGCCCTCGATCGCGCCCTCGGGCACGGTCCTGCTCACCTATCTGGCCGAAGTCGTCGTTTCGGCGCAGCCCGGCAGCGCGCTCAACCGCGCCTCGGCCGCCGACAATCGCGGCAGCCAGAGCAACATCGCCGAAGCGACGATCTCGATCAAACGCGACCAGCTTGGCGACCGCATGACGATTATCGGACGCATCACCGACGGCGGCTGCGACGTGAACCCGGGCAAGGCGCCGGGCGTCGCGGGCGTCCGCGTGATGCTGCAGGACGGCAGCTACACCGTCACCGACGAGGATGGCCGCTATCATTTCGAGGGCGTCCGCCCCGGCCTTCACGTCGTCCAGATCGACCCGTCGACGATGCCGCTCGACCGTGAACCCATCGATTGCGCGCGCTCGACCGCGAGTGCGGGCAGCCCGATCTCGCGTTTCGTCGAAGGTCGCGGCGGTTCGCTGAAGCGCGCCGACTTCCGCGCGACGACCGCTGCACCGCGCGCTGCACCGAACAAGGCGACGTTTGCGGCGCCGACGCCGCTCAGCGGCCCCGACGCCGCCGGCGCAAACCGCGACTGGCTGGCGGGTCAGGCCCCCGGCATCGGCTGGCTCTTCCCCGACATCGACCATAATCCGCGCACCAAAGCGGTGCGCGCCGCGATCAAGCATGCGCCGGGCCAGACGGTCGCGCTGACGATCAACGGCAAGCCCGTCGATCCGCTCGCTTTCGACGGCGTCAGCAAGTCGGCCGACGGACAGATCGCCGTCAGCCTGTGGCGCGGGATCGAGATCGGCGAAGGCAACAACAAGCTCGTCGCACAGGTGAAGGACGCGAATGGCGCGGTGATCGAGACGCTTGAGCGCACCGTTCATTACGCCAACATCCCGATGCGCGCGGCGCTGATCCGCGAAAAATCCGTGCTGATCGCCGACGGCGTGACGCGCCCGGTGATCGCGGTGCGCCTGACCGACCGCGACGGCAAACCGATCCGCTCGGGCCTGACCGGCGACTTCAGTGTCCCCGCGCCCTATTATCCCGCTGTCGAAGCCGACGCACAACAGGCGCGCCAGCTCGCGGGCCTCGAACGCGCGCAGCCGGTGTGGCGCATCGATGGCGACGACGGCATCGCCTATATCGAGCTCGAACCGACAACCGCGTCGGGCACGCTGACGATGGATTTCAACTTCCGCGACGACAAGGTCGAGCGCAAGCAGACGATCGAAACCTGGCTCGATCCGGGCGACCGCCCGTGGACCGTCGTCGGCTTTGCCGCGGGCACGATCGGCTATAACACGCTCGACGACCGCATGGAGCCGGTGGCCGGGAGCCTCGACGACCTGAACGCCGACGCGCGCCTCGCGCTCTACGCAAAGGGCCGCGTGCAGGGCAAATGGCTGATGACGCTGTCTTACGATAGCGACAAGGACAAAGACGACGCCCGTTTCGGCGGCGTGATCGATCCGCGCGCGTATTACACCATCTACGCCGACCGCAACGAGACGCGTTACGACGCCGCGTCGGTGCGCAAACTCTATCTGCGCCTCGAGCGCCCCCAATTTTATGCGATGTTCGGCGATATCGAGACCGGCATTTCGGAACCCCAGCTCGCGCGCTACCAGCGTGCGCTGAACGGCGGCAAGGCCGAGTATCGCGGCCGCAACCTCGCCGCGACGGTGTTCGTCGCCGACACGCCGTACCGCTTCCGCCGCGACGAGATTCAGGGCAACGGCCTCACCGGCCCTTACCAGCTCGGCGCGCGCGACATCCTGCCGAACAGCGAGCGGATCGTCATCGAAACGCGCGACAGGCTGCACAGCGAACGCATCGTCGAGAGCGTCAGCCTGACGCGGCACGTCGATTACGATATCGACTATCTCGCGGGCACGATCCGCTTTCGCTCGCCGGTGCTCAGCCGGTCGTCGAATCTCGACCCGCAGTTCATCGTCGCCGAATATGAGGTCGATGGCATCGGCGAACGTGTGCTCAACGCCGGTGGCCGCGTCAGCTACCAATCGAACGACGAAAAGATCCGCGTCGGTGCGACCTTCATCCACGACGAGGACAGCAACACCAAGACCAACCTCGGCGGCGTCGACGCGCGCTATCGCCCCGATGTCGATACCGAAGTGCGCGCCGAATATGCCGTGAGCGACGCCAAGGCGAAGAATGGCAGCAGCACTGCCGCCGCCGGAACCGCTAAGGCCTGGCTGATCGAGGCCGAGCATCACAGCAGCAACGCCGACTTCCTCGCCTATATCCGCGAGCGCGAGACGGGTTTCGGCGCGGGCCAGCTCAACCGCGGCGAAGACGGCACGCGCAAGTTCGGCGTCGATGCGCGCCTCCGCGCCACCCGCAACCTGTCGGTGACGGGCAGCGCCTGGCAGGAAGATTATCTCGACGTCGATGCACGCCGCCGCGCCGCGCGGGCGCTGGTCGAATATGACAATGGCACCACGCTGATGCGCGCGGGCCTGACCCACGCCGATGACCGCCTGTCGGACGGATCGCGCAATAGGTCGAACATCGTCCAGCTCGGCGCGACGCAGCGGCTCTTCGACAAGAAGCTCGAACTCGACGCGCAGACCGAATTCGCGCTCGGCGGCAAGGATGCAAGCGTCGATTTCCCGACCCGCCACCGCATCGGCGCACGCTATGCGGTCACGCGCGAGGTCAATCTGGTCGGCAGCTATGAAATCGCCGACGGCGACACGGTTCGCGCGCGCACCGCGCGGATCGGCTTCGACCTGACGCCCTGGGCGGGCGGCCGCATCCTCGCGACCGCGAACCAACAGGACATTGGCGAATATGGCCCGCGCAGCTTCGCCGCCTATGGCCTGTCGCAGTCGCTGAAGCTCGACGAGCATTGGTCGGTCGACCTGTCGCTCGACGGCAACCGCACGATCGGCGGCATTCGCGCCGGCGATGTCCACAACGTCGATCAGCCGGTCGCGTCGGGCGGTTTCCTCGGCGACAACGGCACTCTGACCGAGGACTTCACCGCGATCAGCGCCGGTGCGACCTATCGCACCCAGCGCTGGACGATCACGGGCCGCGCCGAGTATCGCGACGGCGAACTGGCGAACCGTTACGGTCTGACGCTCGGCGGCCTCCGTCAGATCGGCGAAGGTGAAGCACTCGGCGCACTGTTCACCTATGCCAAGGCTAGCGGCGCGGGCACGACGCCGACGACCGAAGTGATCAATTTCGAAATGAGCTGGGCCCACCGCCCCGCCGACTCGCAAATCTCGTGGCTCAACAAGAGCGAGTTCCGTTCGGACAAGGTTCGCGACGCGGTTGCGGGCCAAGCCGGGCCGATCGGCGGCACGCTGACGATCGACGGCGATGCAACGAGCCGTCGCCTGCTCAACAGCCTGTCGCTCAACTGGACTCCGCTCGGCGATCGGGGGATCGGTCGCGGCGACGGCTGGTACGAACGCGCCGAAATAGGCGTCTTCTGGGGCACGCGCTACAATTTCGACCGCTTCGGCGCGGATGACGTCAAGGGCTGGTCCAACCTGCTCGGCGCCGACCTGCGCTTCAATCTTGGCGAGCATGTCGACATCGGCGCCTCGGGCACCGCGCGGATCGGTACCGGGGGCGATACGATCGCATGGGCCGGTGGTCCGACGGTGACGCTGGCGCCGATGAAGAACGCCAACGTCACCTTCGGATACAACTTTGCAGGCTTCCACGACCGCGACTTCGAAGACGCGCGCTTCTCGCGGTCGGGCGCCTATGTGACCTTCAAGCTGAAGTTCGACCAGACCAGCTTCGCCGGCCTCGGCCTTTAATCGGCGAACAACAGGACTGGCGTTTCGATCAGCTTCTTGAGCGCCTGCACATAGCTCGCGGCGTCCCAGCCATCGACGACGCGGTGGTCGCAGCTGATCGACAGGTTCATCAGCTTCGCGCGGCGGATGTCGTCGCCGTCAAACACCGGCCGCTCAACGATCTTGTTCGGGCCGATGATCGCGACCTCGGGACGGTTGATGACCGGCGTCGTGGCGATGCCGCCGAGCGGGCCGAGCGACGTCACGGTCAGCGTGCCGCCGGTCAATTCCTCGACCTTCGCCTTGCCGGTACGTGCAGCCTCAGCCAAGCGGCTGATTTCGCTTGCGAGTTGCCAGACATTCTTGTCCTGCGCGTCGCGTATGACGGGAACCATCAGCCCTGCGTCGGTCTGCGTCGCCATGCCGAGATGCACCGCGCCGTAACGCGTCACCACGCCGCCCTCGTCGTCGTAACGCGCATTGATCATGGGAAATTGCGGGATCGTGCGGCAGATCGCGACGATCAGGAACGGCAGCATCGTCAGCTTCGGACGGCCGCCGCGATTGGCGTTGAGGTCGGCGCGCATCTCCTCGAGCGCGGTGACGTCCATTTCCTCGACATAGGTGAAATGCGGGATCGCGCGCTTCGACGCCGCCATATTCTCGGCGATCTTGCGGCGCATGCCGATGACCTTGATCGGCTCGTCGGCGCGCGCGCGGCTGGCGCCGGGGGCGTGATAACCCTGCCCGCCGCTGTAGCGCAGGAACGCGTCGAGATCGGAATGGCGGATGCGGTCGCCCTCGGCATGGACCTGCCCGAGGTCGACGCCGAGATCCTTGGCGCGCGCGCGGACGGCGGGCGATGCGAGGACCTGACGGTCGTGCGCGGGCGCAGCAACCGGGGCGGGCACAGGTACGGGAGCCGGCGTGGGTGCAGGCGCGGCAACAGGCGCAAGCGCGGCGACTTCGGCGACCGAAACTTCCTCGGCGCCTGGTGTCTCGGCCACGATCTCTTCCTCGACCGGCGTATCCGCGGGCGGCGCGTCGACAGCACCCTCGCCTTCGGTTTCGATCACCGCCAGCGTCGAGCCGATCGACACCATGTCGCCGACTTCGCCCGCCAGCTCGACGACGATCCCCGATACCGGCGATTCCATTTCGACGGTCGCCTTGTCGGTCATCATGTCGGCGAGCTGCGAATCTTCCTCGATGCGGTCGCCGATCTTGACGTGCCAGGCGACGATTTCAGCCTCGGCAATGCCTTCGCCGATGTCGGGCAGGCGGAACGAATAACGAGCCATGGCGGTCAGTCCTTCAGAATCTTGGTCAGCGCGGTCGCGATGCGCACCGGTCCGGGGAAATAGGCCCATTCGAGGCTGTGCGGGTACGGCGTGTCGAAGCCGGTGACGCGCTCGACCGGTGCCTCGAGATGATAGAAGCAGCGTTCCTGCACCAGCGCCGCGAGTTCGGCGCCGAAGCCCGAGGTGCGCGTCGCCTCGTGGATGATCAGGCAGCGGCCCGTTTTTTTCACAGACGTCTCGATCGCCTCGATATCGAGCGGCAGCAGCGTGCGAAGATCGATGATCTCGGCATCGATCCCCATTTCCTCGACGATCGTCTTCGTTACATGGACCATCGTCCCGTATGCGAGCACGGTCAGCGCCTCGCCCTCACGGACGGTGGCAGCCTTGCCGAGGTCGATGCGATAATAGCCCTCGGGCACAGCGCTCGCGTCATGCTTCGACCAAGGCTCGACCGGGCGGTCGTAATAGCCGCTGAACGGGCCGTTGTAGATACGCTTGGGTTCGAGGAAGACGACGGGGTCATTGTCCTCGATCGCCGCGATCAGCAGGCCCTTGGCATCATAGGGGTTCGACGGGATCACCGTCTTTACGCCGCAGATGTGCGTCATGATGCTTTCGGGCGACTGGCTGTGCGTCTGACCGCCGAAGATGCCGCCGCCGAAGGGCGTCCGCACCGTCATCGGGCAAATATAGTCGTTCGCCGAACGATAACGAAGCCGCGCCGCCTCGCTGACCAGCTGGTCAAGGCCCGGATAGATGTAGTCGGCGAACTGAATCTCGGGAACCGGACGCAGGCCGTACGCCCCCATGCCGACCGCGACGCCGATGATGCCGCATTCGTTGATCGGCGTGTCGAAAACCCGCGTCTTGCCATGCTTTTTCTGCAGACCCGCGGTCGCGCGGAATACGCCGCCGAAATAGCCGACGTCCTCGCCCATCACGACGGTGTTGGGGTCGCGCTCGAGCATGATGTCCATGGCGCTGTTGATCGCCTCGATCATGTTCATGGTTTTCGTATCGCCACTCATCATTCGGGCTTCCAGTTCGGGCCGAACTTGGCCTCTTGCTCGGCGAGCATCTGATCGCATTGTTCCTTGAGGTGCCAGGGCATATCCTCGAACACATCCTGAAACATCGTCTCGAACGGCTGGTGCATGCCGTGCCCGAGAATTCCGAGCTTTTCGGATTGTTTCTGGGTCGTCTTTACCAGATCTTCGAGATCTTTGGCCTGCGCCTGATGGCGGTCCTCGTCCCACTCGCCCAGCACTTCGAGATGCTGCTTCAAACGCGCGATCGGGTCGCCGAAGGGCCAGACCGTCGGCTCGTCGGACGGGCGATAGGCGCTCGGGTCGTCGGAGGTACTGTGGCCTTCGCTGCGGTAGGTGAAATGCTCGATCAGCGTCGGGCCGCTGTTCGTCCGCGCCCGGTCCGCCGCCCATTGCGTCGCAGCATAGACCGCGAGGGGATCGTTGCCGTCGATGCGAAGGCCCGCGATGCCGTATCCGACCGCGCGCGCCGCGAAGGTCGTACGCTCGCCGCCGGCAAAGCCCGAGAAGCTCGAAATCGCCCATTGGTTGTTGACGACATTGAAAATGACCGGCGCATTATAGACGGTCGCGAAGGTCAATGCCGAGTGGAAGTCGCCCTCGGCCGACGAGCCCTCGCCGCACCAGACGGTCGCGATGCGCGTATCGCCCTTCGACGCCGACGCCATCGCCCAGCCCACCGCCTGCGGATATTGCGTCGCGAGGTTGCCAGAGACGCTGAAGAAGCCATGCTCGGGCGCCGAGTACATGATCGGCAGCTGGCGGCCGAGCAGATGGTCGCCGCGGTTCGAGTACATCTGGTTCATCATCTGCATCAGAGGCTAGTCCCGCGCCATCAGGATGACCTGCTGGCGATAGCTGGGAAAGCACATGTCGCCGCGATCGAGCGCCATCGTCGAGGCAACCGAGGTTGCCTCCTCGCCGGTGCACTTCATGTAGAAGCTGGTCTTGCCCTGCCGTTGCGCGCGGAACATGCGATCGTCGAACGCGCGGACGAGCATCATATAGCGCAGCATCGCGCGAAGCCGCTCGGCGCTGAGCTTCGGATCCCAAGGCCCCTTCGCGACCCCGTCGAAATCAAGCACGCGGACGAGGCCGTAGCACAGCTCGCGCATCGCGTCGGGCTTGGTGGTTTCGCTGGGACGCGGGGTCGCATCGACCGGCGGAACCTCGATATTGCCGAAGTCGGGCGTGTCGCCCGGGCGATAGCGCGGTTCGGGAATATGGAGCGACAACGGCGGCAAATTGCTCGCCGGCCGGCTATCCGACTCAGGCATATCTTCTTCCCTTTGGGCGCGAATCGAGCGCCTAGTTATATTTCAACGTGGCGACATTTTATTACGGTCTCCATACGAATGCAACGGGCGCGATCAGACCGCGACAGGCGCGGAAATATGCGCTTGCGGCACATAGGCCTCGACCGCGAAATCTTCGAACTTGTAATCGAAAATGCTCGAAGGCCGGCGAAGGATGCGAAGCTTCGGCGCGCCTTCGGGAATACGCTGGAGCTGCTGCTCGACCAGTTCGGCGTGATTGAGATAGAGATGCACATCGCCGCCGGTCCAGACGACCTCATGCGCGTGGAGTCCCGTCTGATCGGCGATCATCCGCGTGAGCAAAGCCGCCTCGAAGATATTGAAGGCGAAGCCGAGCCCCAGATCGCACGACCGCTGAAACAAAAGGCATGAGAGCCCGCCATCGCTGCGGACATGGAACTGATAGGTCATGTGGCAGGGCGGCAGCGCCATCCGGTCGAGATCGGCGACATTCCACCCGGTGAAGATATGACGACGCGAGCCAGGATTGGTCTTCAGGGAGTCGATCAACGCCGTGATCTGGTTGTGCCCTTGGTCGGCGCGACGGAAGAGCCCCTCGCCCGCGGGTTCGTACCGTGGCCAGTTGACCCACTGGTGCCCATACACGGGACCAAGATCGCCCCACTGCACCGCGAATGTTTCGTCGGCGACGACGCGTGCTTCGAAATCCTCGGCGCTGATGTCATCGCCAGTCGCTTTCCGATATTTTTCGAGCGGCCAGTCGGTCCAGATCTTCACGCCCTGCGCCACCAGCGTGCGGATATTGGTATCGCCCGTCAGGAACCACAGCATCTCGCGCAGCGCGGTCTTCCAATAGACGCGCTTCGTCGTCAGCAGCGGGATAGCGTCGTCTTTCAGTGAAAAGCGCATCGCCTCGCCGAAGAGCGAGCGCGTGCCGACGCCGGTGCGATCGACGCGCTCGTCGCCCTCGACCCAGATGCGGCGCATCAGGTCGAGATATTGCAGTTCATAGTGGATGGAATCGGGCAAGACTCGCTCCTCGCTGGGACATTCTTTGCTAGGCCGCGCGGCGGGGCGCGACAAGGGGTGCGCAAGGGTCCGATACGGCGCAGTCCCCGCTTTCGCGGCATGCGCGACAGGCGCATCACCCATGACGATGACCTTGTCCCAGCCCATTGGCACTTTGTCGCAATCCGCAGTCGCGGCGGGCTTCGTACCGTGCCACGGCGAGGAGGTCATCGCGCGGCAGTTGCTGCGTCCATTGTTCCCCGAAAATCATGAGGTCATGCTGCTCGCCGGTTTCGACGCTTATGCGCGGCTGACCGGATTCGAATGCGCGGAGGGCGACGCGACCGGACGCTGCGTCATCACGCCACAATGCTGGAACCGCCTGCTCGGCCGCCGCGTCGCGACGGTCATCATGGCGCACAATCACCCTTCGGGAATCGCCAAGCCCAGCGAGGCCGACCTTGCCTGCACGCGCGAGGCGGGGCAGTTCCTTCGGCTCATCGGCATCGATCTCGAAGACCATCTGATATTCGTCGAAAGCGGACATTTCAGCTTTCGCAATGCCCAGTTGATCTAGCGCGAACAATCGTCGCGGCTATGCCGATTGGCGCTTGATGTTCGCAAAATGCGCGTCTAGAGGACCGCCCTGCCTTCGCGCCGGTCCGCCGGTGCAAAGATCGGTCGGGGAGTAGCTCAGCCTGGTAGAGCACTGTCTTCGGGAGGCAGGGG
>VFQN01008580.1_pt1 | contig 10277 bp, 9 predicted proteins | sample 3512371 | NCBI WGS metagenome assembly VFQN01 (sample SAMN10412370, study PRJNA504923) | tailings metagenome | isolation source: Replicate 2 from Balatoc abandoned mine | place: Philippines: Itogon, Benguet | collected 2017-08-28 | reverse complement strand
GAGTGAAATAATATATTTTATGGTCATTTTGTGTTGCGAATTTTCGCTGAACGCGTATTTCTTCTACAAAAGTAGCGGAATAATTTTTTCATCCAAAAAGTTTTTCAAAAAATATCCACATGATTTGTGGAAAAAAAATACCCTGAAGTGCTGTTTTACTTTTCGATAGATTTATGATAAATAATTAGCTTTGCAGAGCACATGAAAAAAATCAGATGAAAAATCATTTTTTGGGAATCCTTTATTTTGTGTTATGTATGCAAACTTCTTTTGCCCAAACAGCTGATTTTAATTGGCAAGGCCACCGTGGTAGCCGGGGACTGATGCCCGAAAATACCATCCCTGCGTTTTTGAAAGCCCTTGATTTAAAGGTGAATACGCTTGAGTTAGACGTTGTTGTCTCCAAAGACCGCCAAGTAGTAGTCTCGCATGATCCGTACTTTCACCCCGATTTTTCTATTGACCCCTACGGAAAGCCCGTCCCAAGAGGGGAGAAAATAAATCTGTACGAGCTGAGTTATGATGAAATAAAACGGTACGACGTGGGAAGCAACGGCAACCCGAATTTTCCGAAACAAACAAAGCTGAAAGTGTACAAGCCACTCCTGCGCGAGATGATCGAGGCCGTCGAAACCTACCGAATCAAAAATAACCTGCCGCCGTTTTGGTATAATATTGAAATCAAAAGTGAAGAAAAAGAATACGATAAATCGCAGCCTCAACCAGCCGTTTTTTCGGATTTAGTGTACCACGAAATCAGTAAATTGTTGCCTGCTGACCGAGTGATTTTGCAAAGTTTTGATTTCAATGTATTGAAGCATTGGAAGAAACAAATTGACGCGGGCGTTTATCAAAAAGTGACTTTGGCCGCTTTGGTGAGCAATTTGAGGGGAATTGAAAAGAATTTGGAGGATTTGGGCTTTACGCCCGACGTATACAGTCCTTATTTTCAATTATTAAGCAAGGAAAAAGTACAACAACTTCATGCGCTTGGCATGAAAGTAATTCCCTGGACCGTGAATACAGCCGAAGAAATGAAGCGGATAAAAGCCATGGGAGTGGATGGAATCATTACGGATTATCCTGACCGGATTCCAAACTGACAAACGGGATATATTTGGGGATGAAGTGATTCATTCAGTTCTTTTCTTTATGTTTGACACAACAAATCAGATTGTTACGTGCCACTTCTGAACGATATACTCCTTTTTTTTATGAAACGCCGTGCCGAACGCATCGAGCATTTCAAAGCACATCCTATTGAAGTCCAACATCAGGTTTTTCATGAACTGATTGAAGCCGCGCGTTATACCGACTGGGGAATTAAATACCGTTATGATAGTATTCAAAACATCAAACAGTACCAGGAACGTGTTCCGATTTCGACGTATGAGGATTTTTATCCGTCTATCGAGCGTGTATTGCGTGGCGAGCAGAACGTGCTTTGGCCGTCGGATGTAGAGTGGTTTTCCAAATCATCGGGCACGACCAATTCACGGAGTAAATATTTGCCAATTACGCCAGAGTCGTTGGAAGACTGCCACTACCGAGGAGGCAAAGATGTGATGACACTGTACGCCCAAAATCGCCCCAATTCCCTCGTATTTGAGGGAAAGGGACTTTCTATCGGGGGGAGCCTACACGCAAATCCGTTCCACGAAGAAGGCGGTATGGTGGGGGATGTGTCGGCGGTGATTATGCGCAATTTGCCCACTTGGGCCGAGTACCTGCGTACACCGCCTATTGAAGTGGCCTTGATGGATAAATGGGAGGAAAAACTGGTAAAAATGGCCGACCTCTGTGCGCAAGAAAACGTAACCAGTATATTGGGCGTTCCTACTTGGACCATTGTGCTGCTGGACCGTATTATGGAAGAGCGGGGCGCAAAAAACATGTTAGAGGTGTGGCCCAATTTTGAGGTTTTTATCCACGGAGCAGTGGCCTTTCAGCCGTATCGCGAGTTGTTTATGAAGAAATATTTCCCGAGCGACAAGGTGACGTATATGGAAACCTACAACGCGTCGGAAGGTTTTTTTGCGCTTCAGGATGACTTGGCTCACCCTGGAGAAATGCTGCTGATGCTTGATTACGGGATTTTTTATGAATTTGTACCCGTAGAAGAATGGGATAAACCCCATCCGCGTGCTTTTACCCTCGAAGAAGTAGAATTGGATAAAAATTATGCTCTGATTATCTCTACCAACAGCGGGCTGTGGCGGTACCAGATTGGCGACACCATTAAATTTACCTCCAAAAGCCCGTTCAGAATCAAAATAAGCGGTCGTACCAAGCATTTTATCAATGCCTTTGGAGAAGAACTCATCATCGAAAATGCGGATTCGGCCATCACGTATGCTTGTGAGCAAACAGGGGCCGTTATCAATGATTATACCGCTGGTCCCGTCTATATGAACGACGGCACAAAAGGGCGCCACGAGTGGATTATCGAATTCAGTCGGATGCCTTCCGACTGGGAGGGCTTTTGTGCATTGCTAGATTCCCGCCTTCGCGAATCAAATTCGGATTATGATGCCAAACGCTATATGGATTTGGCGTTATTGACACCTTTGGTTCACAGCGTACCTTCGGGGACGTTCTATCAATGGATGGGAAAACGTGGCAAATTGGGTGGTCAAAACAAAGTGCCGCGCCTGAGCAATTCCCGCGAATACCTCGAAGGGATTCTGGAAATGATTTATGAAACCAAGTAGCGGCGGGACATCAGTTCAACCGAAAAATGTAAAACCGAGAAACTGTAAAATATAAAACGTAGGGGCGGGGCCGCAGCGGCGGGCCGCTTGCTTCTGTTGAATATGGAAACAAAAATTCGTCCAGTACAGAAACAAAAAAAGGCATAGTTGAAACGAAAAATAACCGCTTATGTAAATGTTTCAACAAAACGCTTAGATTTGGACAAACTTTGCATCCGTTAACTAAAATGTAAACATTACCATGTCAAAAACCACAATAATTGTCGTCGTTGTTATTCTTCTTTTTGGTGCATACGGTTGTAGTACCTACAATGGCCTCGTGGGTAAGGATGAAACCGTCAACAGTGCCTGGGCCAAAGTTCAGACGCAATATCAACGTCGTGCTGATTTGATTCCTAACTTGGTCAATACCGTAAAAGGAGCCGCAGATTTTGAAAAAAGTACCCTTTCTGCCGTTATGGAAGCCCGCTCAAAGGCTACTTCCATTAACTTGACGGCTGATCAGCTTACGCCCGAAAATATTCAGAAATTTCAGGCCGCTCAAGACCAATTGAGTGGAACGCTGTCGCGCCTTTTGGCCGTTTCCGAAAACTATCCCAATCTGAAAGCAAATCAAAACTTTCTGGATTTGCAGGCGCAGTTGGAAGGCACCGAAAACCGCATCAGCATAGCCCGTAATGATTTTAATGATGTAGTGAAAGAATACAACCAATCGGTGCGTACTTTCCCCGCTGCGTTGTTTGCAGGCATGTTTGGATTCCAGCAAAAAGGCTATTTTGAGGCATCTCAGTCCTCGCAGACAGCCCCAACGGTAAAATTCTAACTGGTAGGGAGTAATGAGTATTAAGTATATTTTTTCTACTTAATACTCATTACTATTTACTCAATACTTAATCATGCAAAACCTCCCTTTTTCCAAAACTGACCAAGAGCGAATTGTCGCGGCTATCCGTAATGCTGAAATGGCAACTTCGGGAGAAGTACGTGTTCATATTGAGCAATCTTGTCCCGAAACCGACGTGATGGAACGGGCTAAGCAGGTGTTTGCGCAATTGGGAATGCATAAAACGGCGTTGAAAAACGGCGTTTTGTTCTATCTAGCTTTTGGCGACCGCAAATTTGCCGTACTGGGAGATAAAGAAATTGACAAACGGGTTCCTGCAGGATTTTGGGATGCTATCCGCGACCAAATGCGTGCCCATTTTGTAAAAGAGGCTTTTTCGGAAGGGCTCAGTGCTGGAATAGAACAAGCGGGGCAACAACTTAAAAAGTACTTTCCTCGCCAGGATAACGACACCAATGAGCTTTCAGATGATATTTCTTTTGGATAAACTTCAAGGTATGTTTTGAATTAAGAAATGATTAAATCCCTAACCCTTAGCTCCATAACGTTAATTACCCCAATGCGTCAACTCCTTTTTATTCTATATTTTTCGTTTTTAACCGTCGGTCTTTGGGCACAGGATATTCCTGAACCCATGTCGCCGAAGCGATTGGTCAATGATTATGTGGGTATGCTCAACGGGACCGAGCTTAATACCCTTGAACAAAAACTTCGGACTTACAATGACTCAACTTCTACCCAAATTACGGTGGTGGTAGTGAAAACGACGGGCGATTATCCCGCGGGCGATTATGCCTTTGAATTGGGCCGCCGCTGGGGGGTAGGACAAAAGGACAAAGACAATGGAATAGTGCTGCTATGGGCTACGCAAGACCGCAAGATTTTTATTGCTACGGGCCGGGGCATAGAGGGGGCTATTCCAGACGTGATTGCCAAACGAATCATTCGGGAAGTAATTACGCCTGAATTTAAGGCTGAAATGTACTATCGCGGCCTAGACCGTGGTACTGATGAAATTATTAAATACGCTACTGGTGAGTTCAAAGCCGACCCCTCTGACGGCGAAGATGGATTTCCGTTGGGGGTGATTATCTTCTTGATTATCGTTTTTGTCATTATCATCATTATCTTCTCTCGTTCCAATCGCGGCGGTGGTGGAATGGGTAACCGTGGCGGCGGCTGGATTCCATACACAACTTACTCGGGCTGGGGAAGCTCCTCCGGAAATTGGGGTGGTGGTAGCAGTGGCGGCGGTAGCAGCTTTGGCGGATTTGGCGGCGGTGATTTCGGCGGCGGTGGTGCTGGCGGAGATTATTAATCCATTGAATGGAAAAATAGGCGCGAAATTTGATAGATATTCGGAAAAACACTAAAATTGAGCAGTGAGGTAAAAATAAAATTTACCATCAAAAAGCTGTTTTTCTTACGTTCCTTTTTTCTTTTTGGGTGCCAAACTATATGAAAGTACGTCCTTCTGCTTTGATTATTGAGAACAACCACGTTTTATTATTGCGCTACAATTACAGTGGACACGATGTTTTTGCATTACCTGGCGGAAATCCCGACCCAGGCGAAACGCTGACGCAAGCCGTTGAAAGAGAGCTGAGTGAAGAACTTGGTATTGAAACCGAAATCGAAGAAATGCTCATGGCGGGAGAAGTGTTGCTATCACCCGTTAAAGAAGATGTGCTTCATTGTATTTTTAGGGCCCAAATAGTAGGAGGAATTCCCATCCTTAATCCTGCCCAAACAACAGCCCTTGAAGTAGTGTGGCAACCCGTTGCTGCTTTGGCTCAGCTTAATCTTTATCCTAACGTTGGTTCTTACATCGCTTCCATGACGGGCGGATACGTTGGAAAAATAGATCAGTCTTTTTTCGGATAAGCGTACGAACCCCCAACCATCCCGACCAAACTGGCCGATATTCCGTAGAGCAGGGCAGGAAAAGTAGTGTGCCACACAAATTCACACACAATCCAAACGCTCAATCCCAGAATCATAGAAGCCAAACTTCCAACAGCGCTGGCTCGTTTCCAGTGCAATCCAAACGTCAGCGGTACAAAGAGCGAAACCAAGCTGAAAGCGGAGGATTCACTCACCAATTCGAAAATATCCTGCCTTGATTGGGCCATCCAAATGCACGCAAGTGTCACCAAAATTACGCCGATTCGCATCGTGGTCAGGAGCTGTCGGTCGTTAAGTTTGGGAAAGTAGGGTTTGACGATATTTTCTCCCAATACCGCCGCGGGGGCTAGAATGGCCCCGCTGCTTGTGCTCAACAAGGCTGAAATCAACGCTCCAAAAAACAAAATCTGTATCCAAAGGGGAGTATGTTTTAGTACCATATTGGGAATAATCAATGCGGTGTTTTCCTGCATAAGTTCAGGATACAACGTTTTGGCCGCCAACGCAATAAATAGCGGTAACAGGGCTACCGTCAGGTACATACATCCTGCCAATATCGAAGATTTTACAGCCGTATCGGCATCTTTAGAGGCCATTACACGTTGAAAAATATCCTGCTGTGGAATGGAGCCAAGGCCGATGGTAATCCAAGCCGCCAAGTATTCGGCGTAGCTTTGAAATGTTACTTCTTTGGGCGTAAACCGAAAAAAATCGGCTGGTTGTTGGCTCGTTACGGGCGAGATTCCACCCGTTTTGGTAAATAGAATAACAGCCAAAATAATAAGCCCTATAATGAGAATGATGTTGTGTAAAAAATCCGTGATTGATACCGACCACATTCCACCCATAAAGGTATAAACCATGACCAAGAGTGCTCCCACCCAAATACCAGTGCTCAAAGGCAAACCAAAAATAACCTGACCTACGATGCCCATTGCCACAAACTGGGCGGCAATCCAGCCAAAATACGAAGGGATAATCATGACGGCCGATACAAACTCGGAAGTGCGCCCAAAACGCACCAGAAAGAAATCACAAAAGGTGATGATGTTCCAGCGATAAAATGTTCGGGCAAAGAAAACACCGACCAACACTAAACACAACGCTGCCCCAAACGGCTCTTCCATAACGGCCAGAAAACCTCCTTCCAAAAATTCTGAAGGGGCGCCCATCATGGTTTCGGAACCAAACCACGTGGCAAATGTGACCATTGTTGCCATCACCAAGGGGAGCTTACGGCCTGCCAGTACAAAGTCTTCGGTGGTATGAATGCGGCGAGAAGCCCATACGCCTACTGCTATATTGAGGGATAGATAAAGACAAATAGCAAAAATGAGCATGTAAAGAATGGGTTTGGAGGTTGCCAAAAATAAAGGGTTTTACGAACTTTGGCAAAGTTCATTTATACATTACGCTTTTCGATCAACCCTTTCTCGTAATTAGTTCTTCAATTAATCAAAAAAACAATATGCATCGCGAATTAGACGGTTGGCACAGTCCAGCACTTAATAAACACATGGAAATTGCCACTTACGGGCATTATGGGTTTGCGCTTTTGATGATTCCTACGGCGGCATCAGATTACCTTGAATACGAGCGATGTCGGCTCATCGATAGCATTGGTAAGTCTATCAATGAAGGAAAAGTGAAGGTGTTTTCGGTCAATAGCATCAATACCGAAAGCTGGATGAACCCGCACATGAATGGCCGTGATAAAGGCATTCGTCACCAACAATTCAACGAATACATTTACAATGAAGTAATTCCGTACATCAAAAGTAAAGTTGGGCCTGATACTCCCATTATTGCGGCGGGGGCATCTTTTGGAGCCCTTCATTCGGCCAATCTTTATTTTCGTCGGCCCGACCTCCTCAATGGGGTGATTGCGATGAGTGGTTGTTATGACCTGACCGCCTATACCAAAGGGCATTACGACGACAATGTGTATTTTAATTCACCAGTACATTATTTACGCAATCTCAAAGACGAGGCGTATCTGTCTAAATACCGCTCTGAAGGGCATATTCATATCGTAACGGGCTCGGGGAGTTATGAGGACCCAGATTCTTCGCGTTATTTGTCCGACATTCTTCATTCAAAAGGCGTCAATCATGAATTGGATGTGTGGGGGCAGGATATTCCGCACGATTGGCCTTCGTGGCAAAAAATGCTGCCATACTATTTAGAAACAAGATTTTGAGCTAACTTTAGGCAGTGAAAACTCTCACCCGCCGCGTTCCTTAAAATAAATGCAACATCCCGATTTCATCGTGCGTAATTTATTCTACTCTGATAAACTCTATAGCATCTAATGAAAAGGGCATTGATATTGATTAGTCTTTTGGTTTTTATCAAAGCCCGGATGCTGGGGCAGCAAGTAGACTGCGGCAACATCGGTTTTGAGTCAGGGACTACCTTGGGGTGGGAATTGACCAACGGCGTTGTACGGATTTCAAACGCAAAACTCGCCTATCAAAACGAAACGACGGGTTCGATAAACGCAAGACACTATATTACAAGCATCAGCGACGGATTTGACCCTAAGATTACCAACGAAAAAATTCCGATGGTGGCTCCGGGAAGTATGCATTCTATTCGTATTGGCACCAACTATTCTATGGGTGGCGGCTCGTTTGACCGCATCAAAACGTCTTTTCTCGTCACCCCCGAAAATACGCTTTTTCAATATCAGTTTGCACTTGTGCTGCAAAATGATAATCGACACGTTGACGCCCAAAAATCAGGATTTGACATTAATATCACTGATAGTAACGGTGAGCCTCTTTCTTGTAATTCTTTTGGGGTTCAGTTGCAAAACGCAGGTACAAGCGAAGGATTCAAAACCCAAGGCGACATTGAATATAAAAACTGGACCACGGGAGCCATTGATTTGCGCAATTATATAGGGCGAATCATTAAGATTGAAGTAACCGCCCACGGCTGCACGGGTAGGGAGCATTTTGGGTATGCGTATTTTGATGCCCAATGTGTAAAATCAGAGGTAAAAGTAAACACGCTTTGCCCTGATGCACAGGGATACATGACATTGAACGCGCCCGATGGATTTGGGAGCTATCTCTGGAGTAACGGCGAAAAGACGGCGAATGCGCGCGTAAAAGCCAATTTGGGAGAAGTGTATACGGTCAAAATTTCCCCGTTGGATAAACTGGATGAAAGCTGCCAATTGCAACTGGATTACAAGATAAAATACTACAAAGCCGATACCTCCATCTCGCGAACGATTTGTGAGGGCGAAGAAGTCAAAGTAGATGGTGAAAGCTTTAAAACGACGGGTATTCACGTAAAAAAAATTCTACGGACCAACGTATGTGATAGCACCGTGCGGCTGAATCTGACGGTGATTCCTGCGGCTAATCATACCCAAACCGTGGCCATTTGCCTTGGGCAAAGCCTAAGAGTTGGGGATTCGGTATACACAAAACCAGGTACGTATCTGACGGCGGTGGCGCGGCCTTCAGGCTGCGACAGCATGGTAACTACCCGTTTGATTGTTGAAGAAATGCAGGTTCAAATCATAGGAAATTCGTCTATTACCCAAGGCGACAGCACACGGCTCGAGGTACAGGTAGAGCCGGCAGGCGCATTCAGTGTGCAGTGGAGTCCGCCGTTGGGGCTTGCGTGTGCTAGTTGCCCTTCCACTTGGGTACATCCTTTGAAATCAACTCAATATACGGTGGCGGTCAAGAACGCAAGCCAGGCGTGTCAGCAATCCGAAAAAGTTAATGTATTTGTCTTACCCTGTAATATTTACATTCCCGATATTTTTTCACCTAACAATGACCAACAAAACGATGTCTTTTACGTGTATGGTAACTCTTGCGTTAAACAAATAAAAGAAATGGCGATTTATAACCGTTGGGGTGAAATCGTTTTTCGGAATGAAAATTTTACCTTTGCCGACCCCAAGCAGGGGTGGGATGGACGTTATTTAGGTGAAATTGCGGAAGGGGGAGTTTACGTTTATAAAATCGCCGTTGCCTTCACAAACGGTGAAACCAGCCACTATACAGGCTCAGTTTTGTTGGTGCGATGACCTCTTCCTCCGTTCCTTCTCTTACAGGTTTACGCGCTTTTGCGGCTTTGTTGGTTTATATTCATCACTATAATCCGTTTCCTGAATCCTCTTTTTTATATCAATTGGCGCGTGAAGGCTACGTGGGTGTGACGGTATTTTTTGTACTCAGTGGTTTTCTAATTACGTGGAATTACGTCGACAAGCTAAGCGCTACTGCCGAACGAAAACGCTTTTATCTTCTGCGTTTTGCTCGAATTATGCCCCTTTACTGGCTGTTATTGACGGGGCTTTATGGGCTTCAGTGGTTTACAAAAGGAAATGAAACGGCTTCTTTTTTTGCGCAATTTTCTAATTTTTTAATTCTCAAAGGGCTGATTCCATCGTTGGTTTTTAGCGGTATTCCCCAAAGTTGGTCGTTGAGCGTTGAACTATGTTTTTACCTCCTTGCGCCGTGGTGGATTTCTCTGGTGGCTAGGCGTCGGTGGTTGGTATTGGCTTTGTTGTATTCTTCCTTTATTTTGGGGCTGTTTGTGTTGTACAAAAATCACCTGTCGTTTGGGAGTTTCTATACAATTTTTGGTCGTTTCTTTGAATTTGGCGTTGGGATTTATGCGGCGTTGTGGCTACGAAAAAATCAGAGCCCACCAGTCTTTCGGTTCAAAACCATCATAGCGGTTGGGGGAGCAATTGGAGTGGTAATCGGCTACGTTTTAGCGGTTTATTATGGGCAATTCTCGGTTTTTTATACTGAGTGGCTTCTGTATCATCTCTTGCTACCAGG
>VFQN01008579.1_pt1 | contig 10278 bp, 8 predicted proteins | sample 3512371 | NCBI WGS metagenome assembly VFQN01 (sample SAMN10412370, study PRJNA504923) | tailings metagenome | isolation source: Replicate 2 from Balatoc abandoned mine | place: Philippines: Itogon, Benguet | collected 2017-08-28 | reverse complement strand
CTGCCACTACAAAGCCAGAGGATCACCTCTTCAATAAGTGGAACTGTAGTACTAGGATACTCCGGTCTTGTATTTCAAACGGAATTTTCTGAGTAACGCTGGAATCATCAATTCGCGAAATGAGTTCAGCTCCTATATACTCTATTTACTCGCCAAGTATTCTTGCAAAATGGCGTTTCGCTTCTGAAGGCCGAGTCGCAACTATGAAACTGGATTCCCCCAAGAAAGAGTATGCCCACGTGTAGTAGAGTCGGCATTGTTTGGACATTCAGTGCGTTTTCAACTTGTGTGTTGAGATAGCCTAGCTTAGAGGGTAGTGGCAGCCCGGCTTGAACTCCGTACGTGACTGAAATTGCTGGGCTCCCGACTCGCGATGATCTTAGTCGTCAGTATTCAATCCCGGCAATAACGTTACTTGCTCCTGACTCGTTCCCCGCTTCTTTCGTCGTTGCGGCGTCCCCTGTCCATCCCGCTGCAGTTTCTCCTTCACCTGCTTCCCGTTCGCCGTCGTCGGGGCGGACATGGTGGGTTCCGGGCTTCCGTCCAGGGGGTCGCCGGGGGTGATGGTGGTGAGGCGGTGGCGGCCGTGGGTGATGTACTGGTCGGAGAGGTCGAAGCCGAGGTATTGGCGGTTCAGCTTTTTGGCGACTGCGAGGGTGGTGGCGGAGCCGCTGAACGGGTCGAGGACCAGGTCGCCCTCATTGGAGCAGGTGCGGATGATGCGGCCGAGGAGTTGTTCGGGCATCTGGCAGCCGTGGAAGCCTTCGCGTTCCTTGAAGGTGCCGGCGACCCGCGGAAAGTACCAGGTGTCTTCCGTCGCGGTGAAGCGGTCTGCCAGGTCTTGCGGCCGCAGTACCCAGGTCGATTGCCGGGGCGGTTCGTTCTCATCAGCCGGGACGGGCGGGAGGATCCAGGTATCGTCCGGCAGGCGGCCTTTGGGGTTGGCCCGCTTGTCGGCATAGACGAGTTGTCGGGCGGACGGGATGCGGTTTTCCAGTTCGTCGCCGCGGAAGGTGAACTTCGCTTCGTTCTTGACGAAATAGAACAGGTGGGCGTGGCTGCGGGTGAACTTGGCTTTGCAGTTCACGCCGAAGGTGTAGTACCAGATGACCCAGCTGCGGCAGCGGAAGCCGACTTCGCGCTGGGCGATCACTTTCAGCTCTGCCGCGTATTCGTCGCCGATCGCCAGCCAGAATGTGCCATCGTCCTTGAGGGCGCGATAGACGCCGGTCAGCCACTGCTTGCACCAGCCGAGATATTTTTCGGGGTCCTGGCCATCATCGTAGACGTCGTAGTCGTAGCCGATGTTGAAGGGCGGATCGGCGAAGGCGAGGTCGACGCTGCCGGCGGGGATCTGCTGCAGGGCGTCGACGCAGTCGTGCTGGTAGATATTGTTCGGCGGGAACGGCGATTCCACGGGGAGTGCTTTCACTGGCGTGGGGAATAAGTAGTATTTATAGTCAGGGAGTGTCGAGTGCTGAGTGCCTGGTGCTGAGTGCCAAGTGTCAGAAAATACGGCTCTCACCCTCTTCGCTCTTGGCACTCAGCACTAAACACTCGACTCTTTCAGATCCCGGCAACACGGAGTAACTCAATGACCCTGAATCGACGAGACTGGCTGGCGGCGTGTGGGGGGCTGGCGGCGGCTGCGGCGTTGCGGACACAGGTGTATGCGGCCAGCCCGACGATCCAGGTCGACGAACTCCGGGTGATCAGCTGGAAGCCGCCACTGTACCACGGCTGGCCGACGCTGGCACGCCGCAAGAACGGCGAACTGCTGGTGGTCTGGTCGGGCGGGCGGGAGTCGCACATTTGCCCGTTCGGCCGCGTGGAAATGATGCGGTCGCAGGACAATGGCGTGACCTGGCGCTGGCCGCAGGTGCTCCTCGACGGCCCCGGCGATGACCGCGACGCGGGCGTGCTGGAGACCGATAAAGGCACGATTCTGGTGACCACGTTCACGTCGCTGGCATATGAACCGAAGTTCAAGCAGGCTGAGAAGATTCCCGCGGGTCAAAAGGGAGCCTGGGACCCGGTCAAGCTGGCGGAATGGTCGGCGGTGCATTACCGGCTGAATGATGAGCAGCGCAAGAACGAACTCGGGATGTGGATGATCCGCTCCACCGACGGCGGGATCACGTGGTCAGAACGGTATCGCACGCCGGTCAACAGCCCGCACGGCCCGATCCAGCTGAAAGATGGCCGGCAGTTGTACCTGGGCGTCGAGATGTGGATGAACACCCGCAAGGTCGGTGCCTGTCAGTCGACTGATGACGGCGTGACGTGGGAGTGGGCGGGCGAAATTCCGCTGCGTCCCGGCGATAATCCGAAGGAATATCACGAACTGCACGCGGTGGAAGCGGCGGACGGGACGATCATCGCCCAGATCCGGAACCACAACAACCCGAACAAGGGCGAGACGCTGCAGAGCAAGTCGACGGATGGTGGCAAGACGTGGTCGGTCCCGGAATCGATCGGCGTGTGGGGTCTGCCGTCGCACCTGCTCCGGCTGAAGGACGGCAGACTGCTGATGACCTATGGTCATCGCCGGCCGCCGCTGGGGAATCAGGTGCGGATCAGTGAGGACAACGGGGCGACGTGGTCAGAAGCGTTGATGTTGAATACCGATGCGGCCTCGGGAGATATGGGGTATCCGTCCACGGTCGAATGTGATGACGGCACGCTGGTGACGGTGTGGTACGAGAAGTTGAAGGAATCGCCGTTGGCGCAGCTGCGGCAGGCACGGTGGCGGTTGGGGTGATTGGAAGCGAGAACGGGCGCTCCCCGGTAGAGGGACGATCGCTGGCGGGTTCGCGATTTCCGGTGCGCAGGGAATCGCGAAACCGCAAGCGTGGGTTGGAGTGCGGAGGAGCGCTCGTTTGTCCGGGGTGAAGAACTCTATTCGGCGCTGGCCAGGGTTTTGGCGCGGCGCTGGATGCGTTCTTCGATTTCCGGAATCGACACTTCCGGGATCGAATCGATCAGGCGGCGGGTGTAGGGATCTTTGGGTGCGGCGTAGATCTGTTCGGACGGACCGAACTCGACAATCTTGCCGGCGTTCATGACGGCCATCATGTCGGCCATGAACTTGACGACGCTCAGGTCGTGGCTGATGAAGATGTAGGTCAGCCCGCGTTTTTCCTGCAGGTCTTTCAGCAGGTTCAGCACCTGGGCCTGCACGGAGACATCGAGGGCAGAAACCGATTCATCGCAGATGATGAATTCGGGTTCGACGGCCAGGGCGCGGGCGATGCCGAGACGCTGGCGCTGTCCGCCGGAGAACTCGTGCGGATAGCGCGTCAGATGTTCGGCCAGCAAGCCGACTTCTTCCAGCAACGCAGCAGATCTGTCGCGGCGGTCGTTGTGGGTTTTGCCCAGCCGATGCACGCTCATGGCTTCGATGAGCATGTCTTCCACGGTCATGCGCGGATTCAGCGAGCTGTAGGGGTCTTGAAAGATGATCTGTATCTGCCGGCGTTCGCGACGCAGGGCAGAACCCTGCAGGGCGCGCCAGTCCTTGCCGGCGAAGTTCACGCTTCCGTCAGTAATCGGGACAAGCCGCAGGATGGCGCGGCCGGTGGTGGTTTTGCCGCAACCGGATTCGCCCACGAGGCCGAGCGTCTGGCCGCGGTAGACGTTGAAGCTGACGCCGTCGACCGCCTTGACGTGTCCCGTCACCCGGCGAAGCAGGCCGGTCTTGATCGGGTAATAGACCTTGAGATTTTCCACCCGCAGCAGTGGCTTCTGGTCGGCCGGAACGAGGGTAGTGCCGGGGGGATGCTGGACGGCATCGAATGGCATGCCGATGGCTTTGAGTTCTGCCGCGGGATGCAACAGTCGACCGCGACCACGGCCTTCGATCTGTTGCAGGCGTTCGGGGCTGAGCACCTTTTCCGTGATGACGGTCTCGCCGGTGTCCGAGACCGTCGTCTGCATGAAGTCGGCGACTGTGGGCAGGCGGCGGCGAGGGACATCCAGCTTGGGGCGGCAGGCGAGCAGTCCCTTTGTGTAGGGATGCTGCGGGTTCCGGAAGATGTCGAGGACCGGCCCCTGTTCGACCAGTTTGCCACGATACATTACTGCGACGTCGTCGGCGATTTCTGCGATCACGCCGAGGTCGTGCGTGATGAACAGGACTGCCATCTGACGTTCATCGCGCAGCTTGCGGATCAGTTCCAGAATCTGCTTCTGGATGGTCACGTCGAGGGCGGTCGTCGGCTCGTCGGCGATCAGCAGTTTGGGACTGCAGCTGAGCGCCATGGCGATCATCACCCGCTGTTTTTGTCCGCCGGACATTTCATGCGGGAAAGAGTCGATTCGCCGTTCGGGTTCGGGGATGCCGACTTCGCGGAACAGGTCGATGGTTCGCTGACGGGCCTCGGCTTTGGTGATCGATTCATGCAGCAGCATGGCTTCCATCACCTGGTCGCCCACGCGGTAGACCGGGTTCAGGGAGGTGCCCGGCTCCTGGAAGATCATGCTGATGTCTTTGCCGCGGACCTTGCGGAGTTCGCTCTTGGGCAGATGCGCCAGATCCTTGCCCAGGAATGACACCTTGCCACCGGCGATGCGGGCGCCGACGTCCGGCAGCAGCCGCAGCACCGTTAATGACGTGACCGATTTCCCCGAGCCGGATTCGCCCACCAGCCCCAGCGTTTTACCGGGATACAGCTTGAGCGTCAGATCATCGACTGCCTTGACGGTGCCGCCGTCGGTATCGAAGTAGGTCTTGAGGTGATCGATTTCGAGCAAGGCAGACGACATCGGCATCCTGCAATTCAGAGTGGACAGTGGACAGTGGACGGTGGACACAAAAATGCGAGAAGCGGCCGAAGGGCTATTTCCCCCGGTGCCTTTCCATTTATCCTGGAATCAGCCGCAGCCAGTCAATGAACAGGAACTCGAACCGCATGGTGAGCAGGGTAATGCGGCCCATCACGGTGAAGGCGAACGAGGCCCCGAAGGTGATCATCAACACCCAGACGCCGACTCTGGCGATGCCGCCGACCGTCCCCTGATGCGGTACGGAAAAGAAGAAGTAGGTCAGGCAGGCGAGCAGGCTGACCAGAAACGTGATGTTCCGGACCGTCGACCAGAAGCTGAAGGAACCATCCAGAAACACGATGAGCGGGACGATGCTGTTGCGGATCTGGCTGATGAAGTCGGCTTCCAGAAACAGCACCAGCCGCAGCCCGGCGAACGTGCCGACCACGAATGCCAGCGGCCATTTGGCGAGAAAGCTGACCGGGGGAAAGAAACGGCAGAAGAGGAAGGCACTCAGCACCAGCGGCACCAGGAACCACAGGTCGACCGGTTTGTCGGGATCGGTGCCCGGCAGCGCCCAGTCATGCATCAGACGGGGCGTCAGTTCGACCAGCAACTGGGCGACGACGGAGTCCCAGAAACTGATCACCAGGAAATACCCTGCGGACACGCCGACGATGATTGACTCGGCCAATTTGTAGCAAAGATTGTCCTGATACAGATATGAGAAGATTGACAGCGTCAGAAACGCTGCCATCCACAGACCCGCAGTGCGATACAGGCTGAACTGCGACCCGGATTCCGCTGCAGGGGATTCTGTCCATGCCAGCGGCTGCTGATCCGCATCCACTCGCGCCGGCTTGACGTAGACGGTGCCCAGACCCGTCTCCGTCATCGTCGCCTTGTAAATCAGCCCTGCTGCCCCCATGAGCATCAGCAGCAGCCAGACAGTGGATTCCCGATTCACGGTGGTTCCTTCGGAGGGTCAAGTGCCGAGAGTCGAGTGCCAAGTGCCAGACAAAATGCATTCTCAGGCACTTGGCACTCGACACTCAGCACTCGACTCATCTACCTCTCGCTCGATTCGCAAAATGTACGACGTTGCCTAATACAATCAAACCGACCATCAGCAGGTGGGCGAACAGTTGCGGGCCCATGCGCTGGATGGCAGCGTTCTTGTTCGGGTCAGCATATTGCGGATATTTTTTACCGAGAGCCGCTTCGTATTCAGCGGCACCCTTGATGGCGGCCAGCATGCCGATCAACTGGTCGGGATAGTACGGGTACAACTGCGGAGCCTGCACGCCGGTGACGCCAGCGCCGATGTCGATCTTGCCCAGCGTGCCCGCATACTGCACCCATTGTTTCGTGCCGGGGTCACCGGCGGAGACGTTGAGGATCAGGTCGGTGTCCAGCACGTTCTTGATGTTCTTCATCAGGGGGATGGCATCCAGGCTGGTGCCGTTGATATCGGTCGTGTAAACCTTGCGGATGTCGGTGGCGATCCCCTTGATGGCGACTTCCATGCCGGGGCGATATCCGAGGTTCACATAGTCGCGGCCGTACTGAAAGCCGGCGTCCGGGAACTCTGCCAGGATCACGTTGCGGATGTTCTGGTCGAGCAGCGGCGTGCCGGTGGGCCACAGCGTGCCGAAGATCATCTTGTGTTTCTTCAGGCAACAGTGACGCACGAAGGCGGTCGCCATCGGAGCCAACTCGGGAGCAGATCCCGGGTCATAGTCGAACGCCAGATAGATGACCGAACCTTCGGGCAGATTCTCGACGGCGTCGAAAATCTTCTCGGTCATCGGTGTGGGGGCTTCGGGAAACGTCTGTCGGGTCAGTACGGGAATGCCGACCGCGAAGGCCATCAGGATGAAGATCCAGCGGCGATCGAGCGTGGTCAGGAAGTCGAGAACGCGGGTCATTCATCGGCTCCCAGATAGCTGCGATCGAGACCCAGGATCACCCGGAGTGAAATGGCAGCGATGCCGAGCGCGATCCCGATCATGATCGCCCGCTGACCGGCCGTCGTGAAGATGGCCATGATGACCGCTGTGGCTCCTGGAAAGGTTAATGCTTCCAGGCTGGATGGCACCCAGGAGGTGAGAACGGTTCCCGCGAAGGTGCGGCCCAGCAGGACGATGAACGCAGTGATCAGCAGCACCGCGGCTTCCACATTCTTCGCCCGGAAAGCGCGATAGGCAGCCGACGCCACGTAGAACGACAGCAGCGAAAACATGGTGGCGATGACGGGGCTCATGACATAGGTATACAGCCACCACAGGCCGCTGCCCTCTTCCTGGTAAGACCCGGCCCACGGACGATCGGGGAACGCTTCCGGCGCGGGCACGCCGATCTTCAGTAACCCCACAAACACCGTGATAAAAAACGCTGTCAGAGTCACGGCGGAAAATCCCCAGCCCGCCTGCTGCCGGGCGATCTTCTTCGCATGATGCAGCACCAGGTTCGTCGCTCCGATCAGGAACGCGATCGCTGCCAGAATCATGAACCAGACTTCCGCCCGCTGCTGCAACGGCTGTGCAACGGGAATGAAGAACGCGACGATCATCGTCACGCCCGTCAGGAAAGCGATGGTGACCGGAACAATGTTCCGCATGCGGCAGTGTCCTTGTCTGTCGAAAGTCGATTGAAGGAGAGTAGATAGTGAATAGTGGGTAGTGGATAGCCAGACAAAAGGTAAGAAGATCTCCACCTTTCTGGCTACCCACTATCCACTACCCACTACCGCCTACCCACTTGTCCCCTCAACCTTCCTTACCAAGTATCGTTGTCATCAAATAATTGTGAGCAGATTTCCACGGGCCGGCGGAGGTCTGGGCGGCGGTAGCGAGCAGGCAGCCGATGATCAGCAGACTGGCGGCGAGCAGTTTGCCGATGTCCTGGCCTTTCAGCGTCCCCAGTTGCTGTGGTTCTCCGGACAGGTAGGCCGAGGCCGCGAACAGTTCCTCGCCGATCAGCGTGTAATCGCAGGCGGCGACGAAGAACGGCAACTGGGCAGGTTCCGCGGTGCCTGCCATCTGGATCGCACCGACCGCGTTGCCCGTTTCCGCCAGCAGCAGCGATTCTGCGTAGAATTTGCCGAGATAGAAACAGGCGGCCGGCTTCTCGCGCGACATCCAGCCACAGACCGAGGCCACGTAACCGAACTGGTCTTCAGTCACGTAGTAGACCCGGTCTTCGTTGAAGCTTTCAGGACGACCGGCGGTCAGATAGGCTCCCGCGAGGGCTTCTTTCGCGGCCGTCATCACCAGCGTGCGCGTGGTCGGCACATCCATCGGAGTGTCGTACTCGGCCGCTTTTTCCCCGACGTGGGCCATCACCGTCAGGCCGGCGATGGTTTCAATCTGGTCGAGGTCCATGATGCCGGGTACGAACAGCATCGGCCGGCCCATCTCGGTCGCACGTCCCACGGCTTCATCAATTGCCGAAAGACCCGCAATCGGCCGTACGTAGGTCGACATTCCGTGTTTGGCCAGTTCCGTGCAAATCATGACGGCGCCGCAGACGGTGATGAGAATGATGGCCACCCACATCCGCGACCCGTCGAACCATTGCAAGACCGGCGACATTGCTCCGGCAGCGGATGCTTCCGGAGAGGCACTGCCATCCGGTGCGACGGCGACCACGCTGTAGAGATAATTCCTGTCCGTCTGCGTGTTGGCATCGACGAAGGTGGTGTTCCCGGCCGCGACTTTGGCGAGCGGTTCCTGCTCGCGTTCACCGTCGACTTCCCGGAAAACATAATATTCACTGACCGCTCGCGGCTGACGATCGGCCACATCATCCGGAGACAGTTCCCACTCGATGATCAGCCCGGTCCCGGCATCGTTCGGACGATCGAGAACGATCACGCTCGGAGGCGCTTGCGGAGCCGCGGTGGCGATGGTGGTCCATAGCAGGAATACCAACACCAGCAGTCCCGGAAATCGTGGTGGGGTGCCATGAGCACACGGCAACAGTTCGCAGGGTCGGCTGTGCGGACCAGTTTTTTGACTGCTTTCACACGTTACAAAGCAGTCGACGGTCCGCACAGCGGACCCTGCTCTGGTTGCTGGCTTTCCGCTCTCCGCTTTCCGCTCTCCGCTGTTCCTCCTCATACGGCCGCTCCTTCGATCCGTTCGACATTCGCACGCGGCACCACCACGAGATCGCCCTGAGCCAGCTTCACAGTCACCACGCGGGCTTTGGATTGCGACTCCAGCATCTGCGGTTCCGATGGCAATTCATTCACGATCCCCAGGCGGCCGAAGTACGGTTCGCGGATCACGCGGACCGGGACGCCGATTTCGAGGGCGCCAGAGGAGGATGGCGAATCCGCCAGCGTGGCATCGGAGCCGGTAAGAGGGATGAGGATTTCCGGACGGAGGACGCCGGCGCGGATCTGGGTGGTGCCGTTCACTGCGGCAGCGCGACCCTGAAGTTGTGAGAACAAGTCGAATGTCCGCTGGGCCATGGCAATGTCGCCGAAGCCTTCGGTGATGATGATCGTCAGACCGAGTTGTTCCATGCCGGTGACCGCGACGCCGAGATCGTAGCCCAGAATCTCCCGCAGATCCTGATCGTCAATGCCGCCCGAGATCAGGGCAGCGACGCCGACCTCGCGAGCCTTGTCGACCGCCTCCCGGGTGATGCGTCGGCCGCCGATGACGATGGCTCCGTGATGAGCGGACATGATCAGGTCCGCCGTCAGATCCTGGTCCGATCGGGGGCAGGCCAGCTGAATTGGTCCGTACGCTTCCCCGCCGATGCCGAAGATGCCCTGGATCACGGCGGCAGGCGCTTCAATCAGGACGCCTTCATCACCGAATCTCTCGGTGACTTTGCCAGTGAGATACGCCTTCACCTGAACTTTGCGCGGCGCACCGCGCAGGATCACCTGACCGGTCACCGCTGAAGCAGCTTCGACAGTACCTGTGACGGGCGATTTCAGTTCACCGCCAAACCAGCCGAAGAAGCCATCCGATTTCGCCAGCAGGTCGCCGGCTTTGACTGGCTGACCGATCGGGACCACGAGCGACTTCGGCACCTGAGAGGCAGAGACTCCCAATTGCCGGGCCACATTGACGGGCCAGACATCGCCGGGCATCTCGGTTTCCGCGACGACGTCTTCGGCCTCAACCTGGTCACCCGCCTGGACCAGCACCCGACCCGCCAGCGGCAGGACGCGCTTGCACCGCCACCAGGTTCGGGGAGTGACGAGGAGTCCGGGAGTGTAGGCTTGTGTCATAGGAAAGTGGGTCGTGGGTAGTCGTTAGTGGACAGGGGTTGTTTACCAGGTGGTTGATTCATTCATCAATCGCGAAACCGCAAGCGTGGACTGCTCACCGGCAGAGGGTCTCACGCTGGCGGGTTCGCAATTTTTTTTAACACAGCTCCATCATTGATTCTCACTCTCTTGAGCAGGAAAACTCACGCCGGATACATCTCCACGGCGCGGTTCCATTTTGCGACCTGAGCCTGACATGCACCGCGTTCCTCCGGAAACTGCAG
>VFQN01008578.1_pt1 | contig 10278 bp, 17 predicted proteins | sample 3512371 | NCBI WGS metagenome assembly VFQN01 (sample SAMN10412370, study PRJNA504923) | tailings metagenome | isolation source: Replicate 2 from Balatoc abandoned mine | place: Philippines: Itogon, Benguet | collected 2017-08-28 | reverse complement strand
CTGCTTCTGCTTGTCAACTCACTTGCTCATCACGTGCAGGCACCAGCGTTTCCGTTTCCGTGCTTCCCTGACTCCTCACACGGCTTCTCGCGTTTTACGCGTTCCCCCCACATTACTGGCCGCACACCTGCCTCGCCCCGCCCCGCCCCGCCCTGCCCCGCCCTGCCCCGCAGGACCCCCACGCGCCTCCCGCCTCCTCCGCCTCGCAGCTGTCCGCCGCCGCCGCCGGCTGGGGGCTGCTGGGCGTGCTGAGCGCCCCGCCGCACGCCGCGGCGCAGCACGTGTCCATGGACTGCCCGCTGTTCAAGATGGTGCCGGGGGAGCTGGGCGCCGAGGACGGGGAGCTCATGTGGGCGGTGCTGGACGCGCTGCGGCCCAACAAGGAGGTGCGGCGGGGCGGGGCGGGACGGGTAGGGCGGGGGCAGGTGGGAAGGCGCAGGGTTCTGGAGGACAACCGCAGCGACGCCCCTAGCCAAGGCGCTGCCTCGCACGTGCCCTTGCGCGGGCACCGCACAGTAGCCGGCCATCCTGCACACGGGCCTAGTCCTGCCCCCGCCTCCGCTGCGTCCTGGCGGCTGTCGCACACGCCGCCCTCCGCCCCGCCAGCTCGTGCCCCCACACCAGAAGCATCCTGGACTGCCGTTTGACCCCGTGTCCCTTGCCCGACCGTGGCCACCACCCATGTGTGTCAGGCGTGGGAGATGGTGGGCACCATTGGCTCCGCCATCCGCCGCCTGGGGGGCGAGGGGGGCGACTCCGCGCCGCGCTACAACTTCATCCACCTGCGGATAGAGAACGACTGGGTGGCGCACTGCAGGTGGGCGAAGGGCGTGGGAATGGGACGTGGGGACTGGGTTGAGGTAGGGACAGGTACGGTGGTGCGACACCGGTCGCGCGTCATTTGTGTGGTGAGGCGTTAATGTCGTATCTCGGAGCGCAAGTTTGCTTGTTTTCAAAGACCACGCACGCAAAGATTGGGATGCATGTTGCTGCTCCGCACCTGCTTCTCTGCTGCATTGTAGAGCTGCCACACAAGCCCACAGGTACCAACTCACACATTCCCAAGTCCTCTGCAGGCATCCCTTGACCCAGGCCCGCTTTGTCCTGTATACGCGCAACGTGCTCACCTGGAAACCGAAAACCTCATGATCACTTCTCCTGCACAGCGCGAAGCAGGAAATGCAGGTATTTGCTGAACTGCTGTGCGTCTGTCTGTGTGTTTGTCCGCAGCCGTTGGGAGTCCATCCACGACGGCGTGGTGCGCGACAACTGCTACCGGCACACGGAGGAGGTGGAGGGGCAGCTGGCGCTGTTCGGGTTCAGCACCGCGCTGCCGCTCTACGTGGGCAGCTACTGGCAGGACGTGGAGCCGGAGCGCATGGGCAAGGTGGGTGTACGGGAGGAGGGGGCCGAGGCTGGGAGGGGAGAGGGGCGGCGGAAGAGGTGTGGGTAGGTAAGAGAGGTCAAGGAAAGGGGGTAGGTTGCCCGGGATGGGCGGAAGGAGGGTGGGATGGGGCGGCAGCGCCACAGGCAAGGCAGGCTACGATCTGTCTTGTTTCCCAAGGCTGCATGGCCCTCTTTGCGGCCGCCGTGTCGTTTGCCCCGGCATCCCGCCGCGTGCATTGCCTTCGTACTCCGATGTTGCCTCCTTAGTAAGCGGGTATGCTGCCGTACAACCGGTCTCCCTGGCTGACACTGGCTGCCCGGTGCACGCGCTGCCGCCCGCCGTCCGCCTGCCTGCCTGCGTCCCCAGGTGATGGGCCGACTGGCGCAGGCGGGGTTCGAGCTGGTGACCAGCGCCGACGTGTTCCCCCCCGCCATGGCGTCCAAGGGCAGGGAGTTCCGCGCCATGGTGGAGTACTTCGTGGGCATGGGGGCCAGCAGGTGGGCATGGGGGTGGGGGTTGGGGGAGGGGCACAGGGAGGTCCTGATGCGTGTGTGGTTGGGACAGGGCGGCAGCGGGGCAGCAGGGCAAGGGCCGGACGCAAAGGGCGGGGAGCTGGGCGTAGCAGACGTGGCATGCGCCTGCACGACTGCGCTCTCCCGTTCCTAGCTGTCACAAGCACCACAGTACAGCTGAATATCGCTTCACTTCCCAGGTCTGCAAGGTCTCGTACGCCGCGCGCCTGCGCCGCTGCTGTACCATCCGCAGGTTCATCGGCAACAGCGTGTCCACGTTTGCGGCGCTGGGGCTGGTGGAGCGGCGCCACCGCGGGCGCTGGGCCGCCTACTACAACGGCGGCAACATCCCGCTGGCCTCCGTCATGCCGCCGCTGCACCGCCTGCCCTGGGTCTTCACATACAACTCGTGGAGCGGCCACTACGACTACATGCTCAAGGCGGCCGTACGGTACGGCGACGGCGGCGCGGTGGTGTGCAGCACGTGGCCATGGGGCTTGCAGTGCGCATGGATGCGGCGCACAATGTTTCCGACTTTGTTGGGGTAGAGGGTGTAGGGCGCAAGCACGTGCATTGCTCATTGCATCGCCCATGAAGTGCCCATGAAAGCCATACTGCATGGGACGCGGCCGCTGACTGCCTTTCATGACCTGTTTTCAACACCACCGCTGCCACGTCCTCAATTCTTGCCGTCTACCGCGCGACCTTAAACGGTACCCATGCTTCGGCAAGATCGGCATCCCTCTCCCCTCGACCTTCATCGCCCCGTGGCCCACTGCCTCCCACGTCCCCCTCTCCCCGCCGCCCCCAGCTCGGCCCACGCCGTGCGCTCCTTCAAGCCCTACTGCATCTTCCAGGGCGACGAGTCGGCGCCCATCCACGCGTGGCTGCGGGAGCACAACGTCACCATCATAAGGCACGTGCCCAAGTGGAGGGACGAGCTGGTGGTGCGGGCCAAGACCAAGGCCAAGGTGTGTCCCCGCGGGGGGTGCGCGCGTGTACCGGTATCAGGGCGTGCCACGTGTCAGGACTTGCCACGTGTCGTGTTGCCGGTGACACTGCTGGGCCGGGCCGGCGGGACGCGCTGGTTGTGCGGGCCAGGGGGCAAGGTTGAGGAGCAGCAGGTGTGCGTAAGGTGGTGCTATGTGGTGCCACGCCTTGCCGGCGGCGTCCCGGACCACGTCCTCAACCCACACTCGTTGGCCCCTAACCCCGCCGCGCCCGCAGGACAACGTGGCGCACAGCCACCTGTACAAGACGCCCGACATGCTGGTGTCCACCTTCCAGCGCGTGGACCTGCCCGTGGTGCCCGTGCTGGACCAGTACACCTACGTGCTGTACACTGACTGCGACGTGTACTTCAGGAGGCCCGTGCGACTGGACGACTTTGGTGGGTGCCGCTGCGGCGCTTTGCTCAGCCCCTCCCGTAGCTCCGCCCTGGCACGCTGCGCACACCGCACCCACACCTACACCTACCCTACACCTACACCTACGCCGTACGCCGCACACGGCCGCGCCCCGCAGGCCTGCCGCTGCCCGCCTCCGTGTCCATGTCGTTCGAGTTCGTCAACATGTTCCCCTACAACGCCGGCATCATCGTGGCCAACCTGCCCGTCATGCGGCACAACTACCCCGCCTTCATCGCCATGATGCTGGACAACGAGGACGGGCTGTACTACCCAAACTACGGACCGGCGGACCAGGGCATCATCAACAAGGTGGGGCTAGGGCCTAGGGGGCGGGTGGAATGGCGGTGCATTTTGGAATCGGTACGCTTCGCGTGCACGTACATGGTCTCCCTAACTGCGGCACGGCCGACCAGGGCTTAATTGGCAAGGCGGGTGTTGCAGGGAGGGGACTCACGGCCATATTAGGGGGCCCAACAACCGTGTGCACCTGTAAGACGAACAGTGTGCAGGTGTACATGTGCGTCGGTGATGGTACTGCCCTCCAAGCAGCCGTAACCCAATGCCCATGCTCGCCGCACTATGCTGCCGTGCTGCATGCGCCTCGTATGTGACGTATAGCGACCCATACGCCTACGCCCACCACCCACGCCTTCTCCCCACCGCGGACCCCTTGCCCCGTCACGGCATTTGCTTCGCAGTTCTACGAGCACGACCTGCGCAGCCGCATGCTGAGCCAGTCGTTCAACACCAAGCCCTACAACGGCTTCGACCCCAACTCCTTCATCGTGCACTACCACGGCCCCAAGCCGCACGACTACGCCAACTGGCTGGCCACCGGCAAGTGCGACTTCTACACCGTCTGCGAGACGGGGTACATGGGGTGAGTGCCGTACTGGACGGCCACCCCACACGGCGCCGAGCCGCTGCGTCAAGTGCCATGCATGTTGACCCAATACGCTGACCCTGGATGTGCGCAAAGACCAAACATACACGTGCACTCTTTGCTGCAGCTGCATTGCATGTTATACCGGGCTCGCTAACCGTACTTTCGAACTTTCTGTACAGGGGCCTGTGCGAGTACACGCGGGAGTGGGTGGAGCACGTGCCTGAGGAGCCGGTGGCCGCACAGCTGCTGGACGGCTGCGCCTGGCTGCACAACCCCATAGCGCTGGAGGTGGGGCCTGGGATAAGGGTGCACGGGGGTGACTGAATCCTAGCATTGAGTCCGAGGCATTGTTGCGTGTTCTAACAGCAAGGCGGGTCATGTTTGGCGGACCCACTTATCATGGTGGTCGTGGCGCGGGGCAAGGGGTAGCAAGGGGTAGCAAGAGGGCACAGGACGGCAATCGGCGCGCCCCGGCGCTTGCGTGCGGTGTTGCCCTAGAGTATGGTCCGCCGCCCGGGTGCGGAGCGCCTCCGCTCTGTGCGTGTGCATGCGAACCAGGCCCACCGGCCGCCACTATCGCATCCTCGCCATCGGCAGCAGATAGCACCCCGACAACAGCTTGTTTCGCCTCCTCTTGTTGCAGCTTGTCAAGAAGAAGTGGGGCCTGAGCTCCGCCAACGGCGTGGGCATCCCCGACGACAAGAAGGCGCTGTTCTCAAACGTGGGTGGGGTGGCGGTGGGGTAGGGGGTTGTGCGTCAGCTCGCACCACCATGACGTCCGCTGTTTCTCCCAACCGCACACCATGTCTGCAGCCCCGCACTGAAGCGCCTCGGCCCCCCGAACCTGCCCGCAGATTGACCGCCTCCGCGCCTACATCCACCGCAGCCAGCAGCAGCACGCACAGGCCGAACACGGCTCCGGAGCCTCCGCCGCCGCCGGCAACGCCACCGCCTCCTCTGGCGGCGAAGGCGCCCGGCGCCAGCTGACGGAGCGGCAGCAGGCGCTGCTGCGGACCCTGCGCGCCAAGCGCCAGGCGCAGCGGCGCGCGGCGGCGCAGGCGGCTCTGGCCCAGCGCGCGGCGGCCATTGCGGAGCTGGCGGCGCACGTCAGCAAGGACGACCCCGGGCGGCTGCAGGTGGGGCCCAGCGCCACGCGTGCGTGCGCACACATGCACACGGACTTGCCAAGCTGTCATGTACCGCATCAGCATGCAAGTGGGCCGGTGCGCCGCCAGTGCCTGCTGGTGTTGCGTCTTCTTGCCACCGTGCGGGGTGTGACGGGGGTTCGGGTGGAAGCCGGGTACGGTACGGCTGGCTTCGCGACTAGCGAAGGGATCGGCGGAGGTGACGTAGCTGCAGGGAGGCACCGTCATCGGGCACGTCAGCGCACCGCATACATGCCGACCCCGTTTGTCGTACCGTCGTGTGCAGGGCATTGACTCGTACAAGGCTGTGACGGCGGATGAGAAGGAGATGGACGCCGCGTGGGCGTCGGCGGGCGACGGGGCGGGCGGGGAGTTGGGTGAGGCGGAGGCGGACGAGGAGGAGCTCCGGCTGCTGCGCGACGCAGAAAGGGAGGGAGGGGGGGCGGAGGAGCTAGCTGCGGCGTGAGAGGCGCGGTTGGCGGGAAAGGCGGGGGAGGAGCAGAGCGAGTCTATATGCAGCAGTACTGGTCTGGAGTTGTGAGCATGAGAGGCATGTGCGTGAGCGGGACGTGATGATGTGAGCATGCACTTTGGCATAAGGTTGTAAAACGACAAGCCGAGCGTCGTGCGGCAGGGGTGGCATTGTCCTAGCAGGGACACAACGGCCGCACTGCAGTGCATGTGCATGAGTGCTGGCAGGAAGGGTGCGCGGGGCGGTCGGGGTACCGATATGGGTCTCGGGGTCAACAACGTGTCATTCTTGTAGCAGTGTGTACATGTGTACATGAACCATGCATGCGGGTTGATGAGTTCGCGACCTTACGCAGTGATGAGCATGGTTTCAGTGGGTACACGTTGCGTCTAATTCCTTTTGAGCTGCCCACTGCATGCCAGGGAGGATGGCTGGTCGGGGCGGCACGTGGCCGTTCCCCGCGGTGCAAGCAGGTGCACGGATGTGCAGGGTATTCGCAGTCCTTGCGCTCGCCTTCTTGAGCGTTCATGGCTTAGCGTTGTGTGGTGCGAGGCAGTTTTGGCATGACTACCGGCAGTCGCCGGGTGGAACTGGTCAGATAATAGCGACTAACAATTTATAGAAGTGCTGTTCTGCTGTAGGACGAGAAGGCAGGGTTCAGCATGCCCGCAGCGCAGAGCTTACCGGCTGTCATACCCTGACAACTGGGAATTACCCGTGTAGTTATAGCCGTACAGGGCGCCATTTTATGAATCTGGGCTAATGCCAAGGGTTCACAGTGTAACGGAGGAACGGACCAACCACTCCATAGCTGACGCAGGGCCACATACATTTCATGCGGCTGTGCACTGCACCCCTGTGGGCCAACTCCAATGACGACTGCCCTGTCCAGTGTGGCCTATCCTTTAGAAGTCGCACCCTAGCTCCCAGCAGGGCAGCTGCAAACTCCTTTCCCTTGTATCACGTATGCCGCTGCTTGTCCGCACTCCGCACAATCGCTTCTCAGCCGCTCCCGTTCTTGTCTCGTCCACTGGCCCTGCAGGCCACGTCCCAGGGCCAAACCTTCACGCCTGTCGCCAGTGGCTGCAGCCAACCTCTCTTGCCCACAACTGCTTACTCATTTTGTCATCTACAGCTTTACACCGCCCTGGCAACACATGAGCAGCAAACCCAGGGTGGCGTCCGAAATGTTCTCTTACAACAACATGCATTTTTTCTAAGGAGATGACCTACATTCCACCGCAGGGCCCGGCGCTGGCATTGCGTCAGTGCTTGCTGCTAGGCCCTTGCCCGCTTCAAGCAACATCTTTATGACACCAAGCCTGGCGCCCTCAATCCTGATTGCCTTCCAGCGCGCCGGCAGCCGCCATGACGCCGCCCTCCTGCGACGCCTTAGCCTCTGCAACGTCAGAGACCCCAAACCTTCCATGCTTGGCATCCTGCGCCCGAACGTCCTGCCTAAGGTGTAACCAGCATCGGCACTGCGCAACAACAAGACAGCTCACACCCGCACTTTGCCACCTTGCTGCGCAGGCATCCGGTCCGCACCATGCGCGTGCCTAACCCGTCAACAATCCCTTTGTCTTCTCTCCACGCCGAGCCCAAACCTCCTCCGAGAGCAACCCCCCGCGCCCGCCCCAGGCTCCTCCTTTCCGCTCAGTACAGCCCCAGCCCCAGCCCCACCGCCAGCGCCAGCAGCGAGCGCAGCATGGCGCCCAGCTCCTGCATGCCGTACGACAGCACGCCGCGGGGAACGTCCCGGCGCAGGCTCTTGAACCTGCAGCCGGCACGTGCAGCACAAGTGCCGGATACGGCGCGCACGCATGTCAGCAGCGGTCGATTGGCGAAACAGTTGTAGCAGCAAGTTGGTCAGTCTAAATCCAAGCCATCATGCAGGTCGCCGAACGGAACTTGGTCTTGGCGTAGTGGTTGACATGTCCGGCTTCGGCTCCAGCGGCAGGGCAAGCAGAGACCGTGCGACTGCGCCCCATAGCTCACCTGATAGTACTCACCTGGGATATCCCATTGGTAAAAGCTGAGAGCTGACCAGCCCAGCCAGGTCGGCGGCTGAAAATGCTTTTAAGACGTGCCTAACTGTAGCAGCAAGTGTTCTCAGGGCATGGAACAGCTGTAGTTCCGAGGCCGGCCGCAGCTCTAGTGCAGCTCTCCCCCCGCAGCCCTCTGGCCTCGGCCGCACGCCCCGAAGCACGTCACTCTATCCACACGCCCACAAGGTCCCGCCCACCGCCCCTCACCTGGGGTCGTCCCGCCCCCTGCCCTCCAGCACCTCCGGCAGGCTCAGCCCCGCCGCCTGCATGGCGCGCACCGCCTCCTGCGCGCGGCCCAGCCACTCGCTGTCGTGCAGCCGGCTCCGCAAGCTGAGCTTCAGCCGCTTCACGCCATCGGACCACGTGCGGCACGCCTTGTGCGCCCGGGCCTCAGCCTCCAGCTCCTCACGCAGCGCGTCCCCGCTCCTCGCACCCCTGCTCCCGCTGACTTTACTCCCTGGCTCGCTGGCCGCAGCGCCAACCTGCTCCTCCTCCTCGCCCCTTTTCCGCTTCTGCCCCGCGGGGTGCGGCGCGGCGTCTGCCTCCGCCGGCCCTGTCCCCGTGCGCGCCGGCACCTGCTCGTCCACCTCCATGCCAGCTGCGGCTGCGGGTGCCTCCCCACGGGCCTGCTGCGGCTGCAGCTGCGGATGGGACGCCTGTGCCCCCGCGCCCGGCTTCCCCGCCCTGGGCCGCCCGGGTGGGGCGTCCTCAGCACCCCGTCCGTTCGCAATGACAGCAGGTGAAGCCAGCACCTTGGCGGGTAGCCGCGCTGTGGGCGTGATCGGTGCGCTCCGCCCGGGGCCAGCCGGAAGCTGGGGACCCACCAGCCGCGGGCCTGCGGCAGGCCGGGCAGGCCCCACGGCCACGTCGTGCGCCTCTGTCCCGACGGAGGCACGTGCCAGGTGCGGGGGCAGCTGCGGACCGTACACGTGCGGCCGGGCGGCGGGCGCCGGCCCGGAGGAGGAGGCGGGCGTTGGGGCGGGCGCAGGGGCAGGCTGGGGCTCCGGCGGTGTCCGGGGCGCTTTCATGGTCCCGCGGGTGTAGAACAGCATGTAGGCCTGCTCCTGGCGCACCTGGGGGGCACGTGCGGGTGAGCGAAGGGAGGGACTCGGCGGGGACTACGGGAGCGACACCGAGCGTTGCCGGGACAGAGACAGGGGGCGTGGTCACGGGTTCCGCACAGCCTGCTCATGCAGCAGGTAGCGGCGCTCGCCCGCTTTCGCACCGCTCCACCCCACGAGTGGCAATGCTGCCCCAGCACACAGCATTCCCCCCCACCTGCTCCAGGCTGGTGGGGCACACCGAGCTGTCGTTCATGCAGTGCCAGCGGTCCTGAGGGAGGGACACAAAGGCGCACAGCATGAGCAGGCGTGCTGTGCGATGGGCAGACAGGCACGAGGTGCCGCGCGCGGGCGTGCTGGCTAGGTGAGGTGTGCAAAAATTTTACAGCATCTGCCCCTGAGGCCTCCGCACCAGCTGCAGTGAGCGGAGTGGCAACGGACATCGATGCTAGCGTAGCAGGACACATCGCGGCAAGCAGCCGCATGGCGCCAGGCCAGCAGGAGCCACACGCGAGCTGCTTGCTTGCGCCCCCTGGCATCCCACCTGCGAGTCGCGCACGAGCGCGTAGTAGTGCCCCCCGTGCAGGGAGGCCCCCTGGTGCACCAGCACCCCCGTCAGCGTGTATAGGCTGCGGGAGGGCGCCTGCGGCGGCGAGGAGGGGGAGGAGGCCGCCCCTGCCGCCGTGCCGCCGGACGGCGAGGCGTGGTGCGCGTGGGGGTGGGGGCGGCTCCCGTCGTGGCTGTGGCTGGGGTGGGGGCCGGGGTGGTGGTGATGTTGGGAGCCGCCCTCGCCGTCTGTGCCGTTGGCCCGGTGGGTGTGGGTGTGGGACAGGTCTACGGCGCTGCGGGAGCGGCCCATCGCCCCGACCCCTGTTCCGTTCTGGGCAGCGCCGCCGCCGCCTGCTCCCGCCCCGCCTCCTGCCGCCCCTCCCCTGGGCGTGAGGAAGGGCCCCAGGTCCACCACCTCCGGAAAGGCCACGTGCCGTGTCACCTTGCCCAGGCAGCCGGCGTCGAAGCGCTGGGGGAGACGAGGGGCAGGGGGAAGGGTGTGGGGTGTCAACAGGAGCACGTGGGGCAGCACCAAGATGGAGGCTCAGGCCGTCAAGGAACGGTGGAGTAGCCGTGCGCCTAGCGCGTCAGGGTCGTCCTGCGCCGCCACTGACAACGCAGAGCCTACCGCGCGCCCGCCCCCACCTTGAGGTGCACCACCAGCACGTTGGGGTCGTCCCAGATGGTGGTCTGCTTCACGGCCGCCACCAGCTGCCGGCAGCGGTCGCAGCGGTACCTGGGGTGGGGTGGGGGTGGGGAAGAAGAAAGCAGTAACGCGAATTCGTGGTAATGGTAGTAGTAGCGGTAGT
>VFQN01008577.1_pt1 | contig 10278 bp, 5 predicted proteins | sample 3512371 | NCBI WGS metagenome assembly VFQN01 (sample SAMN10412370, study PRJNA504923) | tailings metagenome | isolation source: Replicate 2 from Balatoc abandoned mine | place: Philippines: Itogon, Benguet | collected 2017-08-28 | reverse complement strand
CTATGCGCCATGACAATAATGGCGCGACACAATGCCTCATCTTCACCAGAGACCCCCAGCTCACGCACAAATGAGCGATCAATCTTGACGTAATCAATCGGGAATTTTTTGAGGTAAGACAATGCAGAATACCCAGTGCCAAAATCGTCTAGCGCGACCTGCACCCCCGCCTGCTGATATTGGCTCAAGCGTTCACTAATTTGAGTATGTCCATCCAGCAATAAGCGCTCGGTGATTTCTACCACCACCATATTGCCTTCATAATAGCCAGTAGATACCTTGGATAACCAGTCATCCTGCTTTCTATGCTCGGGGGCAAATTGCACTGGTGATTTATTGATTGCCATCTGGAACATGGGGTGCAATGACTGGCGCCACTGCCGGCATTGCTCAATCGCCGTTTGGAACACCCATTCACCAATGGGGACGATTAATAAATTATCTTCAGCAATGCTAACAAAGTCCATCGGTGGAATCAGGCCTTTGACAGGATGTTGCCAGCGAAGCAATGCTTCTGCCTTCACCACCAGGTTGGTCTGTAAATTCACCACCGGCTGGTATTCAAGGAAAAACTCCTCGTTGCTGATGGCCTGGCGCAAATCATGCGACAGGCGCATACGCTGCTCTGCATTCTGCTGCATACGCGGGGTAAAATAGGTAAAACAATTGCCGCCTTTTTGCTTAGAAGCATACATAGCCTGGTCTACCCGTTTCATGAGGTCTTCCTTGTTTGCAGCATCGTCCGGGAAGATCGCAATCCCCAGGCTGGCAGACACATAGGCATGTGTCTCATCCAACTGGAAAGGCTGGGACAAGGCATCAATCACCCGCTGTGCCAGTGCCTCAACATAACTCGCCGTCGCCTCACTGAGCATGAGCACAAACTCGTCACCCCCCAATCTTGCGACCAGATCCTTGTTACCCACACACCCTGCCAGGCGTTTACCGGCCTGTAAAAGCAATTTGTCACCCTGGTCATGTCCTTGGGCATCGTTGACCTCTTTAAAACGATCCAGGTCAAGAAATACAATGGCCAGTTTCTGGTTAGTCACTTTAATTGCTTGCAACACCTGATCCAGGCGGTCAAAAAACAGGCGCCGATTAGGCAGACCCGTCAAGGTATCCACGTTGGCATACTGCCAAACCACTTCCTCCGATTGCTTGATCTTTGAAATATCCGCCAGCGTGCCCAGGATGCGTGTTGGCTTACCATGCTCGTCGTGCATCAATACCCTGCCGCGGTCAAATACCCATTTCCAGCTTCCATCCTAGCATAGCAGCCGGTATTCCACCGCGTATTGTTCACGCGCGCCCTCAAGCACCTGCTGTTGCAACTCGGTGACCGCGGCAGCATCACCCGCATGAATACGTTGATGCCAGGCAGCCGGTTTGTGCGCAAGCTCCTGTGACGAAAAACCGAGCAACTTTTGCCAGCGCTCTGAAAATACCACCTTGGACTCGGAAACATTCCAGTCCCACACACCATCTCCTGTACTTTCCATGGCCAGTTTCCAGCGCTGCTCACTGCTGCTAAGGGCCTGGCTATATTGTTCAAGCGTATGGCGTGTGCGATGACGCATGACAGCAAATTGAACCAGTCCAGCCAGCAACAGGCTGACCACCACACCTAAAATACCTCTATCATTGGCATCCTGATAATCAGTGGCCGACTCAAATGCTGCGGTCGAACGTGCCTGCAATCGCCACACCTGTCCATTCACATTCAAGGTATATACGCTGGACCAGGCCGCCGCACTGTCGTGGACATTTGCACCATCATCCCCACCACTGTGATACAAAGGGACCTGCCCCTCTTCTTCTCCCATGTCGAATACATCAAAATGTATCAACCTTTGCTCGACGGAATGCAAAGCCTCTGCGAGCATGGTATTCACGTCAAAACGCAAGAAGACCCAGCCATTCAAGCGGCTACGCCTATCCACCGTGTTTGCTTCAGCCTTGCCACGATACACAGGGGCATTAAAAATATAATTCTTATATGGTTGAATATCGCGGCTATCCGCTGAATGCCGCGACATAACCAAGCGGTCGCCATCGCCCGCCTCCAGCAAATCAGCACGCAACTGCGCATCCAGAAAAGCGTTTTTTAGCAAGACCTCGCGATTGGCATCGTTCCTAGGCTCCACATACAGCACAGGGGCGACCTCATTCTCACCTTTGACAAACTCCAGCTGCTTGAGCAATTTTTGGACGGGCACCTCCAGATCATTAAACGTTTCTGGATGATGCAAGTGGATATACTTGATAAAACCGAGGGCATTCAGGCTGTTGTATTCAGTACTCTGGGTAAAGTCTTCAACATACAGCCTGAACTCTTCAGCCGATACAAACTGGGAGGAAATATAGAGCTGCTCTACGCCCTTGAGAATTTGCCTGTAGGCATTCAGGCGTTGCTGCACACTCTCGGAAGCAGACAATGCGTATTGCTTGAATTTAACAGCCTGTAATGCTTCAGCGTGATGGCGTTCGCTCAGCCATAGCAAAAATGAGGCTTGCAATGCGCAAAACAATATCAGCGCGGCAATCCATCGTGACGACAACAACGGTTGTAATGATGCCATATTGAAACCTAACATTTCTCATCCTTTGCAGGAAGGCGCATGACGACAACAATTATGCCCCCGCTATCATGCGTTTTCTCATTTATAATAAAACTTAAATCTTTCATACAATTTAATACAGATCAAGATTCATTCTGGCTCTATCTCCTTACTAACGGTAAAATATTGGTTTTATTCAATCTTTGCCGCAAATTACACTGCGGCAACACTCACGCTAGGGTTCATCCACTATGAAATGCGGTATCGTCGGCCTGCCCAATGTAGGCAAATCCACCCTGTTTAACGCCATCACCAAAGCAGGCATTGCAGCAGAAAACTATCCTTTCTGCACCATTGAGCCTAACGTCGGCATTGTTGAAGTGCCCGACCAGCGTATGCAACCGCTGATCGATATTGTCAAACCGCAAAAAACCCAGCCGGCGATTGTTGAGTTTGTAGACATTGCCGGGCTGGTGGCTGGTGCTTCCAAAGGCGAAGGCCTGGGTAACAAATTCCTCGCCAATATCCGCGAGACGGATGCCATTGCACACGTGGTGCGCTGCTTTGAAGATGGTAACGTCATTCACGTTGCTGGCAAGGTAGATCCCCTGGCCGACATTGAAGTCATTAACACCGAACTGGCGCTGGCCGACATGGAAACCGTTGAAAAAACCATGCAGCGCGAAGGCAAAAAAGCCAAAAGCGGTGACAAGGAAGCCATTGCCCTGATCAAAGTGCTGGATAAAGTATTGCCTTGCCTCAATGAAGCCAAAGCCGTGCGCACTCTCAATCTGGACGCCGAAGAACTCAATTTGCTCAAACCGCTGTGTCTGATTACCGTCAAACCCGTGATGTATATCACCAACGTGACCGAAGACGGCTTCGAAAACAACCCGCATTTAGACAAAGTGCTTGCCTTAGCCAAAACCGAAAAAGCGCCTGTCGTCACTATCTGCGCAAAAATTGAAGGGGAAATTGCTGAGCTGGACGACGCCGATAAACTCGAATTCTTACAAGAACTAGGACAAGAGGAACCTGGCCTCAACCGCGTGATCCGTGCTGCATATGATTTGCTGGGCCTGCAAACCTATTTCACTGCAGGTGTGCAGGAAGTCCGTGCCTGGACCGTAAAAAAAGGCGCCACCGCACCCCAGGCCGCAGGCGTCATCCATACTGACTTTGAACGCGGCTTTATCCGCGCCGAAGTGATTGCTTACAATGATTACGTGCAATACAAAGGTGAAAAAGGCGCGCAGGAAGCAGGCAAAATGCGCCTGGAAGGTAAAGAGTATATTGTGCAGGATGGCGACGTCATGCACTTCCGCTTTAACGTCTAAGCCGGAATATACATGTGCAAAAGGCTGGGTCTCCCAGCCTTTTTCTTTTCACGCTACTCGCCAGTGGCAATAAACGACTGGTACTCGGGTTTCTCAATCACCCGCGTGAAGTGGCCAAAAATGTCAGGATCCAGCTTGGTTCCTGATTCGGAATCCATAATCCGGATAATCTCGGCATGTGGACGGGCGCCTTGATATACTCGCCGCACCGCCATCGCATCATAGTTATCCACCACCGTCACAATGCGTGACAACAACGGAATCGCTACGCCGACCAGGTGACCCGGATAGCCACTGCCATCAAACCACTCATGATGATAGCGCACGATGTCCGCAATCCGCTTAGCATCCTCATGCTCATAAACCTCAATCAAATTCGCCCCCACTGACGGATGCACCTGCATGATCGCAAACTCATCCTCACTCAGCTTGCTCGGTTTCATTAACACGGCATCCGGCACCACAATCTTGCCAATATCATGCAAACAAGCCCCCAACTCCAAGGCATCCAGTTCCCGCCGGGTTAAACCAATATCCAGACCGATCCCGTTAGAAAGCGCCATCACCCGGTCGCTATGCAAGCGGGTGTAAGCATCGCGCATACGCAATGCATCGGCAAATACCTTGCCCAAATGCAAAACCCCGCTGTGATTACTGACAGCCTCGCTCATCGCATCCCCGAGTTTTCATGGATTTACACGGCTTAGCATACTCCCAAAATAAAACCCCTGAAAACCCCGGCACCCACAATTCAAGAAAATGCTTAGTAAAAAAGGGCTCAAAGGAATGTTGTCGTGCCCTGATACAACTGCTATAATCGCGGTCTTTCAAATCTGGTGATGTAGCTCAGCTGGTTAGAGCACAGGATTCATAATCCTGGGGTCGAGGGTTCAAGTCCCTCTTTCACCACCAAATACCAAGCGGCTTCCAGAGATGGAGGCCGTTTTCATTTTGGGCTATGGCCCATTCATGGCCCACATTTAGCCCATCAAAAAATTAAGTATCAACAAATAAAAATTTTCTGACCCTAGTGTTAAGTTAATCAATTGTAAGGATTTAAGTTTTAACATGCTTATTTGTAGCATTTATACTGATTCAAGAACCGTCTGAAAGTAACTTGGATAGTTATCAAGAACGCTCAGTAAATAAAAGTAATATAAATTAGCCGAATCTCCCCAATATGAATCGCCATAACCTCTTCTTACTAATTCGTCACGAACTCGAATTGCAACACACCGATCACTGAACCCTTTTTCATAAATTGAAATTGATAGGGTATCTGGGAGGCCATACTTCAAAGCTTTTTGGAATATCTTAAATGCTGCATCCATTCCAACTATAGGCTCATCAACAAACAAAAACTCTGCAATAGCACCCAAAAGCAGAGAACATTGAAAGGCTAGCGTATTGTCACAAAATTCAATAACATCCTCAAAAGTAAGCTGCCTTCTTCTATTCTCACCATATGGTTTACTTCCGCCCACTGAGCCTACATGCTCATAAATTTCTCCGTAATTTAGACCGCTTATCCATTTGGAAGCTATTTCATAGGCGAGTGTTGATGGATTTACTACATGGAAAAACTTATCTAAAAGTAATGAAGGAAATAGAGTCCATACCAAATCTAAAAACTCCTGATTTGAGCTGGCTATTAATAGTTGTTCTCGATTCTCATTGACCCAGTGCTCTACTTTTTTTGCGTCACTAATACCTAATAAAGTTTTCGCATACTTGGTCTGCTTTGCTATATCTGGCTCTGTTTCATTCAAATAAGCTGCTAAATGTGTAAAAAGTACAACGATGTCTTTACGTACATCTTCAGAAGCCAAATGAAATGCCAATGTTTGAGTAGCCAACCTCTCTGCAGCAGACTTAAACTCATCAAAATCAACAACGCCACGATTAGCCATTAAATGGCTTTCAATAGCATTTAAATATTTCCTTCGTTTAGCGAGATCAATAATTATCTGTTTTTTATCAAATCTAGCTTGTTGATTTAGCCTTATAACCTCATCTGCAACATCGGCCCAAGAATTCTCCCCAGCTAGAAGAATACTCATCATGTAATCTGCACCTAGTTTTAATGAATACTTTTCATCTACACTCAGAATTGGTTGAAAAATTTCTAAAATAGAGCTGGTTGTTAATTCAGAGCGATCTGGAAACAGCAATTGCACAGACGAGTCAAACTTCCAACGCTCTGTACGTCTAGTGTCATAAACATCTGAATCGGCAAAAATAATCAGCCCCTCTGTGTGCATTCCTGAACGTCCTGCACGGCCTACCAAGTTCTGAAAATCTCTAACTTTGATTTTTTCTTGCCCTTGGTAAATACTGGTAACAATTAAGTATCTAATAGGAAGATTTACGCCCTGAGCGAGAGTCGATGTGCAGGCAACAAACTTTATCAACCCCTTTTGCATCGCATATTCGATGCTTAATCTTATACCCTGTGGTGTTGCGCCATGATGAACAAAAACACCGAGTAATGCTGAGCGAGTAAATACAGAATTTTGTCCGTAATTCTCAGTGAACAAAACATTCAGTCTGCGCAGCTCTTCATGGTCTGATACCTCTGAAGGGGGAGCGATTCCCAGCCCTAAATTATAAATTTCAACGACACGTTTGGCGAAGCTGGCTGCGGTATCTTTTCGTCCACAAAATATTGCAACCGCCCCTTCCGGGACCAACCTTAAACCCAAATATAATGCAATGTCATTAGGTTCATTTTTTTCTGGGAAAAATCTATCGTTTCTTTGACGAGGTTGTTTTACAAGCTTAGTCTGTTCAATTATTCTTGGAACAAAATAATCTGCTTGGGTATATTCATTTGACTCAAAGAACATAAGCTGCCCTAAACGCTCTATCCAGCTTGCATAAGCTACAGATCTTGAAGTTGGTAAAAGACCCACTCCATTGATGACTTTTGCATCCTCACCGATTAACCATTGCCCAACTTCAGCTGCGTTTTGAATTACTGCCGAAACAAGGACTGTTTGAGCAGTTTGGGGTAGCAGAGATTTAATTTCTGTTAATAGCAACTCATAAGTAATACCTCTGTTACCTGAATCAAATTGATGACCTTCATCATAAACTACTAAGCCGATGCTATTTAACAAAGCGGGGGTTTGCCTTAGAACATAAAGTAGCTTCTCAGGGGTAACAACAAGTAGGTATTTCGATACAGGTTCAAATCCACCTAGTAATTCTGCAATGTCGTTCAGGAAGTCCAACTGAATTGCATCCGTCAACTCATTTACTTTAATGTTATCGTCTTTGAAGTCACGTCTTAACGTGGTACCAATTTCGTGACATAGTGCTCTAAATGGTGCAACGATAACAGCAAGATTCGTTCGATTGGATAAAAAAGCACTACGAATTACTATTTCTATAGATCGAGTTTTCCCAGCACTTGTGGGCATTTGCACCACACCGGAATTACCAGAAAAAATCCCAGCTTTCCCTAAAAGCATTTGAGATGGCCATAACTCTTTTGGAAAACCATTTCTATTAATTGATGCGCCCCATTGAGAGGCATCAATCCCTGTGAATCTTGGAAGCGTTTCCCATGCTGAAGCATTAAATCTGATACGCATTACAGCGGTGATGATGTCGATAAAGAGTAATTCCTTGTGTGTCCCAGATTTATATATTTCAATCCTTAAAAACTTTAAAATTGAAATTGACTCTTGATAATTGATGCCAGAGGCAAAGTGATTGCTAATTGAATTAATAATATCCTGAAGAGCTTGATTCCAACGTGGGTGTTGGATTTGAAGGCTTACTGCCCAATTTGACTTCAATATCCAAGCAAGTAATAGATCAAAAGAATCTTCCAGAACTGATTCATCTAACTGTCTTGCCATAACAAGGCTACTGCCAGGGCGGCCTGCAAGATAGTATGCTGATGCAGCTAGTAATATTGTGTCGTTATTAAGTTTTTGATCAAATCTTGACGCTATAAAAGCATCAAAGAAGCTAGCAGAAAAGCTTAGCTCCTCAATTTCTCTGCTTGAAACATCAATTAAACCATCTGCTTGAGCAAGTTTTGAAGCAACATCACCCAATGTGGCTATCGTCAGTAAAAAAAGCTCCTCTGGATTGCTTCCTTGAGGAACTTCAATGTGTAAGTTCTCAGGCAAACCAAACTCAAACATCTTCCCCTTAGATCTGGTAATCCCCAATAAACGCTTACTGTTGAACTCATGCCTCATTTGCAGCACTCTCGTAAATTGAATTTACCAAAGTCATCAGATCAGAGCCTTTAAAGATTATTAACTCTAAGTTGGCGGCGTTTTTATGTTCAGACACTGTAGTATTTTCTTGAATCAATTGCTCATCGAAAACATCATCTGTTAATACTGCCGCAGCACCTGACTTATACGTATAAGGTCTATCAGTAGAATTTTGAAAGCGTTCGACTAGTTTTGCTTTCTCTTGATTGTCTGCTCTGATTAATCTTTGCTTTGCTGCGTTTAATGTTTGAGCAATCCTCACAAAATCCTTTGATGAGTCATTGATTGCGGTCTGGAGGCGGTCATCATAAGTGACTCCCGTAGACTGTGCTTTTACTTCAAAAGTTAAAAGAACGTCTGTTGTTCTAGGGCTGGCAATATTGGCACATTTAAATCCAACAATATCTACTCCTTTAACAGACTCATTTCTACTCGCCTTTTCTGCATATTTCGTTCTGGGCACCCAGTAATTTTGGACAAACTCAACATAATCAGTGATCAGTAATTCTGCAAAATCGCCAGATCGAATTGAAGGACCAGGAGCGGAGCTTTTGTCTGGGAATATTAATTGCTCAAGATAGTCTTTTCTAGAAAGTCCAGTTCCCTCTCTGAATAAGTCTATCTCATGATCTGGACAGTAGTTTTGACGGAAGGATTTTGCCCACGCTTTTTTTATTTCCTCTGTGGGAGGTACAAGCTCCCAAATCTTAATTTCAGCACCATCTGAGGTTGTAATTGATTTGCCTGAATCAGTAAAACAGCTTATGTGATCTGGCTTGTCTAATGTCCCCGTGCCTGTCATATTGATTTTATTTTCTTATGATATTTTGAGGCTAGTTCTAGTAATACTCTTTAATATAAGCATAAGCCCTATCAAATAAATCCTGATCCTTATGCAACGAATATTTCAACAAGGCTTTACGCAGTGATTTCTGCACTTCGCGTTCACCCGAAACAGTATTTTGCCAACCTGGGAAGCGAACCACTCTCACAATCGCGTCAATGTCATTCACAATACGCTCAACTACAGCAGGCGTTTGGTCGGTTTTGAGTTCTAAAAACAGCTCGGTAAGGGCTGCCTGCGGTGTTTTTTCTTGTACAGCATCGGCGAGTTCTTTTTCAGCTTGAATGGTGTCTTTGGCCAATTTGCAAAGCTCTTTCACAAACTCGATAGATGAGATTAAGCCTTTTTCTGCTTTATCGCGTAGGGCTTCTAGCCGTTCGCTGAGTGCTTTAAATTGTGGAATACCATCGCGTTTTTTAAAGCGTTCAACCAGTAGTTTTTCGAGTTGTTTGGTTTTCTTGGGATCTGGGTTATTGAAAATATCTTCAATCACATCCGCATCCAGCACAAACTCATCTAACTGATGCACGTCGCCCACATGGATGTTTTCATGTATCAATTGCGTGGTTTGCGCACCCAAGGTGAGCCAGAGCAATTTGCCGATATTGTCTGAGGCAGGTTTAACCGATTCAAACACCTGTGCCAGCCAGCGGTAGTCTTTGGTGTATAAATCTAAAATTCTATCTGGGGAGAGTGATTCCCAAAGCTTGCTGAGGTGTTTAAAGTCTTTGGCAAAGGCATCTTTTTTGGCATCGGTGTTGATGGCATTTTGAGCAGCTTCCAAGCCTTCAAAGCCTTCGAGTTCTCTATCCACGCCTTCAAAATGCGCAAGGGCTGCACGCATGGCGGCTGGCAACTGATCGCGCAACTCGGAGAGGTTGCTAATCACTTGTTTGACGCTTTCTTCGTCAAATGAGAGCGCTTTGGCTGCATCGTCAAACACGCCAAAATAATCCACGATACGGCCAAATGTTTTATGTGGGAACAAGCGATTGGTACGGCATATCGCCTGCAATAAAGTATGGTCTTTGAGCGATTTATCCAAATACATGGTTTGCAGAATCGGCGCATCAAACCCTGTTAGTAATTTGGCCGTCACAATCAAAAACTTCATCTCAGAGTTAGCCGCATTAAACTCATCGGTAATCTTCTCTTGCTGGCTTTTATCCACCGCCCATTTTTGCTTAAACTCATAGTCATCATTAGCCGATGTTGAGATCACCACGCGGCTGGCTTCGGTGGGGAAATGCTTATCCAACTCTTCTTTATATTGCACACAGGCAAAGCGGTCAGGCGTCACT
>VFQN01008576.1_pt1 | contig 10280 bp, 8 predicted proteins | sample 3512371 | NCBI WGS metagenome assembly VFQN01 (sample SAMN10412370, study PRJNA504923) | tailings metagenome | isolation source: Replicate 2 from Balatoc abandoned mine | place: Philippines: Itogon, Benguet | collected 2017-08-28 | reverse complement strand
AAAATCCCGAACTCGGGAATCCCTAACCGATTCAAGCAAGCACTGAACCGCTCTAGCCCCGGCGCGCGAGCTTTGATCCAGCACTAATGGCGCAGCTCCGCAGAGCAGAGAGTAATCACCATCTGCTAGGCAACCGCCATCGTGCTGTTACTCACTTACAAGCCGTCTCAGATTCTGGAGGATGCCGTCTTGCATGGCCTGTGGCGACAGACTGCGAACCGTTGCCAATTCCGCGACCGTTGAAACGACATCGCGTGGCCTTAGAGGCCGCCCTTCAAATTCCACAAACGGGCCGTCCGTTTCCGTTAGCAGACGGTCGAGCGGAAGACTTCCAACCAGTTGGCGGTGCTTGGGCGAACGGAGCATCGCTGCATTGACGGAGAAGTAACATCCTAGGGCCATCGCCCAGCGCGCTTCCGCAGACGTGCCCGTGAACCAGTGCAGGACAACGCGCCCCCGATCTTGTGGCAGGGCGCGTTCAATATGGTTTAGAACTTTGCCAACCGCGCGGACGCTATGGATGGTCAGTATCTTCCCGCCCTGTTCGGCGCAGGCGCGTAGGATGTGCTCGAACACCCGCTCTTGGGCCGGAAAACTGCGATAGAAGCGAGGGCCGGCATCCAGGCCTATTTCCCCAATATACCGCGCATCCGGCAGATAGCGCTCGAAGATCGGTAACTCGTTCTCGCGTTCGGCAACGAGCTGCGGATGAAGCCCTAGCGCGATGCGAACATGGGCAGATCTGGACGTCAGTTCCCGGTTTCGTGGCCAGGCCTTGGGCGTGGTCGTAACTGCGAGCGTCGCCACTCGTTCCCGATCGCATTCGGCGATAAGGGCGGTATGATCCTTGTAAAGATCAACATGACAGTGGAAATCGACCCAACGAGGCGCCGACTGCTTCGACAGCACCGTCATAGCGGACGAGCCCGAACACCTTGCAGCAGCCTTCCTACCTCCTGCAGGCCAGCAACATAGACGGCCTCATAGTCGGAAAGCTTGCCGGGATGATCGATTAGGGGTCCGGGCCGATGAATATCGAACCGAGCTCGACCGGGCTTTCGCGCCAGCCGCGATAGGGCAAGCTGGAACGAGCGCACATGCTCGCCCTCCGCCTTGTTGGTATCGAGGACTTGGGCTCGAAGGTCGACAATGCGGTATGGTGTGTCGTCCGTGCCCCAGCCCTCGAGTATCGCGGCGCGCCGGATTAGACACGGGACACAGCGCCCGCAGTGCTTGGGCGTCCGCTGACTCGGATCCGGATCGTAGCGGCGGCTTCCCGGCGATGAGCACGACATGGTGTGCTTCACCTCTTTTCGGAGGAACGGGACGTCGGCGCATCCCTTTGCCATCTGACCCTTCGTCATAAAGGCGTAGGGATTTTCCAATCGGACGCTGAGGCCGAGGCCTTTCAGCAGATCGCCAAACCGCGCCATGTAGAATGGATGAGTCGTGCGGGTGCTGAGCGCACCCAGCCTAAGCGGATCGAGGGGCACGTTTAGCGAGATCAGGCCGTTCTCCGGTACATGGACAACCATGTCGCCGCCAATTGCATCGGCCGCCATGACCGCCAGCGCGAAGAAGAGGAATGAGCGTCCCCTTAGCGTATCCTCGACAGCAGAGTTTTCCACCGTATCGGTGGGGAATCCGACTCTCGCCCTGATGTGATGAAGCGTCGTTCCACCAAAGCGACGCTTTAACACCTCGGTGCAATAGCTTTGGTGTGTGCTGGTGATGCCATCCCAATAGTGGCTCACCAACATCGGCGCCTCGCCACGAGTCAGCAGATCGATCGCGCCAATGAAACTGTCCATCCCGCCGGAGAATAAACACACCGTTGTCGGCGTCGCTGTTCGCAATTTGGTCGGCTTCGGGGCCAGATCACGAGTGCCGGCCGCTCGAGGACGGAAATATGCGCCCCAACGGTCGCCGGTAAGGAAGTTCAATGTCGTCACGATCAACGGCGCCAACGGTTGCCAGCGGGCCGGATCATGCACCGGCAAGTGAAGGTCGATCTCTCGGGTCCAGGCGTCCTGCGCATCAGCGGCACGCGAGATGCGCGTATCGGCGGCAGTGATTGCCGCGGCCAACAGCGCCAGATCGACGGCCGTTTCCGAGGGGCGGAGGCCAAGCTCGCAGAGCTGATCTAATGCTTGTCCCAACCCGTAGCCCGGCCGGAATTCGCCATCGACGAAGTTGATCTCCGTCTCCTGTGTGTCCGCGCGGCTCGGCGAAACTTTTGTGCTATCGCCGGGGCCGAGCCTGCAAATGATCGTGTGGTGCCTCATGCGGCAGCCTCCCCGGCGACGGCAATCAGCTCGAATGCCGCCTCGTAAATCTGATTGACGACGTTCTCGATATCGCGGTCGGACAAGCGCTCCAGGCCGTCGAGCCTCCCAGCAAGTTGGCCGCGAGTTGCGCCTTCGACAAAATCATGAAGCTGACCCTGAGCGCTTTCCACTGCCGCGACGTCGTCGGGTAACTTGATGCCTCGGCCACCAAGGTCCGCCATCACTCGTCCTTCGATTGATCGAGAGACGAAGTCGAGGAAGACGTCCTGAAGCTGTTGCGGCGTAAGGGTATCGAAGCTGCCCAATCCCGCTTCCGCAAGATCGCCGATCGTTTCCAGCATCGCCTGGCGGGCGATCGCATCGTCGACGGCGCCGCCCGGCGGGCAGATGAATTCCAGGATAGCGACGAAGACATCGGCGGCCGGCTGCGCCGCCAACCCGGCCAGGTTGAGCTGACGAAGTGTTTCGGTTGGTCCGAGACGTTGGAAGTCACGAACAACACCCAGCAATCCGCCAGCCGCTGCACGTGATGAGCCCATACGTCGTGCGGCCCGCCGGGCACCGCCGGTGCCGTTGCGCACATAGTTCGACAACGCGCTACCTAGCGAACTGCGGCTGCCGGTCCTTGCAAAGCGCGTGAAACTTCCCCGGGCGCCGCCCAGACTACCGGTGCCGCGCGTATCCGGACGTGGTGTAGTGCGCGGCGCGCCCGGAACAGCCGGCTGCATCGGCTGTGGCGATGAAGGCCCACCCGGCGCGCCTGGTGTACCGGGGGCCGTTGGCGCTGTTGCCGGCGGCCGGGGTTGCGTGGGCGGAGTCGGGTCGTCGACGAAGGATGGAACAAGACCGCTCGATGGGCCGCCATAGCTTTTTGACGTTCCCATATAATCAGGCTCGCTGCAGCTTGCTGATACCCTGCGCGGCCTTTTGCAGGATCGAGTTATCGGTTTGTTCAGCCCATGACCGCAGCGTACTTTGGAACTCTGCCGCAATGCCGGTGTCCGTGAAGCATGCCCCCCAACTGGAGGCAGCCCAGCTCCCAACCTTGGTCACGGGCAACTCACGAATGAACTCCAAGAGGCGACGCTGAAGCGCTGGATGCGCTTCGACCAGTCGCACGAGACCGTCCACCCCCCTGGGCTTGGCGGTGAAGTTGTCGTCCTGAAGAATACGACCGCGGATCGCCTCGAACACCTCCTCAGGTTCTGGCCCCGTGAGCTTTGCGATCTCACTTGCAGCGCCACGAACCATCAGCGTCGGGCCCATCAGCTTCTCGATGAGACCCTCGAGGTGACTTGCCGCGGCCAACCCACCCAACGAGCTGCGTTTGTCACGTGTGACGAATACATACGGTCGGAGGTCGACGCCCGTCAGTGGCGGGTCTATTGCCGCCCAGCCTTTAGCCCACTCGTTCTTCTCCCATTCCACCGCTTCGGCCGGGAGCGGTGCTGGTGTGGAGCGTGAAGCTTTGCGGCCGCCTTTGCCGGCCGGTTTCTCATCGTGGTCCTCCTCCCGAGCCGGCGCCCGGACATGCTCCTCGAAACGACGCAGCGCCTCGGGTTGTCCATCGGGGTGATTGGCCGCGAGCCGTGCGACCTGCTCGTAGAAGTCTGGATAGAACCGCTCGGCGAGCATGATCTTGGCCAGCACCGGTCGCTGAATATCGACCCCGAAGCCGCGCTCCTCGGCAATGGCGTGACGCAACATCATGGAATTGAGGAAGCGTTTGATCTGGCGCGGATTGCCGCGCGTGCCCTCGCTCAGGATCTTTGTGACGTGGGCGCTGATCACCAACGCCTGATCGACCTCGGGCGGCATCTTGCCGCCCATCGCCTGCTCAACTGTCCGCCGATCTAATCCGCGACTCTTCCACGGACGCCGCATGTCCTCGCGCGCCGATTTGAGCAGAGCCAGGAATCGGGGATCGGTCGGACCGAGCGCGTTCTCCGCGAGTAGCAGAGTTACATATACGCGCGTTTCGGCGACACCGAGCGCGGGGATTCGGAACGGAACCTGGATCAGCTTTTCCAGATAGTTCCGCGCATAGCTGACCGGGCCGGAGCTGGGCGGCAAGTCGGGGAAGTGCTCGCGCACCGAATACTCGATCATCAATTCGTCGGCACCTATCACGAATGCGGTGCGCTCGACGAACAGGAAGAGCCGAATCGCTTCGAGTGTCGCGATCGCTGTCTTCGGCAGGCAACGGTCGAGATCATCGACGATAACGACGAGCTGGTCGATGTCGGCGGCCTCGAGAAGCTCTTTGAACTCCTCGCGGAACGCATGAATGTGCTCGGGGAGGTTATCGGTGTCGGCTGGCGCTTCCTTGATGAACTCGCCCGCCTTTTCGGCGACGCCCTTCAGATCCTCGACCGAGATATGTTCCTGCGGCTTCGCCAGGAAAGAGGTGGTGACATCGTAGAGGCCTTTGATCTGATCGAAGGTTGGGATCCCGGTCGCAGCCGTGAACGCGAAGCCTCCAGCCTTGCGGGCGAGCTTTAGCCAATCAACGCGCCGCAGCACCTTTTTCGCGGCGTCGGCCACTCTCGTAGACGTCGGACGGGCACGGCGAAGTTCATCAACGATGGTTTCGATGACGACGGTTTTTGCGTCCTCAAAGCCCTCGAATGTCCAACCGTTGAACCAGAGGCACAGGACGCGCTCGTCATCCTCAAAGGCGCCCTCCAGCATCTTGAGTACGCTTGACTTGCCTGCGCCCCAGTCGCCATGGACGCCGATCGTCACTGGAGCGTCGGGCGTCTTGCGGACCAAATTGACGACGGTCTTCGCGATCGCCTCGTAATAGAGGAGATCGGTAGCCGTCTCCTGATCGTTCAAGAACATAATCCCCCCTCTGCCTGCATTACGTAGGCCCCTAACCTAAATGTATTCTTCTTATTGGAGTCATTATCGTTCCAACCGCACGCGCAATCTACGCGCGCGTTCCTGGAATGCGCCTTCTCCACCTTCGAGAATGTCGCAGACCGCCTTCCTAATTTCTGCGTTCTCCAGGCCACCTGATCGATACGAGATCGGCGGCAGGGAGCCGTGCGGATGCGGTCCGGCTTCGGCTATTATGATTTGATCCGCGTCGGTGTTGATGACGAGGTTCGCATTGTGCGTAACCATGATGACCTGGCGGTGCGCCTTCGCTTCGATGAAGAGATGCACCAACTCATCGAAGACCGACTTGGGATCGAGGTTCTCTTCCGGCTGATCGATCACCAATGGCCGATTGTCGCTATCGTCCAGCGCCAGATAGAGGAGGAGCAGCACAATGCCGCGGGTGCCGGGCGAGAGCTTGCGAATGTCGACACCGTCATAGTCGATGCCATAACGGATCGAGATGTGATCTGTGCTGAAAAGCCACTGAGCAAAGCGCTTCGACCACGACCGAAATTCCGCCTGATCCGTGTGCGCGACCGGAGAATGATCTAACAGGTCCTTCTGATAGAGCCGCCGGAATTCTGCCATCGCGGCGATGACGGCCGCGGAATCGCCGGTTTCCCACGCTCCCTTGAGCACCTCATTTGCTCTCTGGAGCAACGTGCCCTTGCCCCGAAACGCGCCGACCTTTCGAAGATCGATCAGACCATCTTCAGCCTCGGTCGCCCACTGCTCCACATCGGCCACGCGGACGACCGAGAACGAAAGCTTCTTCAACGTGCCGGATGCCGCGCCGAGCCGTGCCATGAGCGGCGCGTACAGTTCCTCTAACACCGATTGCTCTGCGACGAGTGCGTCGAAGGCCCTCCCATAGGCTTCTTCGCGCTCGGTTTGCAGAGCGCGCGCACGATCCTTGGCACCCTTCGCGTCGGCCAGTTTATCATTCAGCGTTTGCAGCGCCGCCGTCTCGGTCGCGATGCTGCCCGAGAGCGCGGTGTACCGACGCTGCGTCTCCTTGTCTGCACTGACCAATTTTTCCAGCCGCGCCATTTCCGCCTCAAGAACGGCTTGTGACAGCGTGCTGAGGTCAGCGTCGTCCGGGAAATACGGTTTGTTGGGATCGCCAGGCGCGGGCGCCGTGCCCTTGAGTTCGGCGATCTTGCCGTCGACCCACTTCACGTAGCCAGCGAGATCGCTGTCGACGGGGCCCTTGTAATCCAACAAGAACGCTGCCCACTGCTCCGCAGACATCCCGCTATGCGCGTGGCGCGCCTGGACCTGTCGCAGCGCTTCCGGAGCCTGGTTGCGGCGTAGGTCCTTCACCTCGTCTTGCATCGCCAGAAAAGTTTGCCGCTGCCCCGCGAACTGCCGCAGTTTCGCGCGGATCTGGTTAGCTGCCCCCGCCAATTCGGTGTGACGTTGAGCCCGCTTTTCACTGCCGGCCGAAACGAGCTTCGCACGGTCGGCCGTGTACGCCTCGACCAGCTTCTTTTTCTGCGCGGCTTGCGCCTCGTAGGTCGCCGCCAGCTTTTCCTTCTCTAGCTCAGTGCTGATCCGCTCCGAAATTTGCGCGACGGCCTCGGCTTCACGATCGCGAGCAAGGCGATGCCGCGATGCTCGGTGTTCGAGCAGCTCGCCGAAATCCAATGTGCCGTCCCGCGCGTCGTCGGGGTGAGCCTCGAAGATCACGCGCTCAATCTCTCGCAGCAATCCATCTGTCAGGCCGCTCGACGAGCACAGTTCCTCGACAAACTGCTGTGACAGGTAACGCACCCGCTCGTAGCTGTAGGGACCGTTGGCATCCGATCCATCAAGCGCGCGCGTGACGGGCTCACCCGCTGCCCAACTCACCTTGACCTTCGCGTCGCCGACGAGCGGGCGAGCACGCACAAGGAAGGACGGATTGGCCCATTCTTCCGAGTTCCACGCTTCATGGGAGATGGAATCGCAACCTGCCGCGATCATGTCGGCGAGCGCAGTCTTGCCCGATCCCCGCGCGCCGATGATGGCGACCAGTCCCGGATTGAGCGGAATGATCGGCGTTGTCATCCATGGGGCGTCGAGGACTCGGACTTCCGAGATCACTTGGGACGGCGTGGCTGACTTCGGCGGCTCGGCGCCGACATGCGCGCGGCCGCTAGGATCGATGCATGCCTGTCGGAGAGCGTCGAACTCCAGCGCGCCTTTGATCCAGGAGAAGCGGTCCCCGAACGGGGACGCCACATCGTCGAGCTTGTGCGCATCGCTTCCATGGAGGCACGGTTTCAGCCCTCCGTATCGCGCTCGAATTTGATCGGGGTTGAGATCCCGTTCGCCAAGCCAGAACTCGCGTTGCGCCGGACTGCCGGCGAAGATCACATGAGCGAAGCTTTCAATTTCGCGGCGGATCGTCTGGTCCGCCGCTTCTCGCACGCCCGACGTGCCGTCGGTCGCGCCGCCTGCCACCGCGATCAAGATGTTCTTCTTCGCCCATCCGCTGCCAGCAAAGACCTCGCGCAACTGCTGGAAATTGACCTTGAACTGGTTGGCTCCAAAGCCCAACGCTGCACGTTCATCGGTGATTGCTGGATCAGCCCTTTTGCCAAGCCGGATAAGATCCGCGCGCGTACAATCAAAATGATCCTGCATGACGCTGAACCGCAGGCGCGAAAGGAGGCGCCGCAACTCTTCGATATGTTGGGGGTCTTCCGGACTGACGAACAAGTGGAGGTTGACGAAGCCACCTTTGGCTGTCGCCACATCAAGCCTTAGTTCCACATTCGGAAAGATCAGCTTGGCGCGAGGCAATCGGCCGGCTGCCTTTTGTCGGAGCACCTCTTCGTATGTATCGGTCACATAGTAATCGGTGACGGCGATCGCCTCGATGATCGGCGTGGCCTGCTCGAGGGCGGTAAGATAGTCATCCCAGGCAGTGGGGCCGCTGAACTGGTTGTTCATCACCGTGCCCGGCGCGTGAATATGCGGCTCCCACCTGCGCCATTCCGATCCCCTGTCCAGCATTCCCCCCATCTCCTGCTCTTGTTCTTATTGGCCGACGTGGTTCACCCGCTCGGCGATGCGGGTGCACTGCTCAATGAGCGCTTCGAACGGTTCGGCTTCTTCGAGCAGTAAGCCATCATCGACCATCTGACTATAATCCTTGGCCAGCGCCTCTAGCGCCTCACCGGTCGGCACAAGCTGCAGGCCCCCATTTACGGCAGCTTCGTAATCAATCGCTGCGCCATTCGCGGCCTTCTCGGCGAAGAACATGCCCTTGTGTCGCGAGACAGCACTCGCAAGGTCGCGATCAGCCACAGCGTTTGCTACGATTCCGGCGTCGTCGAGCCGAACAACATCGTGCCAGTGACGCGAAAAACGATGTCCGCGCAGCCGTTCCTGCAAGCAGAAGACATGGATCGCGGTCGCCTTTTCCCAAAAGGTCCGCTCGGCGTGCATCACGCGCGGAGACGCCGCCGGGAACGTCACGCCCTCGACCAGGCCCGCCGCATCGCAGACCACGTCGCGCACGCTGGCCGGTTCGCCGGTCGAGCGGGCGCCGAATTCCAGCATGACGCTGGGCGCGACATAACCCGAGCCGGTTGAGGTCGCTTCATAGTCGATGAAGAGCTTCTCGCCCTCGACCCGTGTCGCCGCCGAAACGCCCTGCGCTCCAATGGCGTCGATGAGCAGTGGTTGCACCGTGCCCGAAATCCACTCCGGCAACCGATGGCGCACCACCTTCGACCAGCGCTTCTCTTCACTGCGTGTTGTCGGCAGTGCCTCGCCCTTGTCGCCCACCAAATCAGGCGCGATCGCCCGGATGTCGTAGGTCAGATCGACATCTTCCGAAAAACGCTGAATGACGCCGTAGGCTTTTGAAAGCGATGTCCCACCCTTGAAGACGAGATGATCGCCGAGTGCGGAGCCGAAGACTGTCTGAAGCGCCCAGACGACCCAAACGTCCTTTTCGAGCAGATGGGCGGGCCGCCCCGACTGATCGGCGGCGACGCCCAAGACGTCACGACGGTCCGCCGCCGACAAGGACAGAAAGGGATCAGCCATGGACCGCCTTGCCGACGCTTCGGGCAAGCCAGGTCGGAAACTGCGGCGCGGCGGCCACCAGTTCGCCGAACGCCGTAGGCGGCAGCTTTCGTTTCAGAGCCTTCAGCGCCGATTCCGCCTTCTCCGGCCCGAGCCAGGCTAGCGCGCGAACCGCTTGGCCTGCGGGACGATCGGCGAGCGCAAGCTGCCAGCGTGGCGCATGGCGCAATTCGACGAGCTGCTTGCCCAAGGTCATCGTGCGGCTCCGCCCCGAGGTAAGATAAACGGAGCGGACCGGCACCTGCGTCGTCAGGCCCAGCGCGTTTGCGGCAGCCGCGCCGTTCGGCACGATGACTTCCCCACGCTGCACCGCCAGCGCCTCGACGGCCTTTTCCACCGAAGGCGCGCGGGCGCCGAACCGGCTCTTAATCGGGCGTAGATATACGCCGCGCCCGGCACGGATCAGTTGCCCTCGTTCTGCGAGACGCGACAAAGCCTGATCCACCCCAGCGCGGCTGCCGAGGTGGAGAAGGCTCTTTGCCGCAAGCGGCGTTCCTTCCGGAAGCGTCTCGGCGTGCGCCAGAATCTGTTCGGTCAGACGTTGCACCATCATTCTCCTGTCAGAAATATATGCGCGTTTCTGACAGTTTTCAACGGCCACAAAGCTTTCAAACTCAGCCCAACCCTCCTTCGTAGCTTTGGCCGCCACGAGGGATCGATTGAAGGGGGAAAGCCTTCCCCTGCGGCCGAGCCACGGTCTCGACCGACCCCTTCTGCGGGGACACCCCGCAACGCCCCGAGAGTGAGAGTGCGGACGGATCTTCCGTGACGGGTTGAGGGCTGGGAGAGAGGCTCCCGGCGCCCGTCATGGAGTTTATCCCGATGGCCAGAATGGATCGCGCCGCGCGTCGTACCGGTGACCGCACCAATCTCTATGACGACATCACCAACAAGATCATCGCCGAACTCGAGGATGGCCGGCTTCCCTGGGTCCAGCCCTGGGGTACGGCCGCGGCGAAGGCGCCGCTCGCCATGCCGAGGAACGCGGCGACCTCCCGTCAGTATTCCGGCATCAACGTCCTGATC
>VFQN01008575.1_pt1 | contig 10280 bp, 11 predicted proteins | sample 3512371 | NCBI WGS metagenome assembly VFQN01 (sample SAMN10412370, study PRJNA504923) | tailings metagenome | isolation source: Replicate 2 from Balatoc abandoned mine | place: Philippines: Itogon, Benguet | collected 2017-08-28 | reverse complement strand
ACCCCCATGCCCCCCCCGCCCCGCCCCGCCCCCCCCCAGCCCATACGCCCCTCCCCCCCCCCCCCCCGCCCCCTCCCCCACCCCCGCCCCCCCCCCCCCCCTTCCCACTCACTCCGGCGCCAGGGCCCCCGCCTTGCGGTACATGCCCATGGCCTCCAGCGCCGCGAACGCCTCGCACAGCATGCCCAGCAGGCAGCCCGCCACCTGCCCCACCTCCCCGGGGCCGCACAGCAGCAGCGGCGCGGCGGCGCCCGAGGCAGCGGCCCCCTGCTGCTGCTGCTGCTGCTGGCCCCACGCCCCGCGGCTGCCCGCCACGTGTGCGTACGCCACGCACGCCACCAGGCGCTGCACCAGCTCCGGCTTGGAGCCGCTGCCGCCAGACCAGTTGGGGTACAGCTGCGCAAAGCGGGATTCAAGCAACACGAGGCGGTTTCAACCTCAAGGATGAACATTCAATGAGCTAAATCGCAAGTAATGGCGCGCTGTGCAGGGCCGCTGCTGTACCCAACTTACATGATGGCACGGCAACACTCAGCAGCATCGTGCGCACCACCAAATTGAGGGAATGCGTTGGGGGCTCCTGGTTCTGCTTGCTAACCCACACGCATGCACATCAATGCTCACCTGCATCATGCGCACGACCAGGCTGTTCTCAAGGTGCCTGCGGGAGGCGGGGGAGGCCCCCTCCAGCCGCACCGCCTCCAGCCGGACGTCCAGGTCCATCTGCACAGGGGAAAGGCTGGTGAGCCCCACTGCGCCCGTCGTACGCAGAAATGTGCACGGACCTGGGCGGCTACATGGAGGCTGTGTGCAGGCAATGCCAGCACGGCGCGCTTCGCCATACTGGTAAACAGTACTAACAACGAAGCTGCAACAGAGTGCGCGGCGACATGGTCCACGATGCTGACCCCTTCACCGCTTCTCGCATCCACCGCCCACCGCCGCACCTTCATCAGCCGCACCCAGTACTTGAGCAGCAGGACCTCCCCTGCGTCACCCGCCTTGGGGGCGCCTGGGGAATGGGGTAGAAAGGATGGAAATTCCGAGGTGACTACATGGGGGCCTACAGGGCTTGCGGGCCGGGCAGATGCGATGTGACGCATAGAGCAGTGACCACCACGCCGCCGGTTTCATTCCCACCACTGCACTGGTGGAGGATCCTGTGCACGCTGTGCACCACACCCCCACTCCCGCGAGCCATGCGAATGAGCGACGTAGGCGCTGCGACCCGTACCCACAAAGCCAACCTCGCGCAATCATAGGCAATATGCGCCTTGCATCCACGTAATTCACGCGTGGGCCACAGCGGCATGAGCCCAACGTCAGCCGCACCCCCGCATGCAGGGGCACCCGCCCACCCAGCCACCCACCCTCCGCGTGCTGCAGCTCCGTGCGCACCGCCGTCTGCACCGCCGCCACCATCATGTTGTGGGCGGAGGCGACCAGGCAGCTCAGCGCCGCGGCCTGCCGCCCGGGCCGCTGCTGCAGGGCCGTGGCCAGGGTCCAGGTGCTGGGGGCAAGGGGTTAGTGAGGAGGGAGGCGGATGAGCGGCTGTATGATATAAGTCGGGCGCACGAGCGTGGGAGTCGGGTGCACGAGCGGGAGCAGCCATGCTGTAGAATGCCAGCAAGGCAAGCCAATGACCTTGGCCAACCCGCACTATAACAAAATGGTGCTTGAACTTTAGCGATACCTGGCCATCTACACGCAGCGCTGCCAGCCGCTCCCGACATTCGAGTCGAAGCACACCACGGCGGTACACTGGAGGCACCGGGACCGGCCAACAGCCCTGCCAGGTACCCCAACGCCCGGCCCACGGCCTCATCCTCTTCACCCCGTCCCTGCGCCATCAGCGCCCCACCCACCAGCTGACGGGGTCCCACAGGTTGATGTTCTCCAGCAGCACGCCCTCTGCGCACAAACAAACAGGGGCATTACCACAAAGTGTAAGCCGCCCTTGGAAGGGCGCACTGACCTGCAAGCTACCTCGTGGTATGTAACGGCTGGCCGAAGCAGACGGTTTATGCCTCGGCTACCACCCCCAGACCAGTGCCGTACGCGGGCTGCTTTCCCGTCACGTCCAGCTGGGCATCTGCCTCACCCTGCAGCTTGACGGGCGGGTGCGCCGTCAGCAGTCCGTCCAGCAGCCTGCAGTGCGGCACGGCACCAGCGGCAGCGAGGGCTTCACCAGCAGCAACATAAAGCAAGCATGCGTGCTGCGCGCAAGAGCAGCAGAGGCGGCAGCGAAGTCCTGGCCACCGTTGTTGCGGCAGCAAAAGAGTCAAGGCACAGTGCTCACTAGCTTAAGGGCCCGTCATACAAGCGCCACCCACGCAGGCTTTCCGATGCGCCCCTCCATGATCCCTGCCTCTTCCCACTCACGCGTATGCCCGCATGGCCAGGTTGCTGCCTGCGCCCCTGCAGCCGCCGCCGCCGCCCCCGCCCCCGCTGCTGCCCCCGTGTGTGTGCGCCTCGGCGTTGACCACCACGTGCATCAGCACCTCCTGCATGGACCTGGGGGCCGCAGGAGGGGGAACGGTAAGGTGTCATCCAAGGTAAGCAGGCCAAGCGGGGTCCCAAATGCACTGTGCTACGGAACAGCGCTAGGGCAGCTGACAGCTCAACAAAGAGAGGGGCATGGAGGGCACAGAAGCACGTGCAATGCGTGCTGGGTTGGCCCACCTTGAATGTTTGCCCAGACAGACAGAAAACGATACGCTTTACGCAAGGCGCGTGTAGCCAGGTTACTATTTCCACTTGCCGCCGCCCCCACTTCGTAAACCGCTTCACCCATTCTCCCTAGACCTGCCTAACCCACAAGAGCGGCGTGCCCCGCCACGTGCCCCACCACCCACTTTGGCAGCGTCACGTCCTCCCCCACCACGGGCTCCAGCACGTCAAGGCACTGGTGGCCTGGGGGCGGAGGCGGGGAGGGTATGGGGGGAAGGGATTGGGACAAGGGCGGGAACGGGGTGCTTCACTTCATCAGCTGATTGCACAGATGACCCACATGGTCAGGCCTGCACGGGCTGTATCAGAGCACGAATGCAATTGCCTTCCGGGCCCCTGCTTGCCGACGCAGATGCAGGAGATCCCAGACTGGCAAGACTGAACTTCTCGCTTTGGGCTCAGTAGTATAATACTACGCTCCGAGGCGCCGTCTTTCCAGCAACGAGACTGAAAAGCACGCCACGGCTAACTTGCTACCTGTAGCAGGCGCCAGGTGCCCAGTCCCCCCCACCATGGCTTTCCCACTCGTCTCTTGACCTCGCCTCCGCTGCCGCGTCTGCCGCAGCCCGCTCGGCTGCCCGGCCGGCGGCAAACTCGTCCAGCTCCCCATCCGCTGTTGGGTCGCCCGCGCCCGCAGCCTTGCGCCCGCCTGCAGCTGCTGCCTCTTGCGCCCTGCGCTTACCACCCATGAGAGGCACAGGAACGTTTGTAGGTAGCATGTGAAGCAAGGGAGGGCCGCTAGTTGCAGTGAAGTGGCGGTCGCGGCAAGGGGGAGAGGAGAGTTGGGAACGCTGCGGGTAGGCAACCGCGCTCGCACCTTCGGCGGGTGGCGCGGCCTGGCCCATATACGCCTAGCTCTTCCGCTGGACGCTTGGTAAGGATGTTGCTAGCAGCGGCTGCGTACTTCTCATAATCGCGCTTGGCAGGCCCGAACACTGCCTCCCCAAGAACGGTGTGCTCGAGCGTGCCCGCGGGAATGGCCCTTACGGCAGCGGCCTTCCTCTGAGCTACAACAGCAGTTTTCTGCATGAAGGTATTGAAAAGGTGTTGCGGAGGTGCTGCTTAGGTCCGTTGAAGACTACCGAATGGGTGCTCACACACGCCTCGCGTCTGGCTCCTAACTTACCTGCTGCTCTACAACATTACTGTAATTGTTGGTCCGAGTAGAACGACGCTTGCCCGGCATGTTGTCTCGGTTGGCCTTTTCGCGCGCAATGTTCAAGTCGGGTCAGTTTGCCATCTAGCTGAAAGCCACCCTCACAAACATATTACGCCTATTAATGATCTATCATGTGTGGGGACGGCGGATAGGTCAGGTGTGGACACGTGGAATGCATGCTGCGCAACGAGTCCTGATCTGGGTGCTGCGTTGGTGCTTGGACCCTCTGGTTGCAAGGAGAAGCATGCAGAGGATCTCTGGCCAGCTCGGCCCAAGCCGGGCCCAAACTCATGCCCCCTGGCAGGCTTTCTTGTTTCACGGTGTCCAGCACCAGCCGTACGTCAACGGGCTGCTGCAGGCCCGGCGGGAATGTGGGTTCCCGGCCCCCTGGATAAGGTTCTTACGATGCCGTGACCAGCCAGCAAGCAATTTGTAAATTCTCGGCCCCCATCTTCTCAGCCATTCGGATGGCTGGTGCGGTGGTATCAGGTCCAGATAGGTCCAAGGGGTGAGAAGGGTTGTACATACGGTTTGCATCTGGATACCGGCATGGCAGTTTCTTCCCGCTGGCGCAAGGACCAAGGAGGGGCTTCCACTGTCTGAGGTCGATGGTTCGTATGCGGTGACAATGTTCACGGTTGCGTGCCACCGCAGGTGTAGTCGAGTCAAGTGGTGAGGTGGAGTGGTGTCAAAGTGGATGAGGTGCCGGGCCATCCTGGCCACCGCATCGACTTTTTAGCGTGGTGCATGGACTCCGTCAGGGCCAGTACGACTCCATATTGAAGGTTGCGTGGATGCATCTTCAAACCGCGACCAAGCTCGTTACAACTCAGCACGCTGCGCGCCATCGCGCTGTCTACACCGAGCCGCACAACTCAGTCAAAAAACACCATCAGCACAGGCCTGTCATCGAGGCCCTTCACCCCGCCCTCATTCACTCCATGTTATCATCACCAGCGTGCACTCCCATGACAGGAGAGGGCTGGCCTGCCCCACGGCACAACCCGTGCACGCCGCCCAGGTGCCGCATCACACGGCTCGACCAAAATGGACACGCCCTCGCATTGGCTAATGGCATTCCGCTGTAGGTTCAGCGGCCGCCTCCCAAAAATGCCAACCCGAAGCAGCCCTGGCCGGTGGGCGCACAAGCTATAACTCCTACTCACCTATCCTAGAAAGCTGTCATTGCTGGCGCAGTCCCATGGTGAGCCCTGTCCCCCACGCCGGCATGCGTGTGGAGGTACTCTCCCTCTGGTCTACCCAGCCCGTATGCAGTATGCGCTCGACAGCAGCTCCCACGGCGCACCGCCGGCTGCACCCGCTCGTGTACGGTTGCTGATCCGGTCGCATTCCAGCCCGAGTAGCTGGGTCCGCTGCGCCGAACCGCGTACAGTCCCAAGCATAGAACCACCGCCGGCCCGCTGCTGCGCCCGCAACCCCATCCGCCTTACGCAGCTGCTCGTCTGCCTGATCTCAAAAGTCACGTCTGGTTGGACCGCCGCAGACTGCCCAGCCCTTGCTGCCCGCTTGGAGATCCAAGCTAACCCAGACCAGCACCGAAATTGCTGCTGCTGTGGCTCGCTTAGCCTGCAGCTTACGGCGGTTTGCCCTCGCTGCTGCTCCTGCTGCTTACACCAGCTCGATGACGGCCATCTCGGTGGCGTCACCGCGGCGGAGCACAGGCTCCGTCTTCACGCGGGTGTAGCCGCCTGGCCGCTCAGCGTAGCGCTCGGGAGCGCTGCTGAACAGGTTGGCAACCAGGTCCTTGTCGTACAGGAAGGCCATGGCCTGAGGGACGGGGTTCGTGGGCAACGGGATGCAGGTGGTGAATGTTGGGGCAGGAGATGGGTGTCGAGCGCCAGGCTTGGCGACGCGTACAATGGTTTCCCGGCAGTTATGTCAACGTTACTGGCCGGACGTGCTTGTGAAGTTGCTGTGTGAAAATGCGCGCACACTCTTACGGCAGCCAGGTGTGTCCCAGGGGACTTCGTCTCCCCAACGCAAGTAGGCAGGAGACCCGCCATTACTCTGGGATTTGCTGCAGCAAGTTGTCTGAAAGGGCCACGCGCGCGTTCAGTCGCGCAGCGGGTTGCTTGCATCCCCGTGGTCGCCAAGCTGCGAGAGACACTAACCTGACGGCGAGCGTGCAGGGAGCCGTCCTTCGCAAGGGTAATCATGTGGTCCACGTACTTGCGAATCACCATGGCCTTCACCTGCAAAGCGGCAGAGTATGGATGTGAGCCACGACCACAAAGTTCTGCGTGGCCCACGCCCCGACGTTGCAGCGACTGTTTCGGCATGACGCAACAAATGTTTTTCATGACGGACCTTGGTGGTGCGGATAGCGCCGTGGCGAATGACCTCGGTCACCAGAGACCGAATGAGGGCCTTGCGCTGGTCAGCAGGACGGCCCAGGTGCTTCACGCGGTTGCCGTGGCGCATCATGGTCCACTTCATCCCAGAGGAAGGAGCGGCCAGAGCGGACTCTGCGGAATCCAGCGGAGAAAGCATATGGTCGGCATGGAGCCAGCGTTCTGAGCCACAACGCGGCGGCGGTCGTGCCCCAACTGACCCTCTTGACGCTGCCCAATAGCCAGACCGCTGAGAACGTTGCTGGAGGTGGGCATCACAACGGGCCGCATCGCCACACGGGCGGGGCGGGCCGCAGTGGCCGGGCGGAAAGCATTCTGAGTGCGAATAGCCAGCATTGTTCCTCGAGCCCGACTGGCCCTCGTCAACTAAAAGTAAAGTCTACAAGTGGCTCAGTGGCTATTACGTATGGGGGCGAGACTTTCGTCCGTGCTCGGGTGCCGCGGCATTGGCAGTACTGGCATGGCGTGAGGCATTTCCCTGACAGGGATGTTTGCCCCAGGAACTATAATTGTTGTATTTACGTATCCTACCGCACATTGTGTTTCCTACTGTTGCGTTCGTTGCGTTCGTCGTGGGGATCTCTAGTCACTAAACCTAAACCAGCGCGTCATGGCCTCCTCAATGGCATCTTACCAGCTAGGCAATCCACTAGCCAAAGTGCACTCTGAGGCCGCTGGAGCACAAAAGGCACACGCGACGTGGAGCCCGTAAGTGTGTATCGACACGAAGCCCGCGCCTTTCCTCGGCTCGCAGTGGTGCAGCGTTGCTGGCTACACATTTGGGACGACTGACACGACTATGTGCATTGCCACGCAGATATGATGACAATGGCGGGTAGGAACCCGCGCTAGGGAGGAGGTGTACAGCCGGAGGGCTTTGGACATCCGTGTCCGCAGCGGGTGGATGCTGCCCGCCCTATCCGCTGGTGACCTGGGTCTAAGCGTTGGCTCTTGGCGTGCAGGACGGTGGTGGCTGTAGCTGGGGAGGATTACTGCATAGTGGCGGGCAGCACCCGCATGTCGACAGGCTACAGCATCCTGACGCGGGAGTCCAGCATGATGCTACAACTGTGAGTATCCACGACCGGGAGCAACGCCTCGAACGTGTTATAGCAATTATAGCCTGGGCGGTCACGGCTTCTTGCCCCGACAGCATGAAGCGCCTGGCTGTTGTGGGGGAAGGGGCAGGGAGCAGCGGCGGACCCTCCAGGCAGGCAGTCAGGCCCCTCAAGCCCAGCCCAGCCACCTGGCCCTTGGTGGGCAGTCGATCGACTCTGTCTCAGACAGGCCCTTGAGTTTAAACCGGACTGGGGACTGCGCGGGGTTAGCCCGCTACTCGAGCGCTAGGCTAGCGACTGCTGGGGCAGCAGGCAGCTGCTGGCGTATGTCGCCCGATCCGCTGGCTGGCTTGGGAGGGCCGGCGTCGCGCTCCGGCAGTGCCAGCGGCCCACAGCGGGGCTGGTGCTGCTGCGTACTGTGCCGAGTGTCACGACTGTGGTTGCAGCCATGCCGTGAAGGGCCCACCGCCACGTGCACGTGCTGGCACGACACACACACGTTCGATGGTAGCACCATTAAGTATTGCAGGACCTCCTGACTTGACGCTTCCGTGCTGTGATGTCTTGCCGCAGCACGGACAAGGTGGTCATCGCGTCTGCGGGCATGCAGGCGGACCGCAAAGCGCTGCACAAGCTGCTGCAGGTGTGCACACGTGGCACGCGCGCGTGGATGCAGTTGTGTGACGTTTGGATGTAGCCTTGAGGCCAAGAACGCGGACTTGTAGTATGGTGTTGGTGTGGCTCTTCAGCACGGATGATGCCAACGAAGACGTTTATCAGTAATGAGGGTGCCCTTTGCTCGAGGACGCACCCTGGCCCAGGCCGCAACGCTATGCACGCACACGGTAACCCCTGTCAGTGACCTCCTGCTCCTGTGCCCCTTTTTCCGTTCATAACGCAATCATCTACCAAAACCACTTCCGCGGTTGCCCCCCTTCAGGCCCGCAACGTCATGTACGCACACAACCACGCGCGGCCCATGTCGGTGTCGGCCGCCGCCCAGCTGCTGTCCAACACGCTGTACTACAAGCGCTTCTTCCCCTTCTACACCTTCAACCTATGCGCCGGGCTCGACGAGCAGGGTGAGGCCAGGCGGGGCGGCTGTGGCGGTGGGGCCGCGTGCTGGCATTGACTTTGACTGGTTGGCAGCAGGCCGGCAGTCCGGAGCTCATGGTGGTGGGAGAAGCCAACGCACGCAACCAGCCCGCTTACCTACCTTGCAGCTTCCTCGACTGAGGCATTGGCCGTGGCTGCCGCCCTCCAAGTGTTGCGCTCTGTACTCCTGACAAGTGAACCTATCCCCACCTCCACCCCCAGGCCGTGGCGCGGTGTACAACTACGACGCCATCGGCAGCTACGAGCGCAGCGGCTACTTCTGCCAGGGCAGCGGCAAGGAGCTCATCCAGCCGGTGCTGGACAACCAGCTCAAGGCCGCCAGCCCGCTGCTGCTGCCGGCGCAGGTGGGGGCTTTGGGAGGGCGCGAGGGAAGGACACCCGGCGACTTGGTGTTTCTCTGTCCCTGTTACCAACGCCACTCTGCGGTTACCCCTGCCAGGTCCAAGCAATAGTTACTGTATTACGATCCCACTACCGCGTTGCCAAGTTACATAACGTCGTTGTGTCCTCCCCGTCTACTGCTTGCACGCCCCCTGCCCCCCCCTAAGCACGCTTGTCCCAAGTGGCATCAGCGTGTCCCTGGCCCATGGCGCACAAACGTTGCCCGCTTCTCGCTTCTTGCGCTTCACGCTGTGCCCTCCTGCTGGCCCGCCCCCAGAACACGCTGACGGCGTTGCCGCTGGAGCAGGCGCTGGACCTGGTCAAGGACGCATTCGTGTCAGCGGGCGAGCGCGATATCTACACGGTGAGAGGGGCGAAACGAAGTACTAATGACGTGTGTGGTATTGTGTGTGGGCGGGTAATCGCGGCGCGGCAAAGCAACAGAAACTGAGGCTGTTAGCCTGCGAACGATGAGGGGTTGAGGTTATGGAGGTGCAAGGTGTGGCGCTTTGTGAGGAGTGTGTTCGGGTAGGGAGGGCACCATGTGTCTTGAGGGCTTGACAACTGAATGATGAGGAGAGGACGGGCTGCAGGGAAGGTTGAGGGAGTGGCTCCTGGGGGCGAGAGGCGCAGGCAAGGCGGTGTGCGGTCAGCGCAAAAGCTGCTTGGGGATTCGAGGTCAGGGCTGCGGCAGCGTGGCCCGAGCAATAGGCTGTCAGCCCGCGTTGTGTGGGCTAAGGTCACTGCTATGGTTCACCGAGTCGGTAGCCGCTGCTGGTAGCGTCCCGCATGCATGTGTGTCCTAGTCCACGTGTGCGTGCCTGGGGCTTCGGCCCTGCAGCAACAAGCGCACGGCCGGGCGATTTGCACAAGCTGCCTGTGTAAGTCATTACACTACCTCCTGACCCGCATGTCATGTGGCTGGCACTCATTACGTGCATCTTGCTGGCCCGCAGGGTGACAAGGTGGAGATCCTGATCATCACCAAGGAGGGCATCCGCCGGGACGAGCTGCAGCTCAAGCTGGACTGAGCGGCGGGCGAGGGGGGGTTGTTGTTGGCGGGGGAGATGATGAGGAGGATTGGGCGTTAGGTGCTGATGGGCTGGGGCTGAGGGTCTCCTGCGGCGCAGGCCGCCGGATGGAGGGTCAGGGGTGGCCCAAAACTGGGCTAGGCGTCTGGGCTGTAGTTGGAAGCAGGCGAGCGATGAAGAGGGTTCGTCGCGCGTATCCACGCTTGTGTAGCGACGCAGTGCCCCCGCGTGTGTGGGTGACCCTTGCCGTTGGGGCTCGGGTCCAGGTGCCTTGTCCAGGACGCGTACCGGTATGATCTCTACAACAGGTGCAGGAGTACGGCGGCTTCTCAAGCAACCGAGTCTTCCTGTGCATAGGCTGCGGCCCACGGCTTAAATGTCTCGGCGAGGCCTTTTTTGTAACCATTGTGGCGCCAGTGTCTCGGCACACAAA
>VFQN01008574.1_pt1 | contig 10280 bp, 18 predicted proteins | sample 3512371 | NCBI WGS metagenome assembly VFQN01 (sample SAMN10412370, study PRJNA504923) | tailings metagenome | isolation source: Replicate 2 from Balatoc abandoned mine | place: Philippines: Itogon, Benguet | collected 2017-08-28 | reverse complement strand
AGAATTATGACTCCGAAGGCCGAAAATTATGAGCGGTCAGAATTTTCCGCGAAATAAGACCGGGACACTGCAACCAACCCGAGACCCAGGAGCCACGTACGAAAGCCCAAACCCAACTGTCCAACAGCAAGGTGGTGTTGAGAAACACCGGGTTGTTACGTTGTGGTCAAGCCAGCCACCGGGGTCCTTTTAGGTGGAGGTGAACTTGGTGACGGCCTTGGTGCCCTCAGACACAGCGTGCTTGGCCAGCTCGCCGGGCAGCACCAGGCGCACGGCCGTCTGGATCTCGCGGCTGGTCACGGTGGGCTTCTTGTTGTAGCGGCTCAGCTTGGAGGCCTCGGTTGCTTGAGGTTCATCTGCACCATCCCCGGCCATTCCCATAAACCCCCACTGTAACCCCCACAGCGACTTTTCGTGTTTCTTTGTGCATAAGTGCATCGTCATCGCGTACCGTGACCCTAACTCAGCAGGCAGTACACTTCGCAGCTATGCCATGCGAACTTGTACGACACGAAACCGGATTTTCTCATGGTCACATACAACACAATCGGAGTTGCAGTTCGCACGGTAGATAGACGATAGTCACAGCCCTACACAGACGCTTGGCTCTCGAGCCGAACGAGCTTCAGCGAACCAGTTCCACTCAACGAACGCCCCACCCACAAAAGCAAATCGCAATGCCATCACAAGCCAGCCCTCGAAACGTCCCTCTCACACTTACCCACCATACCCCTCACAACTAAATCGACATCCCTCCTTGCAGTATCACGCTAAGTAGTTGTCTCCTTTGGTTGTCCTTAAACTAGGGCTGGCTTGTCGTCCGACCCCGCCCCTCCCGCCGCCGCCGCCGCCGCCGCCGCCGCCCCCTCCGCCGCCGCCGCCTGCCGTGCAGCCGTGGCGTTGCGTCCCATGGTGCGGCCCATGGTCTTGCTGCCCAGCTGCGCCTCCACCAGCTTGGCGTAGCCCCCGGCCTGCGCCATCAGCTCCTCGTGCGTGCCCGTCTCCAGCACGCTGCCGCGGTGCACCAGCGCGATCTTGTGCGCGTTGCGGATGGTGGACAGCCGGTGCGCCACCACCACGCTGGTCAGCCCGCCCCGCGCCATGATGCCGTCCAGCGCCTCCTGCACCAGCCGCTCGGCCTGCGCGTCCAGCGCGCTGGTGGCCTCGTCCAGCAGCAGGATCTTGGGCCGCTTCAGCACCGCGCGCGCAATGGCCACGCGCTGCTTCTGGCCGCCAGACAGCTGCACGCCGCGCTCGCCAACCTGCAGGGAGGCGAGTCCAGAGGGTGTATTATGGAACGTGCTAGGGGCATGCGTGCGTGCAAAGTGAGGGAAGGCAGCTAAGCGTCCGCGGATTCGCAGGATAGGGCACACGGCGCATAATCAAGGCACACGCATGTGCACAGGAAGCAGCAGCTACTCCTAAGCATACCAAAGTCATAGCAGGCGCCCAGCACTAATGCCATATCCCACTTGTCGCCCTCTTCCCGCTCGTACCTGCGTGTCGTACTTGTCCGGCATGCCCTCGATCAGGTCGTGCACGTTGGCCGCGCGCGCCGCCTCCACCACCTCCTCCATGCTTGCGTCCGGGCGGCCGTACCGGATGTTGTCCAGCACCGAGCAGCTGAACAGCAGCGGCTCCTGGCTGACCAGCCCCACGCGGCCGCGCAGCCAGCGCAGGTTGTAGGCCCGCAGGTCGCGCCCGTCCAGCAGCACGCGGCCCTCCAGCGGGTCGTAGAAGCGCTCAATGAGGCCCACGATGGTGCTCTTGCCGCTGCCGCTCTCGCCCACCAGCGCAACGGTCTGGCCGGCGGGGATGGTCAGCGAAAAGTGCCTGCATGCGAGGGTGAGCGAACGGGGCCGTTGTTGACTTGTACGGCGGTGGGTAGCACACAGCCACCGTGCGACTCCGACAAAATAGGTAATGGTGATGGCAACAGACGTTCTGCCCCGAAGCATCTGGCCCCGCTCCCGCGCTGCCCACCTGAACACGATGACGGAGGGGCGCGCGGGGTACGCGAATCGCACCGCCTGCAGCTCCAGCTCGCCCCGCAGCTGGTCCTCGGGCAGCGTCAGGCCGTCGGGGGAGGACGCGTCGATCAGGGAGCGCCTGGGGAGCACAGCAGCAGGGGAGATGGCAGGAGGCATGAGCAATGGAAGCACGCGCTTTCCAACGTCGCACCATAATTATTCTTGCACTCCCTGACCGTTCCGCCACCAAAATGACTGCACATTCTGGCCTTGCAAAGAACGGCACCGTGTTCCTGATCGCTGCTAATTCAGCACCCATGTACTACAGCCCTGCCCCCCGCCGCACCTGTCGATGATGGGGAATACGTTGGTGATGGCCGCCTTGGCCTTGCCCATGTCGGGGAAGCCCACCTGGGCCTGCGCAATGCCCAGCGCGGCCAGCAGCACCGCCAGGAAGGCCTGGAGGGGTGGCGCGGAAAGAGGGAGGGAGGGAGGGAGGGCGAGAGGGACAGCGCGTCAGTGCCATGCCAAGATCCCACGGAGAGCAACCCATTGGTACCGTACCACAGAACCGGAATGGCGCCGCGCAGACAAGGCCGACAAGATCTTAGTACGAAGGGATAGGAGCTACTGCGGTGTGCTGGGCCGTGTGCGGCAAGCTGCGCGCCCTCCAACCTTGAGCATGTCCTAGCAGGCAGTGGGTGGCATGCTGCAAGCTACTTGGCCCTGCAGCAGCGCGTACCTTGAGCATGTCCTCGAAGGTGGAGTGTCCCTTATCCACCTCGTACCCGCCGAACCAGATGATGAGCGCGTAGACCGCAAAGGTGGAGAACTGGGAGTAGCCCATGAGCGCGCCCGTCAGGTGGCTGCGCTGGTTGATGGTGCGGTTGGCGTTGTTCAGGTGGCCGCCGTAGAGGCCTTGGATCTGCGGATTGGTTGATCCAATGCGTTAGCCGTTGATTAGTGAGCAAAAGGTTGCGCGCGCGTGCCATGAAGCATTGAGGCACCTAAGCACCTAGGCTAAGTCACGCCGGGCCCACGGGGGAGCGCGTGCCTAGAGCTGACTTCGGCGGCCAGGAGCCTCTTGGCATGCTCAAGAGCCATCGGACCACCCCCTTCTTCTTAAGCATGATGCCGCGTCCGGGGCCACGGACCTGAGCGTGCAGGTTGTATGCCTGCACCACGCGGATGGATGAGAAGGCGTCGCTGACGGCCTGGTTGGCGGAGGCGTACAGCGTGCTGGTGCCCGACTCGAAGCCGGTCACGGTCTTGTAGTAGATGATGGCGCCCACCAGGATGAACGGCAGCGCGCCTGCAGTACAGTACCGCCGCAGGGTCGCGCGTCAGCCAAGGAGTCCGGCATGCATGTGGTAAACCGAGGCAAGCAATTTCACGTGCGAACAGTAGTAATGGACACGTACAAGCGCAAGCACGGCCCACGGTTTGCTGCAGCTGCCGCCACCCAGCAGAGGCACAGCTAACTGACCTTCACCTCCCTGATGCATCCCCTACCCCTGATACCAGCCCCCGAAGGCCGTGACCCACCTGTGACCACCAGCGCCATGCGCCACATGTAGGCGAAGGCGATGAGGTAGCCGAAGGCCAGGCACAGGATGTTCTGCGGAAGGGCGGCAACCGGACACCAGTCAGCAAAAAAAGCAAACGCTTAGCATGGTCCTTTCATCTTTAGTGAAGCATCAAACCGCTTTTGGTGCGTTACGTAATGGAGGGGAACAACCAACGCAGACCCACACCTGTATGAGCACCAACCCCGCGATTACCAGTACCTACCTGCAGCATGAGGCTCAGCGTGTCGCCCACGGCGCCGCGCACGTAGGAGGCGTCGCTGGCCAGGCGCGAGGTCAGCACGCCGCTCGAGTTGGACTCCAGGTCGAACCAGCCCACCTGGGGAGGGGGGCGAAGGGGCACGTGCGCGAGCAAGTCAGGGACAGGAAGGCTCAATGTCCCGCGGAGCCAGGCTACAAGGCAAACAGCCCCGGCTGTACGAGGTGGCGTTTCCATGCACGCGCAATGTGCTTGCAACGCAAGGGACAGGCTTGCGGTAGGAGACGCAGGAGGCAAAGAGGGGTAGGAAGGAGACCACAGTGAGTGGTACAGGGTGCGGTAACCTTGGGACAGCTGTCACGTATCCCCAAAGACACGGAAACGACGCACCTCCTGGTACAGGATGGACCTGAACAGATGCACGCGGATGCGGCGCGCCAGCTCCTGGCCCATGCAGCCAAAGCAGTACTGCTGCACCGTGAAGGCGATGAGCGTGCCGCTACCGATGGTGAAGAACATGAGCGACCAGAAGCCCGCCTTGCTCTTGATGTCCCTGCGGACGGAGGCAGCGGGGCAAGCATGGCCAAAGGTTGTGCGGCAGGTAACCGGAGCTGTGCAAGCATCTTGCGCCCTCCAGACCGGTGGTTAGGAATAGGGGGCGCTAAGCAACACAGTAACGGCGAGTGAGGGACGCTGTGTAAGCACCTTCTTGTGTCCCCCCTAATGGTGGTCTGGCAAGCAGCTGAGACGTTCATGGCTAAAAATGTGACTGTGCAAGGAGCCCTGATCGCACCTGGGATCGCCGTAAAAGACCACGATGATGGATGAGATGACGAAGGCGAACGCTGCAGGCCAGAAGCAGGTAGGGCAGGGGTGCGGAGTATTAGCTACACGCTTTGGCGGTTGGTCGTTCTTGCGGCAGCATTGCTAACACCATGGACGGCGCCATTGCCCCAAGGGGCCCGGGCTAACAGGCAGACCTAAAAGCCTCCCGGCTAAAAGCCAAAAGCACAAGCGGCTGCCGTAGTACCCAACGTGAGCAGCCACTGCGTCCCTCCTGGCAGGCGTGATAGCGGCCTAGCTTCCTGCAGCTTCCTACCCACCAGGCTGCACAACGCCGTTGGCCGCCGACGCAACCACGCCGCACACCGCGTACGGCCACTCGGGCTTGTTGTACGAGATGAGGCGGCTCATCGGCACGTTGACCTCCTTGGCCTTGCCGTCCGCGCCGCCACCGCCCGCCGCCGCCGCGTCCGCCACCGCCACCGTGGTACCATGCACCTCGTCAACCACCACCACGGCGCCCGCACCCGCGCCAGCCTTGCCATGCTTCTCCACAGAGGACCTCCTGTCCTTAGCGTCCTTCTCCACAGAGATGCGCACCTCGTGCGCAGGGGCGCCGCCGCTGACGTTGAACGCGGCAGCGGAGGTGGGCGTCGTGCCGCCCACGACGCCACTCCCGCCGCTACCCGGCGCCGAGTGCTCCCGGCTCAGGCGACCCACGATCGTAGCAATGATCCCAGAGCCGGGGGCCGCAGCGTCCTTGCTGTTGGGCGCGCGGCTATGCCCCACCAGGGTGGCCGAGGACGGCGCGGGCGGGGAGGCAGCGGCCTTGCGCGCCTCCTCTTTCTCCTCACTGTGCCGGTTCTGGGCGCTGTCTGTCTCAATGCTGTTCTCCTCCTCCTCTACGCTGGACACGTCCCCGTCCTTGGCCTGCTTCTCCACCAGCTCAGCGTCCAGCTCCCCTTCCACGGTCTGCTCCTCCTCGTGCTGCATCTGCAGCCGCACCAGCGCCGTGTACACGCCCACGGGGTTGGCTGTCAGCTCCTCGTGCGTGCCCTGCTCCACCACCTGCCCCTCGCGCACCACCGCGATGGAGTCCGCGTGCTGGATGGTGGACAGCCGGTGCGCCACCACCACCGTGGTGCGGCCCACCACCATGCGGTCCAGCGCCTCCTGCACCACGCGCTCGCTCTGCGTGTCCAGCGCGCTGGTGGCCTCGTCCAGGCACAGCACCTGCGGGGGAGGGGAGGGAGGGGCGGCGGGCACGAGGTCAGATTGCAGTTGTTGACCTTTCAAGCATCGCCCTTGGCCCAACGCCCAACCGACAGAACGTGTGCGCCCAGGGAAGGCAGCTCAGGGAGCACAAGTACCAGGTACCGGGGGCTAGGGCAAAAGCGAAGGTACCAGGCCTAAGGGCACATGCCAGCATACGCATGAGGGCAGGTGCTAGCGTAGCACAGCAGGGGCAAAGCTACCAGGTACCAGCGTGTGCATCTGTAGGTCCCCGCCCTCCCGCCCAGGCGTCCCGCCCCAGGAGCCGCCCCACCCTTGGGTTCTTGAGGATTGCTCGCGCGATGGCGATGCGCTGCTTCTGGCCGCCCGACAGCTGCAGCCCGCGCTCGCCGCACTGCGTGTTGTAGCCCTCGGGCAGCAGCGAGATGAAGTCGTGCGCGTTGGCGGCGCGCGCCGCCGCCTCCACCTCCTCCGCGCCCGCGCCGGGCCGTCCCATGGCGATGTTCTCGAAGATGGTGGTGGCGAACAGCGTGGGCTCCTGGCTCACCAGCCCCACCTGGATGCGCAGCCACTTGAGCTGCAGGCTGCGCAGGTCGCGCCCGTCCAGCAGCACGCAGCCGGACGCGGGGTCGTAGAAGCGCTCGATGAGGCCCACCACCGTGCTCTTGCCGCTGCCGCTGCTGCCAACCAGCGCAACCGTCTTGCCGGCGGGGATGGTCAGCGAAAAGTCCCTGCAGAAGAGGGCGTGCGACATGGCACCGTCACCCACCGCTTGCCTGTATGTTGAAGGACATGGACAAGGAAACAGCAAAGCAGCACGGCACCAAGGCCATTTTCATAATCGGGCTCCGATCCCCACTTCGTCCCTCGTCCGTCTCCCGCACCCACTTGAACAACCATACGTCCGGGCGCGCGGGGTAGGCGAACCGCACGTTGCGCAGCTCGATCTCGCCCACCACGGCCGCGGGCTCCTCGCCGGGCGCCTCCAGGTCGATGGCGGGCCGCCGGTCAATCACCTTGAACATGTTGGTGCCGGCGGAGCGGCCCTGGTTGAATGTCTGCAGCACTGGCGAGGCCTGCAGGCAAGGATGAGGCCGGGATGCAGTAGAGCATAAACCTCCAGGTACAACAACCCATTTGTACTCGGCGCTAGCCCTTGAGCCCCATCTCGTTGGCAGAAAGCTGCACGCCCGTCCGGTTGGCGCCCAGTTGGCGCCCCGCACAGGTGCCATCTATGAGACCCGTCACACAATCCGCCGGTACGGTTCTGACGCCGGCGCTCGACCCCTGCCTCTCCCCAAAATTTCCCCCTGCGCCACACCTGCCCCAGCGAGAGGCCTGTAGACGCAAGCACAGATCTGCCCTCCTCGACCGGCCGCTGTCGCTCCTGCTTCTGTGCCCACGCTCGTCCCCTGCCTCCCTAAGTCCGCCCCAACTGCAGCTCACCTGCCCCAGGGAGAAGCCTCCCAGCAGCGCCGCCACCAGCACCTGCATCACCTGGCCGCCTGTGTAGGCGCCCACAGACACACGCCACGCGCCGTAGAAGAACGCGATGGCGTAGCTGCAGCGTGGAACGTGAGTCCGGGTGGACGGTTAAACAGGGTCAGCGACGTCATGGCGCCAAGCGTGCTGTGACCCTCCTGAGCATGCAGTGCACAACCACACGGCTGCCCATGGCTGCGCCCTCCTGAGCATGCAACCACGGCACCGCTACAGCATCATATGCACTCACGTGTAGTAGACGATGGCGTTGATGCCACCCAGGGCCAGCCCCTGGAAGATCCCCTGGCGGCGGCCCATCTGCAAAGCGGGACAGATGGTGACAGTCCAGTGAGGGTGAGAAAAGTCACAACACAGCGAAAAGCGAACATACTGAACACGGAGCCAAGCACCTGGCTCAGGTTTCTGAGCATCCCCGTTATCGCTGTTCGTATTGCTTCGGCTCTCAGGGTACCAGACCCAACCCCTGGGCTCGACGGTGTGCTCACACGAGCAGAGCATTAGCTGAGCCACGCAAACCCTAACCCACCTTGACGGGCCCCTCCAGCTGCTCCTTGTACTGGTCCAGCGCCTTCTCCTCCCCGCCATACGACACCACCGTACGGATCTGCGACAGCGCCTGCTGCGCAATGGTGCTGGCCTGGGTGTACGAGGCCTGCAGGGAATGGCAAGAAGCGGCATGGCAGGGGCCGCGACACGCGTAAGCCCATTTGGGTCGGCGGGTGCAGCGCAAGAAGAAGAAACACTTGTGCAAGCAGGGAGCTTGATGTTGTTGTGGCATCCCTGCAGGTTCTGAGTGCCGAAGCCGTATCAAATTCAGTTGCAGCCCTTTCGCTGCTCGTATTGCACTTGCGCTTGTGCCAGGAAGATGTGTGGTACGGTACACCTAGGCGCATCATGTGCTAAGAGCATCATCTGCGGCCAGGTTCACGCCGTTACCTGCGCCTTCTCAGTCATCGTGACGGTGACCTTGCTGAGCACGGCGCCCACAGCCGCAAGGGCGGGCAGGCAGCCGACCATCACCAGCGTCATATCTGAACAGAGGGCCATGGCCAATCGTTCGGACAGCAAGTAGTAGAGACTGGCAAGCCGCATGGAATCATCAAAGCACGCACGCGCGGCTATTGCTGCAATGTTGCCAGGGAACGGAACACCACGGCAGCAAGCGCAGTCTGGTGTGGTCGTCGGTGACGCTGTGCATCCACGCTGGTCAGCGCGCACCACACTCACCCCATCCACAGGTCACAGCCGGAGCCGCCTTGATGTCCGCTTCCAATCGCCGGACATGCCACTTGCCTCGCCCTCTACTAGAACCTGCTTGCTAATTTGTCCACGCAGCTGCATACGCTACACTCACCCCATCCGTACACGAAGGCCACGATCCAGCCGATGATGAAGGTGCTGCTGTGCTGGACAAAGTGCGCCACCTTCTCGCTGGTGGCCTGCTGCACCGTGACGCTGTCGTCGTTGAGGCCCTGCAGCAGCTTGCCTGCAGCAGCGCACGGACAGGCAAAACACGGCACACTGTGTGTCACCCCTGCCGAACCCGACACCAGGGCGTGGCAGCATGCGCGCGTCCGACCGCGGCGGACCTGTGCTGCCCCGAGAAAGGAAAGCCTCCTCCTCACCGGTTGGGGCACGGGTGTCGGATTCGTCCTCCCACCCCCCTCACCGGTTGTCGCCTGCGTGTCGTAGAACGCGATATCCTGCCGCAGCACGGAGGCCAGGTAGCGCGTGCGCATGCGCGTGGACACGCGGCTGCCCACCAGCATCCACATGGAGGCTTGCAGGTAGGAGCACACGGCGGCGCCGATGGCCAGCCACAGGAAGGACAGCGCGATCTGGGTCGGGGTCAAAAGCACGTGGCGCAGGTCAGTTTGGGGCGTGAGGCGGAACGTGGGGACGAGGCAGGGTGAAGGAGCCTGGCGGGTGGCTTGGTTTAGAGGTCGTTTAGGACTTGGCTGTGAGCGGTTGCATGTGCATGTAACGGGCCTGGCTGGTCACGAGTGATGGTACATGTTCCGCATGCTTTGGGTTACGTAACATGTGCACTCACGTCAGTGACATCGTCCATAAAGGTGGCCGTCTTGGCCCCTCCGAACGTGTTGGAGAAGCGGCCGAAGAGGACTGCAAGGCGGGCGGAGATCGGGGTGCTCAATGCCTTGCCAACAGGGAAAGGTACAAGCCTGAAGACCACCAAGGCGTATCACTGTTCTACGAGCATGCAGGCTGAACGCAACATTGCTGATTCACAGATGAAAGGCATGAACGCCAGGTGCGCTGCTGCGCGAACGGCACCTACCTGCGAAAATGGGCCATGCCGCTCCTGCAAGGGCATGTTGCATGAGAGTGGGGGACTGGCAGGTCAGTATGCATTCGTCTGAGATGAAGAGGTATGGGAACTATAAACCTCATGCTGGCATTTTGAAGGTGCAACTTATGCATGCTGTAGTACATCAGCTGGCTGCGAGTGTTGCGTTTGCACTTGAACGGGTAGGCTGCGCCGGCACGTGCCCGTGGTTCGGTGGAACAGCTGAGGCGCATGGGTTGGAACAGCTGCACCGACTGCAACCCGCGTACGGAGGCCAGCCATAACTAGGACTGAGGTGCAACCTGGCCCAGGGCACGTAACAGCAACCTGGCGTGGGAACTGGCCATGGGTGGAATGCGCTTGGGCGATGCGTCGACCCACCGTTACCGATCGCCGCGACCGAGCCAGCGAGCATCGTAACATAGTCAAAGCGTTCAGCTCCACTGCAGGGGAAGCACAGAGGCGGCACGGCACAGCTGACGCCAATTTCGCCTCGTTACGCAGGTTGACAAAGCCCAGAAGAACTTTCTTGGACGGCAGATAGCGGCGCGCGGTCAGCAAGAGCAATTTGTGATGTTACTTACTTGAATAGCTGCCAATAAGAAATGGCCTGCTTGGCCTCCTCCTGCTCCTTTGCAGCTGGCGGAGCGCCCTCGGCTCCTGGGGTCCCTTCCTCTCCTATGCCCATCGTGAAAGAT
>VFQN01008573.1_pt1 | contig 10282 bp, 10 predicted proteins | sample 3512371 | NCBI WGS metagenome assembly VFQN01 (sample SAMN10412370, study PRJNA504923) | tailings metagenome | isolation source: Replicate 2 from Balatoc abandoned mine | place: Philippines: Itogon, Benguet | collected 2017-08-28 | reverse complement strand
CGAAGTCAGCCCGGATGTGCGCAAGAACACGCTGGAAGCCTGCGAGGTGTTCCGCTCGCTGGGCGCGACGGTGGAAGAGGTCGATCTCGGCTGGGGCGACGAGGTGCTGAAATCCGGCATGGCTTATCTCGAGCATATCTTCGGCGCGTCGCTCGCCGGGCTGCTCAAGGAGCACGGCAACGATATGACGAGTTATGCGCGGCAATTCGCCGAGGACGGACAGAAATCGAAGGCGACCGACTTCGTCGGGACACTGGAAGTGGCGGGCCGGATGTACCAGAGCCTCGGACCTTTGCTGGAAAAATACGACGTCCTGATATGCCCGACCAACGCATTGCCGGCCGTAGCTGCCGAATTCGATCACTCGAAGGACACGGTGCAGATCAACGGCAAGACGGTGAACCCGTCGCTCGGCTGGGTGATGACCACGCCGTTCAACATGCTGAGCCGCTGTCCCGTTGTTTCGATGCCGTCTGGCCGGGCGACAAATAGCGTGCCGACCGGCATCCAGATTGTCGGTCGCACCTACAGCGATGCCGATGTATTCCGCGCGGCAATGGCCTATGAAACGGCTCGGGGCCAATGGTACGGCGGCGCTGCGACGCGCCCGTCGCTGTGACGGCAACTGGCCGTGAAAGGAATGAACCGGCGTCGGCAGGGTCGCCCGTCGCCGGTGCAGGGGACTGAAGCAAGATGGCACAAGGCAAGGCAGCCACCGCTGACACACAGGCAAGCGTCGTGGCCGAGCGCCCCGCGGGCACGGGGGACCGTCGGCGTCAACGCGGCGAGGCCAGCATTCAGCGCATCATCGATGCAGCCATCGACCTCATCGCCGACGAAGGCCTGTCCAGCCTGACCATGCAGGCCATTGCCAAACAGGCGGGGGCCTCCAATGCGCTGGTGGTCTTCCATTTCGGCAACAAGGAGAACCTGCTGCGCGCGGTGCTGCAATATCTCAGCGATCAGTATGACGCGCTGTGGACGAGCATGGTGCGCGCGCCCGACCTGTCAGCGGTGCAGCGCGTGAGGGGAGCAGTCGAATGCGGGCGCAGGTTTGCGCGCCAGCACCCCAAATGGGTTTCGGTCTTCGTCATCTTCGGCAGCGACCGCAAGAGCATGCAGATCTACAAGGAAATCGGTCTGCCCGGAGACCTCGCCTATAATGCGGAAGCCAGTGACCTGCTTGCCGAGATCGTGCGCCTCGGCAACTACACGGGTGTTGATCCGAGGACGCTGGCGGAAAGCCTCAACTACCTCGTCCAGGGGGCGTGGTACTGGGGGCACCTCAATCCACCCGATCGCGAGTCCGAGATTCCGGCCAAGACGATCGCCACGCTGCTGCACCATGCCTTTCCGCGGCATTTTGATCTGGCATGAGGATGAGCCCGATGCCCGCAGATGACTATCTGAGGGCACCGTTCAGACCGATAGCTCAGGCCGCCGCGGCGGTGCGTACGAAACGAGCCTTCTCGGCTAGCTGCCTGGTGGCGTCGACCGTGTCCTGGGCGGCGTACCAGTAGCGTTCCTTCAGCTCGATGTTGAACAGAACCCCGTCCGGGAATTCGCATTCGGTCATCAGTCTGTCCCAGGGGATATCGCCCCAGCCGACCGGCAGATGAAGGTCGCCGTGACCGTAGGCGATGCGTTCGCCATCGGTGAACATCCAGATGTCGTCCTGGCGGCCGAAGCTGTCATGAACATGAAGATGGCGGGCATAGGGTGCCAGCGCCTTCACCTCCTCGACAAACTCGTCACGGCGTCCGTCGAAATCGAGTTTCAGGTAGGCGTGGCTGAAATCGAGCGTCGCCATGACGTTCGGATGGTTGATCGCACCGAGTTCCGTGGCAAGCCGGGACGGCGAGGCGGCGAGCGCCTTGCCTTCGTAGCCGGCGAACAGGGTCTCGACGCAGAGGATCAAGCCATGCTGGCGGGCGACGTCACCGCTCTTGGCCAGCCACTCGCGCTGGCGCTGGTAGCCGGCTTCGACACCGTCGGCCTGCTGCATCGGCATGAGGCCGGAATGAATCACGTAATGCTCGGCGCCGACCTCGGCAGCCACTTCCAGCGACGCCTGCAGCACCTCGAAATGCCTCGGCAACCGATAGGCCTCGTCCATGAAGTTGATCGAGAGCGGGCCATGCACGGAGTAGACGACGTCGCGGCCGGCGCAGGCGCGCTTCAGGGCGGCAAGCTGCGGTTTCCTGATCTTGCTGCCGACAACAATATCCATGTCGTAGGTCGGCAGTTCGATCGCCTCGACACCCAGCTCCTCGATCATGTCGAGCTCTTCGGCGAAGTCCGAGAGATCGTTGGCGCGCTTGTGGGCGGAGATTCCGGTGCCGGTGACGGCTGACATGGGCTTGGTCCTTCAGTTTACAGGCTGGGCATTTGTGGTCGGGTTAAGGCCGAGCGGTGCTCGACAGGCCTTTGGCGACAATGGCTTGCTTTCATGTCCAGCATCTGACCGGCACGTGACACTTCGCTGACGTGACCTGGGGAAAACCACCGGCTGCCGGCTGCAATCAAGGCTCGACAGCAGCCGGCAAATGTCATTGAATCTTCATCTGATCGTCATGGATGAGGATTCGGGCTTTGCGTCGCATGGCTTTGCATTCGGCAGTCCTGGTCGCTTCGCTGCTTGCCGCCGGCGAAACGAGCGCGGGCGATCTCACGTCGGCCGAGTTGAAGAACGAGTTGGTCGGGCATTCCATCGCCTGGTGGGAGGATGGTGGCTGGCGTGGCGGCTCCCTGACCCTGGCACCCGATGGCTCCGCCGAGATCACGATTGACAATTCGGGCCGCAATTCGCTCCAGCAGGGCGACAAGGGCCGTTGGGCGTTGCGCAATGGCGAACTGTGCACCGTGTGGAGCGAGATCCGTGACGGTGGTGAGAAATGCTACAGCGTACGCCGCGGCGAACGCGGGCGCTTCGTCACCAGTGGCGGCAATGTCTTTGAAATCCGTGATGCCGGTGTCTGAGCCGAAATAGCCGGCCAGCCACGGCCCTCGTCGCACTCTCCATCTCAGGAAGCAAATAGAGGCTGTTGTCCTGTGCCGGCGGGGATTGTCGTCATTTCATCACGAAACCACAACGCGGCTGTCATGTGATCTCTCTAGGGGAGGCGCCGTAGCGGGCTTTGCGCTCGCGCAGCAACCTTCCTGTCTGGAGAGGACGAATGAAACGATTAATCCTGCTCGCGACGACGGCCGTCGTCCTTGCCAGCGGCGCCAACGCCGCTGAACGCACGAAATTCGAATTCTGGTATGGCCTCACCGGCGACCTCGGCGACGTGGTGGCCAAGCACTGCCAGCTGTTCAACCAGTCGCAGGACAAATACGAAGCTGTCTGCACCGGGCAGGGCGGCTACGACAAGGCCGAGCAGAACACGATCGCGGCCTATCGCTCCAAGCAGCATCCGACGATCGTCCAGATCTATGACGCCGGCACCGTGAACTTCATGCTGTCGGGCGCCATCTATCCGGCCACCAAGTTCGCCAAGGACTACAAGCTCGACATCGACTGGAAGTCCTATTTCCCGGGCATCGCCAACTACTACGCCACCTCCACCGGTGAGATGTGGTCGTTCCCCTACAATTCCTCGACCGCCGTCTTCTACTGGAACAAGGATGCCTGGTCGAAGATCGGCAAGACCGAGGCGCCCAAGACCTGGACCGAATTCGGCGAGGACCTGAAGGCGCTGAAGGCAGCCGGCGTGGAATGCGGCTTCGCGCTCGACTTCGACACCTGGATGAATCTCGAGCAGTTCTCCGCCATCAACAACATTCCGGTCGCGAGCATGGACAACGGCTATGGCGGCCTGGGCGCCGAGTTGGTCTTCAACAAGACGGCCTTCGTCGACCACATGAAGGATTTCAAGGCCTGGCTCGACGCCGGCTATGCCAAGATCCAGACCAGCCAGGTCGGCAAGAACCTGATCCAGTCCTTCGCCGACGGCTCCTGCGCCTCAACGACCTCCTCGATCGCCAATCACGGCACGGTCAAGAACACCCAGGTCGCCGATCTGAAGTGGGACGTCGCCGCCCTGCCCGTCATCGATGCGGCAAAGCGCACCAACTCGATCGTCGGCGGCGCCTCGCTGTGGATCATGGAAGGCAAGTCGAAGGAAGAATATGAGGCCGCCGCGGCCTTCATGAAATACATCACCGCGCCCGATACCGGCGAAAAGTACATGTCGGAGAACACCGGCTACATCCCGGTAACGACCAAGGGCTTCGAGCTGCTCAAGGCCGACGGCTTCTATAACGATCCCAAGCATGCCGGCCGCGAGGTCGCCATCGCCTCGCTGACGGCTTCCGATGTCGGTCCGCTGTCGCGCGGCATCCGGCTCGGCAACTTCACGTCGATCCGCGCAGAGGTGCGTGCCGAACTCGAGGCCGCCTTCACCGGCCAGAAGGACGTGCAGGCGGCGCTCGACGCCGCCGTCGAACGCGGCAACCAGGTGCTGCGCCGCTACGAGCAGACCTACAAGGGCGCCGCGCTGCCCTGATCGCCTCCTCCTCCCCGGACGCCGCCTTCGGCGGCGTCCGCTTCATCTTTGTCCGGAGTATCGGCTTCGCCTGAAGCCGGGCTCTGGAGCGAGTTCCTAGGAGACCCGGCTTGGAAAAGCGCGCAACCTTCTCGAATCTCTGGCTGGCCGCCGCTTTCATCGCGCCGCAGATGATCCTGATCTTCGTCTTCTTCTACTGGCCGTCCGGCGAGGCGCTGTATTGGGCCCTGACGCTGGAGCCGCCCTTCGGCGGCACGAACGAATGGGTCGGCCTGCTCAATTTCCAGACGGTGTTCGGGGACCCGAAATACTGGGGCTCGGTGCGCGTGTCGCTGGCCTTCGCCTTCTTCGCGACGACGCTGTCGCTGGCCATCGCCGCCATGCTGGCGCTGTTCGTCGACCGCAGGCTGCCCGGCCACCAGGTCTACAAATTCACCTTCTTCCTGCCCTATGCGCTCGCGGCTCCCGCCGTCGGCCTCGCCTTCCGTTTCATCTTCTCGCCGGACGCGGGTTTCGTCTCCGCCATAAACCGCGTCTTCCCCGGCCTATGGAACCCGGCACTCGACGGTTACGACGCGTTCGCCCTGATCGTGATGGCGCAGGCCTGGACCATGGTCGGCTACAATTTCATCTTCTTCCTTGCCGCACTGCAATCGATACCGCGAACGGTGACCGAGGCAGGCGCCATGGACGGCGCTGGCGTGCTGCGTCGCATGTGGGACATCCAGCTGCCGCTGATCGCACCCACCCTGTTCTTCCTGATCGTGATCAACATCACCGACAGTTTCGTGAACTCCTTCGGCATCGTCGACATCACAACGGGCGGCGGCCCCGCCAGGGCGACGGACCTGATGGTCTACAAGATCTATGCCGATGGCTTCCAGGGGAAGGACTACTCCCTGGCGGCAGCGCAATCCATCGTGCTGATGGCCCTCATCATCGTGCTGACCTTCATCCAGTTCCGCTACGTCGAGCGGCGGGTTCATTACAGCTGAGGACGAAGCGAGATGATCGAACGCACCCCCATCCTCAACTTCCTTACCCACGCGCTCTTGGTGTTCAGTCTGATTGCACTGCTGATCCCAATCTGGATCGTCTTCGTCGCGGCCACGCATGACTTCCACACCGTGAACCAAGTGCCGATGCCGCTCCTGCCCGGCTCGCATTTCCTCGAGAACATCGCCGCGGCCTGGGAGAAGGGCAATTTCGGGCGGGTGATGCTGAACTCGCTCATCGTCGCCGGCGGCGTCACCATCGGCAAGATCGTGATCGCGGCGCTGTCCGCCTTCTCGATCGTCTATTTCAGCTACCGGCTGCGCACGGTGATGTTCTGGCTGATCTTCATCACCCTGATGCTGCCGCTCGAAGTGCGCATCGTGCCGACCTATGCAGTCGCCGCCGACGCTTTGCGGCCGTTCCAGTCGATGCTCGACTTCGCCGGCATCGGCATCGACCTCCCGCAGTGGAACCTGCTCAATTCCTATTCCGGCCTGATCCTGCCGCTGATCGCGACCGCAACGGGAACCTTCCTCTACCGGCAGTTTTTCCTGACCGTTCCGGACGAACTGACCGAGGCCGCCAAGATGGACGGCGCCGGGGCCATGCGTTTCTTCATCGAAGTGCTGATGCCGCTCTCCAAGACCAACATGGCCGCGCTCGCCACCATCATGTTCGTGTGGTCGTGGAACCAGTATCTGTGGCCGCTCCTGGTGGTGACCGACCAGTTGAACTTCGCCACCGCCACCATGCAGCTTCAGAAGATCGTGCCCGGACCGGTATTCGGCGAGCCGCCGATCTGGAACGTTGCCATGGCCGCCAATCTGATTGTGCTGACCCCGCCGGTGCTGGTCACCATTTTCCTGCAGCGCTGGTTCGTGCGCGGCCTCATCTCCACTGAAAAATAAGGGACGACATCCCATGGCCGAAATCACCTTGCGCGACGTGCGCAAATCCTACGCCAAGAACGAGGTCGTGCATGGCGTCAACCTCGATGTCGCCAGCGGCGAGCTGATCGTCATTCTGGGGCCTTCCGGCTGCGGCAAGTCCACACTGCTGCGCATGGTGGCCGGTCTGGAATCGATCACCTCGGGTGAGGTCGCCATTGCCGGCCGTGTGGTCAACAAGCTGGAGCCGCGCGAGCGCGGCTGCGCCATGGTGTTCCAGAATTATGCGCTTTATCCGCACATGTCGGTAGCAAAGAACATCGGCTACTCGCTGAAGATCGCCGGGCTGCCGAAGGCCGAACGCACCGAACGCGTCAACAAGGTCGCGGCCACGCTTGGCCTGACCGATTTTCTCGAACGCAAGCCGGCCCAGCTTTCCGGTGGCCAGCGGCAGCGCGTCGCGATGGGTCGCGCCATGATTCGCGAGCCGAAGGTGTTCCTCTATGACGAGCCCTTGTCCAATCTCGATGCAACGTTGCGTGTCGCCATGCGCGTCGAAATCCGCAAGCTGCACCAGCGGCTCGGCGCGACAACCCTGTTCGTGACGCATGATCAGGTCGAGGCGATGACCCTGGCCGACCGTATCGTCGTGATGAACAAGGGTGGCATCGAGCAGGTCGGAACGCCGAGCGAGGTCTACGGTCGGCCGGAAACCACCTATGTCGCCAATTTCATCGGCTCGCCCGGGCTCAATCTGCTGAAGGGTGCCGCTCATCCCGACGAGGGTGTCATCAAGCTGCCGGATGGCCAGCAGCTCGCCTATGATCGCAACCAGTGGCCGGAGATCGGCCATGGTCCGGTGATCGCAGGCTTCCGTGCCGAAGCGGTGAAATTCGGTTCAGGTCCGCTTTCCGCGCGCTTCGATTTTGCCGAAGAGCTCGGCATCGCCAAGCTGCTGCATGGCTCGTTCGGCGGACAGACGATGATCGTACACGTCGCGACACGTGCCGATCTGCAACCGGGCCAGCCGTTCTTCTTTTCGGTCGATCCCGCTGATATCCAGCTGTTCGACGCCGACAGTGGTCGACGGCTGGGAGAGGTCAGGGTGCCTGCTGCCGCAGGAAAACAGGCGGCGCCGGTGCAGATCACCGCTTGATGGAGGGGATGCCTCCTTCGGCTTACCTGCAATTTACGAGATACCGCTAGGCTTGCTCGCGTCCGATTCGCGAGGGAAGCGCCGTGAGCAAGATCGTTACTTCATTCGCCGTGGTTGCGGTGTTCTCCGCCTTGCTGATGGCGCTGAGTCTGGCGGTGGCGCAGCACGGCTATCCGTTCGGCGCCATCGGCGTGAAGCGGCTGGACGACATTGCGGATGCAACGACCTTCCTGCCGCTCGCCGCGCTCTATTTCTTTTCGGCCATGTTGATGATGGTGCTGCCGCTGCGCGCGGCGAGCATCGTTCTGCTCAATGCCGCAGATATCATCGTCTGGGCCGTTGTGGTGCTGTTCGCCAGCATTGTCGGATCGCTGGCGGCGCGCTGGGCCTTCGGCCAAGGCAGCGCGCTGTGGGCGCTGTGGAACTGGCGCTTCCTGTTCGTCGCGGCAGTGGTGGGCTGTCACCTCGTCATGAACGAGTTGAGGCGCAACGTCCTGCTGCGCAGCCTCTTCCTGGTCGTTTTCGCGGCAGCGACGCTTGCCTGCCTGTTCTGGTCCTTCACGCTTTGAACCGGGTCCGTCGCAAGGAACGCTCCAACACCTGAAGCTACGCACCGTACCTGCCGAAATCGATTTCGATTTTCGGGCCGATGCGCTAGCTTGGAGGTTCCGGCGCGTGCGGGTTTACAGGCTATTATCCATTCCCGTTCATGCGATTTTATTGCGGTTAATTTAGAGGGAGGGCGAGGATAGCGCGTTCCTTCTTGGGTAGGGTGAGTATCGTGGGCGATGTGAAGTCGAAAATTCGTGAAATTCTGGCCGCGCGTGGCGGTTTGCCGGGTGGGATCGAGACGCTCGGCGACCAGTCGGACCTCTATGCGGCGGGATTGTCTTCCTTCGCCTCGGTTCAGATCATGCTGGCTCTGGAAGAAGCGTTCGACCTCGAATTCCCGGACTCGCTGCTCAACCGCAAAACATTCCAGAGCGTCGATGCGATCGCCGCGGCCGTAGAGGGCATCCTCAACGGGGCCACGGCGGCAGAATGAACGCGCCGGCCAGCACCCGTCTTGCCGAACGCGCCGGCCGCGTAGCGGCGGTCGCCGCCGCTCATGCCGATGACGTCGACATCAAGAGCCGTTTTCCGCAAGAGGCCGTCGATGCCATGCGGCTCGAACGGCTGCTCTCCATCCAGATCGCCAATGAGCTCGGCGGCGAGGACGCCACGATATCAGACGTTGCCGAAATCTGCTCGCTGATCGGCCAGTCCTGCGCCTCTGCGGCCATGGTTTTCGCCATGCACCACATCAAGCTCTCCAGCCTCGTCTCGCACGGCTCGGAGAGTGACTGGCACCAGGCTTTCATGCGTCGTGTCGCCGACGAACAACTGCTGCTGGCCTCGGCCACCACCGAAGGCGGCATCGGCGGCAATCTGCGCAACAGCATCTGCGCCATCGAAGTGAACGGGGCCGATTGCCATCTGGAGAAGGACGCTACGGTCATCTCCTATGGCGAATATGCCGACGCCATCCTGATCACCTCGCGCGCCAATGCCGAGGCTGCTTCCACCGACCAGGTGATGACGGTGTTCGCCAGGGATCAGTACACGCTGGAGCGTACCCAGGTTTGGGACACGCTCGGCATGCGCGGCACCTGTTCAGACGGGTACCTGTTCAAGGGCGATGCACCCGCGGTGCAGATCCTGCCGAAGCCCTTTGCCGAGATCGCAGCGCAATCGATGCTGGCGACCTCGCACCTGCTGTGGAGCGCCGTCTGGTACGGCATCGCCGTCAATGCCATGGCGCGCGCGCAGAGTTTCGTGCGCGCAGCCGCTCGCAAGAGCCCCGGCGCGCCGCCTCCCGGCGCGTTGCGGCTGGCCGAGGCGTCCAGCCTGCTGCAGCTCCTGAAATCCAACATCATCGCCGGCCTGCGCGAGTTCGAGGCGGCGAAGGCCGATCACGATCGCCTGTCCTCGATCGGTTTTGCGGTGGCAATGAACAACGTCAAGATCGGCTCGTCCGAGACGATCCTCACCATCATCAACCATGCCATGCTGGTGTGCGGTATCCTCGGTTACAAGAACGGCACGCCCTACAGTCTTGGCCGCCACCTGCGAGACGCGCACTCGGCGCAGTTGATGATTTCCAACGACCGTATCCTCGGTAACACGTCGAACCTCCTGCTTGTGCACAAGCAGGATACGAGCCTGATGGGGTAAGCCATGGACCAGCAAACCTCGCTTCTGGACAGGTTGTGCGAGACCGGCCTGCTCATCGAAACCGGTGTCGAAGGGCTTTATGGCCGCAGCGGTCGCTTCGAGGACATCATCACCCGTTTCGAGGCACTGATCGACAGCGTTGGTGGCGGCGACGGCGCCGAACCGATCCGTTTCCCGCCCGGCATGAACCGCGCCCATTTCGAGGGCAGCGGCTACATGAAGAGCTTTCCGCAGCTCGCCGGAACGATACATTCCTTCTGCGGCAACGAACTCGACCACATGAATCTCCTGCAATGCATGGAGACGGGCGAGGACTGGACCAAGACCCAGGGAGGCACCGACATCGTGCTGACGCCCGCGGCCTGCTATCCGCTCTATCCGACGGTGGCCAAACGCGGTGCGTTGCCGGAGGGCGGCGGTCTGTTCGACCTGCAATCCTATTGTTTCCGGCGCGAGCCGTCCAACGACCCTGCGCGCATGCAGCTTTTCCGCATGCGTGAATATGTGCGCATGGGCACGCC
>VFQN01008572.1_pt1 | contig 10282 bp, 10 predicted proteins | sample 3512371 | NCBI WGS metagenome assembly VFQN01 (sample SAMN10412370, study PRJNA504923) | tailings metagenome | isolation source: Replicate 2 from Balatoc abandoned mine | place: Philippines: Itogon, Benguet | collected 2017-08-28 | reverse complement strand
GGGGGGGGGGGGGGGGGGGGGGGGGGGGGGGGGGGGGGGGGGGGGGAGAGGGAGGGGGGGGGGGGGGGGGGGGCGGGGGGTGGTGAGAGCAGCGGAGGGGAAGAGGGAGGCGATGGGGGCGATGGCGAAGGGGGCGAGGAGGAGGAGGAGGAAGGTGGGTGGGGGATCGGGTGAGGGAAGCTGTTTCTTAGGGGTGTTGGGGGGACCAAAGTACTAGTAAAGCCAGGGGGGGGGAGTTGAGGTGACGCCATAGGAAGGGGCGGGTGAGGGAGGCGGAGGAGGGTGGGGGGGGGACAGGGTTGGGGGTGAGGTAGGGTGAGGACACGTGCAAATGCGGAGTGGGGGCAGGGGCTCGTTGGGGTTACGGAGCCTGCGTAGCTGACACTGCCGCGGAGGGAATGGGGCACCGCAGTGCTTTAACTTCTCCCAGGGTCAGAAATACCTGCTTAGGGGCTGTGAAGAGTGCAACCTTCGGCCTGGAAACGGTCGAGCATTATGCCGTACTTGCTGGACCTGCTTCTGCTCAACACCACGTTGCGTTGCAGGTGCTGCTGGCGCGGCAGGTGGCGGCGGCGGCGACGGCGACGGTGACGGCGGCGAGCCCCAGCGGCGCAGCAAGGCACCGCCGTGCGCGCCCGTGCTCAGCCTGGCGGTGTCGCCGGACGGGTGGGTTAACAGCAGCGATCATTTAGTTAGCATGCTTACTGCATTAGGCTGGAGCACCTGTTGCATGCTGGTACGGTATGCAGTTGGCCCTCAGGTAAGAACGTGCTGCAACCGGTGCTCAGCCTCGTCCGGTGTCGCCGGACGGGTGGGTGAACGGCGGTCGCAGGTTAGCCAAAAGAGTACTTTTTGTATATCGCCGTTGGCGTGAGGAGTACATGCTGGCGCTCCGTGCGGCGTGGGGCGACCAAGGATTGACCTTGGGGCAACGGTTTCAGCCCTGTGGCCGCCCGCTCGACGGAGCCCCCCTCCCTTGCGCCTTGCGACACCACGTCACCAACGCCTGGCTTGCCCCTTCCTACGAACGGGCCTGGCAAATGGAAATGGATCGGTCCACGGTGCAGCTGCTTGTTGGTCGTGGCGCTAGCTGCACGGTGCTGCTGGCGCAGGCAACCCAGGCATGCACGTGCCAATCTCGGGGCTAAGCGTGTCAGCTAGGCCCCACTAGGACTGAACTGTGTGGCCCATGAATTACTGAGGTTGCATGCACGTGCAAGCCTGTGTGTTACGTACACATGCCCTCGTCGCCAACGACCACTAGCATGCAGGGCACCTACGGCAGCTGCACAGAAGCGGGCCGCAATTTATTGGCGTGGTCGGGCTGACACGTGCCCCCTTGCCTCACGCGGCACCGCCACACCGACCCATGGGTCTCCGTCGTACTGACCCGGCGGGCGCTGTACACCGCCGCCGGGTAATTTTTAGCGGGGGACAGCTTATGCGTAGTCATTTGCTGTTCATGCATGCAGTACACAAGAGCCAGTCTCTTGTCGCACGATTGCACGACAGGACAGCTACGGCAGCTGCACAGAAGCGGGCCGCAGTTTATTGGCGTGGCCGGGCTGACGCGTACCCCCTCGCCCCACGCGGCACCGCGACACTGACCCATGGGTCCCTGTCGTACTGACCCGGCGGGCGCTGCGCACCGCCGCCGGGTAATTTTTGGCGGGGGACAGCTGCTTTTCCTTGCACCTGCTGGGCTGCTGTGTGCTAACAAGCCCCACTGTTCACTTACACACAGTTGCACGGTGGCGGTGCTGGTGTGCGGCGAGGGCGAGGTGCAGCGGTTACGCTGGACTGGACCACCTATCCACCTGCACCACGCTGTGTATTAACCCACACCCCGTGTGTATTCACCCACAGGTGCATGGTTGCGGTGTTGGTGGAGGGCGAGGACGAGGTGCAGCTGCTGGCGCTGGACTGGGCCACCCGCAGCCTGTCGCTGCGGCAGCGGCTGCGCTGGCCGGATGTGCGCTACCCCACGCAGGCGGCCTTCGGGGCGGACGGCAGGCTGTGGGTGGTGGGCGGCGTGCCGCTGCCGACCGCAAAGGTGGGTCTATTTGCTGCCCTTGTGCTGTAGTACTATTCATATGATACATGGACGTCGGGCAAGAGAACGTGAAAAAGCACCTCGAGGGCTGGCTGTGGGTGGTGGGCGGCGTGCCGCTGCCCAGCGCCAGTGTGCGTTTCGTGCTGCTTCCTTACAACGTGTGCCAGTCGAAGGCCAAAGCCGTGACGTTCTTGGATGGAACCTGTTCATAGTGTATATCCAGTACGCATTCACAGTAATACGGTACTCAGTCCGCTCGGCATGCCGAGCGCTCCATATAATTGGCGGGGCGCCGCTGCCGGCTGCCGGCAGCGCCAGTCTCTGCACGTGGGTGTGGCAATTGACGAGGACACGTCTGACAGCCTCTCCCTTCCCTACTTGTCCTCGCTCCCTATCCACTTACCTGTCCCGACCCCAATCCCGCCCGGCAGTCCCTGCACGTGGGTGTTGCGGCGGCGGGCCCCGAAGGCTCCTACGCCCCCTGCACGGAGGCGGCGCTGCCCGGGGGGCTGCGGGCGGCGCTGGAGCAGCGGCTGGATGAAGAAGAGGCCAAGATGGCCGAGGGTGGGTGGCTGTAGATTGGACACATAAATAGATATTGTAAGGGGAAACAGTTTTTGAGCTTTAGGTTGCAATTGGGTCTGGAGCAGCGGCTGGAGGAGGAGGAGGCCACAATGACCGAGGGTGGGTGCTGGGGTATTAAGGCAGCTACAGGCACTGGCTGAGCGGTAGACTGTTTCTGTATACCAAGCGCTGAATCCCTTTCCCACGTCGCCCGTTAACCCATACTCAACCCACGCCCACCCCCTGCAGGTGGCGAGCTGTTCCTGTACACCAAGCGCCTGCGCCGCGCCGCCTTCGACGAGGAGGAGATGGAGACACGGAAGCGGCAGCGCAGGTGGGGAGGAAGGAGGGCGGACGGGGAGGAAGGCAAGGGGAGGAAGGAGCGGAGGTTGGGTGGGTAAGGGGGCAACAGCTGCACCTGCAGGTTGATTTGACATGTCGCGTTGCAACAAGGCGGGTTATGCATGTGGGCTGTGCTGCGATGCTAGCATGGCGCCGCACCGTTTCCCATGCAGCGGGCGCAAGGGGTGCTCATGCTCGGCACCCGGCCCTTGCACCATGGTAGGGGGCATCTGGTGCGTGTAGTGGCGGTGGACTGCTACAAGACCTGGCGTTCCCGTCTCTGTAAAACTGAGCGCATGAGGATGGCACCCGTAAGTGCACCCCACCTGCCCATGCATTGCTCGATGAGTTCAAGCCTTTTTCCAAGCCGCTAACCTCGCCCTCTGCAGACCGCTTCCGGTTCAGTTACTTTGCCGCTCTGCGGTTACCGTACCCACCTGCCCACGTGCCAACGCACACGCTCCACAGGGACCAACGGGAAACAATCAGGACCATCTGCTGCCGAGCCATCCGTGGACGCACCCTACCCCCGCCTGCCCACGCACCCCACTGATGGACACTTGTCCCACTCCTAACCCACTCCCCCAGGGACCACCGGGAGACGCTGCGGCTGGCGGCGCTGAGGCAGAAGAAGGAGGAAGAGGCCAAGGCAGCGCAGGGGGAAGCGGACAGGGAGGGGGGTGACAACAAGATGGAGGAGGGGAAATAGCCAAGTGGCTCTTCGTCATGTGGGAGGGGTTCAAAATGGCTGTTGGTGGGCGAGCAGAGGCGTACGTGGTATGATGCGCGGCAGGCGGCTCCAGTGCGTCTGTTTGGCCTGTGGTGCCAGGGTTCCGTCGCCTCTGTGGATGTGCTCTACGCTCCCCTGGCTCCACGTATCGGGATGATACCGGACAAGGAGGGGGGTGACAGCAAGATGGACAAGGAGAAGTAGCCAAATACGCTCCTAGATGGGAGGGGTTCATTTTGGCTATTGACGGACGAGCAGAGGCGTATGGTGTACGTGTTCTGGGCTTCTGGCACGTGGCAAGCGGCTCTAGTGCGGGTGCTGGGCCTGTGGTGCATAGGGTCGTTCGCCTCTGTGCTGATGTGCGTTACATACCAGGATGATACCGTGCTATGCACGCGCGCTTTCAGCACGACGTGTGAGGCTGCCGACTGCATGGAGTGCACGCTACAGGCAGGTCGAGATGCTGTGCCGACCAAGGACACTCCTTGATTGACTGACTGACTGACGCTATGACGTTTGCGAGGCGCAAAGCACAGCTGTACTGCTGTATGGTACTTCACAGTGGATTCTGCACTGCACCCCGCCCCCACCCTGCTTGTGTGTTTTTTCGTCTGGTGTAAACTGCACCTTGTTGTCAGGTCAGGCTTCGGCCCACGCTGGCCCACGCTCGGTCTGGGGCTCGGGGGAGGGGCCGTGGTTGCGTGGAGGAAGCAAGATTTACAGGAGGGCCAGGGTGTAGCCATGCAAAGTCCATGTACGCGTGGCGTGGAGGGCCTAATGCAGCACGACTCCATACATCCATGACGACTCGCTGAGCAGCCAGTGCACTGCTGCCCCTGCCTGCGACGACATGGCCTTGGTGAACCAAGATGCCCTGGGGGCTCTGTACGCAGGCGTGGGGGAGGTGGTTCACTACCTCATGCCAGCCAGGGAGCTCCGCGCAGTGTTGCAGACAGACGGTGCGTTGCGCGACACATGGCAGGTAATAGCAGATCAGTCCAGAAGCACTCCCCTGGGGGCGAGGTGGGAAACCCCGTGTCCCTGATGGACGGGACCGGCTCTGCTCTCTGGTTGGGACGGGGCTGGGCTCTGGAAGGGGACCAAAACTGTAAAGCCAGACATAAACACTTCAGCAAGGCGTGCTCTTGACCGTGGCTCTTGATGCAACGGCCCGAAATGGCGTACAGGGTTTCTCTTTGTAGAAAGGGTCGTACGGCAAGTCCATGCCAGCAGCCGACACGACAAACAAACACGGGGTTTCCCACCTTCCTCTCTTTCCGGACAGGAACCATCGTGGCAGAGGAGAGGGGAGAGGGGCAGTGGACCCCCGGCATTGCGGGGCCTATCGGGAGAGGGGACTCCAGTGTCACGGCAGCTTGACACGTGGCACAGTGGTGGCACCAGCAACTATACAGCTAGGCTCAGAAACGATACAATGCTACGATAAACTAGAGGGAGGCGGAAGTGCTTAGGACCATCTGGCATCGTGGAGTCGGCTGTGTCCATGCCGTCGTGCGATGCGCAAACACTGGCACAGCTTGTCGGCCACACTGATTTAAATTAGGCTTGCAGCTACAGCAGCGCGCATTCCACAAGAGCAATCTTGAGAATAACTTTGCAAGGGCGGCAACACTCCCGACAAAAAGCATTTGGCGCCAGATCCAAAGCTTGCAACGAGATCGATTGACGGAAGGGTATTTTGGTTGTGTCAGGTGAGTATTGGACAACAATGTCGGCCTGCTATTCCGCCTGAAAAAGTACTCCTGGCTGGCCTTTCTTTGGAACAGTAGACTCTGTCAGCCTAGTCCAGGCTGTGGCCCGCAGCTCGAACACTGTTCCAAGAAAAGTCAGATTGCATGCAGTAGTTTTACGACTGCAAAACAGGTCCTTCATCCTGCAACTGTATATGGTGGCCGGCGGTAACCCAACCCACTCGACTCGCTGCCGCCTGTGCCCGTCCCCCCCGCCCCAGGTTGCACAGCCAAACCAAAATGGCGAACATAGAGCACCCGTACGTCCAAGCGCGCGGCCTGCAGCGGGTTCCTGCAGCCCTCCTGTCCCACACCTTGTCCTTTCTGCCACCCCACGAGCGCACCCTCACCGCCCGGTTCGTATGCCGGGAAGCAGCAGCAGCCCTCAGCGGCGCCGAACCCCAATCCGCCTCCCTGTGCCTTCCACTGCCGCCCCATGCCATGCCCTGGTCAATGGAGGCAGGGCAGCACCACGTACGGCAGCTGCCCTTCCGGCACAGGCTGCAGCTGCTGAGCGCGGCCGCCAGCAGCGGGAGCGAGGTAAACCTGGAGGTGGCGCTGGCGCTGCTGCAGCCAACCATCTTTCCCGAGATAATGCAAGACCCTGATGATAGGTGCATATGGCACGCTTTCAGATCAGACCCAGCCGTCACGGCCATCGAGGCGGGCAAGCCGCAGCTGCTGGATTGGCTGCTGCGCCGCTGCCCCGCGTTGGTGCACCCACCGCGCGTGTTGGAGGCCGCAGCACGCCGTTGCAACCTGGCGCGGCTGCAGGCGGTGTGGGAGCAGCTTCAGGCCTCTAGCTTCAGCAGCTGCACACAGCGCAGCCGTCGGCCCGCCATCGAGGGGGGCGTTCTTGGTGCGGCAGCAGAGTCGGCCACACCGGACGCCGTGGCCAAAATGGAGTGGGTTCTGGCTGAGAGCGGAGGCCGCTGCAACCTGGACGCGTCCACCGCTGCTGCCGCCGCCCGCTCGGGGGACCTGGGCCGGCTGCGGTGGCTGCACGACCGCGGGTGCCCGATGGCAGAGCAGAGGGGATGGCTGCTCCCAGCTGTGCTGTCCCATGCAGACATGTCTGCGGTGGAGTGGCTGGTGGACGAGGCGGGGTGCAGCCCGCTGGTGCCGCCGGAGGGTCAATTGGAGGGAGTGTACTGGGCGGAGCTCGTGAGGGCAGCTGCATGCAGCACCGACGGAGTCAACCGCGTGCTGTGGCTGCAGCAGCGGGGCGTGCCCATACAGCAGGCCTTTCGGTTCTTGCTTAACAGTTTCCATACCACGCCGGCGACGGCGGGAAAGATTCAGGTGCTGCGCTTCTTGCAGCGTACGTATGGCATGGGAGCAGAGCCGGGGTTCCCATCAGACCAGGCCCTGACGGCCGCGGCGGCAGGGTCGGGCAGCGTTCCATTGGTAGAGGAGCTGCTGCAAGCCGGCATGGAGTTTGACTCGATGGCCTACCTCAGAGCCGGTGGCCGTGGTGATGTGGCCATGACCAGGTGGCTGGGGTGCGAGGCGGGGGTGCCTGCTGACGAATTGTCACTACGGGATTTGATTGAGGAGTGGCCAGTCGAGGCGGCGGCCAACAGCCGGGGCCTGCGGGAGGTGGTGCAGCTGCTGGTGGACGAGGCGGGGTGCACAAGCGACTGGGACTCACTGAACGCAGGGCGGGTGCTGTGCGCAGCAGCAGCGCGAGGAGACCTGGCCCTGCTGCAGTACCTGCTGCTGCACCACCAACAGCAGCAGCAGCAGCAACAGCCGTGGATGCAGCGGGGATGTGTGCCGGATTGGGAGGTTTTCTTTGCTGCGGCAACGGCAGGCTGCGAGGCGCTGCTGGAGTGGCTGGCTGGGCAGCACCCGGGCTGCCTGGACAGGCAAGGGCTGAGCTACGATCCTGCACTATGTCAAGGGGACAAATGCACGCTGTCAGTCCTGAGGCGACTGGGCGTGCCGTGGGGTGCGGGGGACGTGGTGGCACAGGCGACCCAGGTAGGGCGCCCTGTGCCGGTGCTGCGGTGGCTGGTGGAGCAGGGGGCGCCGATGGGCAGAGAGGCGGATGCGCAGGAAGGGATGGAGGAGAATGGAGCGGGCGTTGCGTTACCGGCAGGGCAGTGGCCAGGCATGTGACGTGGCGGCGATGCAGGAGCCGGTGGCGAACGTAGCAAGGACGGGGGGCAAGGCAGGGGCAGTGTGTGGCGTGCACTGGTGTGTATCAAGGCACCGAAGGCCCTTAAGGTTCAAGGTACATGTAATTTCCGCGCGCGGGCAGAGAGCCACTACGCGATAGCTAGGGTCGGAGGTGCGGCTGAGCTGCGTCTCGGTGCTCGTGGATGGGGTGGTGCGTGTGGGTTGCTGGAAAGGCATGCACAGGGCATGGGCTATTGCTGCAGCCGCCACTGGTGCATTGCCGCACAGCTGTTGTTGGCATTAGTGCGATTGTTGGTGATTTGTATTGGTTGGTGATAGTGGCGGCTGGCGGCAAATGGTGCCCCCGTACCGGCATCCAGCTGATTCCTTGCCGCCTGTCGATTAGACGTGGTTACGGGTATTTTGGCGTGTTGTGTTACGTTCCAGGTGGTGTGGCCACATGATCTTCACTTTGGGTATATGACGGTGGCAGGACGGCGGTGCACAATGCGGGTTGTACTGCACACATGACACTCGGGCAGTACAACCGACCTGTACGCTGCACTACTTGTGCGGTCAATTCCCTGACGCAACGAAGCGGGACGCCGCTGTGTACCTCTGCGTTCAACAAGGGGCCCTGTTGTTGGTGCGAACGGAACGTGCATGCGTCCACCGTAGCCAGGGGCGGGGTAAGGAAGCATACCGGTGGTTATGCGATAGCGAGTTGCGATGACTGGGGCGGATTCAGCACGGGTTAGCGCACCCAAACGTACATGCCTGGCAAGCATCCGTGCATCCCCACAGCGCTATGACCCGGAGCAGCCCAACGGGCCTTGCCAGCCGCTTGCATCGAGACATGCCCACACGCAAGGCAGAGCTTCCACGTTCCACCTCACCACGTTGCAGTCAGCTCAGCCGCACAGCCTGGGCGAGTCTCTCCCCTACCCGATGACCCCAAACAGGTCCAGCTTTGGTTTGGTTTGGTTTGTTGCAGCAGTCCTTATTAGCAGCTTGAACACGTCCAGCAGCTAAGCCACACCTACACCACCTGCACCACACCGCAGCCACCCACATCCCAAGCGGAAAAAGTGCACAGCGCAGGGAGGAACACGGGGGCCGCCAAAGTGCAGCGGAGGCCGCGGCGCTCCGGATGCCACCAGGAGCGTTCCCACGGCTGCGAAACTCAATGTCGCCGCCGCATGGATTGTTTGTAACACAAAATGCCAAATGCCGCCAAGGGCCCCCGCACCCCATACGCGGCATACGGTGACAAGGCAGGTGACAAGGCTTCAACATCTCCTCTCGGCTCTCGCCTCACCCGTTCCAGAGCATCACTCTCCATTTCATTCGTTGTACCAGCTCTGTCTGCGCAGGACCACACATTGCCACACACCAGACACCACCCGAAACGATCGGTCGCTCTCGCTCTTGACTCTCACTCCCTTGTCAACTTAATCATGTCCCTTGCTTTGTACACTCCTGCACCACATCCTACTACACCACCCGAACTGGTCGGTCGCACAGCCGCTTACGCGTCAAGCCTCGCTCCTCTCAGCTCAGCTGTGCAGCCCCGGGAATCCGCCCGCCGGCCCGATGACCCCAAACAGCTCCAGCAGCTCGAAAAAGCCCAACACCACCTCCACCACGATGAGCCAAATGACAATAAGCTCCAGCCGCACGCCATGGCGGTTCTCCTCCTGGGCGCGAAGCAGCTCAAGCAGCTCCTGGATGTGTGCAGGGGTGTAAAGTGCCAACATCAGTACCGTGAAGTTGCCGAAGTCACAGCAGTCGCGCTAGGCACAAAGCTAGGTGCTACACAACCCAGAAGCCCCACGCCGCCCTACTGCTGAACAGCCCCATGCAGCTGCCCCTTCGCACACACCGAAACAATGCTAATACACATGCACACCGGCCCGCACACCCCTGCCCCACGCACCTGCAGCACGGCGAACCTGCTGTTGAGCAGCTCCACCCGCTCGTCCAGCTCCAGGTACTCCGTCAGCCTGCCGTACAGCACCTGGGGCGCAGTACAATGCCGTACAGGGCGCACACGTCACCACTAGAGGGAATCCACGCAACGAAGCGATATTGCGCCCGGTGTGCATGCTCTCAGGCACGCCCCCATATCCGCATGTGGCCTGAGCATTTCCACACCCACACACTTGCACAATTCCACAAGCCACGCAACGGGCAACGACGGTGCGTGATGGCATGTCATCTGCTCGGGAACCCCACCTGCATGTGGTCGGGGCAGTACCAGAAGTACTCCGGGGTGCCCAGCCCTCCGTCGTTGAGGTTCACCGAGCGCTTGAGCACCATCACCTGTTGGGGGGTAGGATAGGAAGCAACGCCGGGCCGGGGTTGGCCATTTCGGCCCAACTGCATGCTCGTGCACGTCACCGGCTTGGATTTGCGGCTATCGCCGTCCAAAAGGCCAAGGCGTGATCAGTGTGGTGGGGATTGTTTGAGCAACGGAGGCGGACGAGGTCGTGCAAATCGGCCGGAGCGGGTTGGACCGCCGCAAGCATCATATGCCTTCGTTTGCGCTATCGTACGTTGCTGCTCTGGGTTTATCCTGCAACACGCACCCGACAGACAGAGATCGCCTTGCATTGCTTGACGGCTGACACTCCATACTGTGCAATTACACCAGCACCATATGCCCCGACCCCTGGGATCTCCAGCCCCCACCACACGCACCCGGCCGATCATCTGGCCGAT
>VFQN01008571.1_pt1 | contig 10285 bp, 12 predicted proteins | sample 3512371 | NCBI WGS metagenome assembly VFQN01 (sample SAMN10412370, study PRJNA504923) | tailings metagenome | isolation source: Replicate 2 from Balatoc abandoned mine | place: Philippines: Itogon, Benguet | collected 2017-08-28 | reverse complement strand
CGAGATTTAGAAGGGAATTGGAGGTTAGTAAAATTAATTGACCATACCAATGATGGTACAGTCACTTTTGGTCTTTTTGGAAAGAAGAGGAGTTTTGTGAAAGTCGTTTTTCAGAAATAACGATATTTTTATAGTTCGATTGATTTGTGCTTCTCGCTCATCAATCTTCCAATAATATAGTTTAAAAACTTCTTGAAATCAGACATTTCAAGTTAGTATCAAAAACAACTAAGGCCCAATTCTTCCCTAATTTCGAAAAAAGAATTCAATATTTTTTTTTCGTTCCTTGAAATTGTCGATAGTTGATTCGAAAGAATGTTTCAAATCTCATTAGGAAGTTTGCTCATTGCAGCAATCATTTTAAATCAATGTGATGCCTTTTATCTTCCAGGTGTTGCACCACATAGTTATGTAGATGGAGAAAATGTTGAATTAAAGGTTAATAAGTTGAGGTAAGTCGATTCATCCAACTCCTATCACTCATCCACCCCTCACATATCATCCCTATAGTTCAATCCATACTCAATTACCATATGATTATTATTCATTAAAATTTTGTAAACCACCAGAAGGTGTTAAATCATATTCAGAAAATTTAGGTGAATTTCTTCGTGGTGATCGCATTGAAAACTCTGCCTATGATGTAAGCTCATACTATACCATCTCATACCCTCCTTCCTCTCTAACGATACCGTATTCCATTAGATTAATATGCTTCAAGAACAGTACTGTCGTGTATTATGTCAAGTAACATTAAAAACAAAAGATGTAACCGATTTTAAAAGAGCTATTAAAGATCAATATCATCATAATTGGATTATTGATAATTTACCTGCTGCATCTATTTTAGATACTGATCAATATTCTACCACACAATATGTTGGTTATCCGATTGGTTATTATGAAGGAAATAATTATTTCATTTATAATCATGTCAATATTATTCTTGAATATTATCCTATTGAAGGTGAAGGAAATCGGTAAGTGCTCGCTTCACTATCCTATCGCGACCTTTTTCATGACATTTGATGATAGTATTGTTGGATTTTATGTCGAACCATTGTCCATCACTCATAAGACTCAATCAGGCACTACGTGGGATGGTAAAGGCGATGCACCAACTTTATCCACATGTGCATCAAAATCCAAGCATTTAACTTATGATAATGTCAAGGGTAATCCACAAAAGGTAAATCCTGGCCAAATTATCTTCAGTTATGATGTTCAATGGAGAGAAAGTGATATTAAATGGGCCTCACGTTGGGATGTTTATTTATCAATGGATCACGCTGTACCTGATAAAGTTCATTGGTTCTCAATTATTAATTCCATTTTAATTGTTTTCTTCCTTGCTGTGATTGTTGCAATGATATTAATTCGTTCGTTACATCGTGATATCTCCCAATACAACAGAGTAAGTACAAGTTATCGAACTTTTAACCACAAAACTTTTACTTTCGCTTTACTTAGGTACCAACCGATGAGGAAAAAGCTGATGAACGTGAAGAAAGTGGTTGGAAATTAATTCATGCTGATGTCTTCCGTCCACCAACAGACTTCCCAATGATTTTCTGTGTGTTAGTCGGAACAGGATTTCAACTTGTTGCATGTACCTTCTTATCAGTATTATTCTCTGCTGCGGGTTTCTTATCACCAGCAAACCGTGGTTCCATTATGATTGGAATGTTATTATTCTATGTATTAATGGGATCATTAGCTGGTTTTACGTCAGCACGTTTATATAAAACCTTCAAAGGTAAACAATGGCAAAGATGTACTCTCTTAACAGCATTATTAATTCCAGGTATTGTATTTGGTAGTTTCTTTGTACTAAATACAATATTAGCATTCTATGGTACAACAGGATCAGTACCATTCTTAACATTATTATCTGTATTAACATTATGGTTTGGTATTTCTGTACCATTAGTCTTCTTAGGTGCTTATTTCGGATATAAACAAGATGCAATTGAATTCCCTGTCGTGACTTCTAATATTCCACGTCCTATACCAGATCAACCATGGTATTTACAACCATTAATTACAAGTTTATTAGGAGGTATCTTACCATTTGGTGCATGCTTTGTTGAATTATTCTTTATTATGTCTTCTATCTGGATGGATCAATATTATTATGTATTTGGATTTTTATTATTAGTATTCTTAATTTTAGGAATTACATGTGCAGAAATAAGTATTGTGATGAATTATTTCCAATTATGTAGTGAAGATTATCGTTGGTGGTGGAGATCATTATTAGTACCAGGTAGTACAGCAGTATATGTCTTCATTTATTCAATGATATATTTTACAAGATTACAAAGTACAATGTATATTACTTATTTATTATATTTCTCTTATATGGGAATGATTTCATTAGGTGTTTTCCTAGTTACAGGTAAAAATTGACTATATTGTTGCCATTGTTGTCTCTAACTCTTTGTCTTCTTCCTTCGTTTATCATATAGGTACTATCGGCTTCTTCTCATGCTTCTACTTCAATTATCAAATTTATGCCTCGATTAAAGTTGATTAAATATCATTTTCGAAGGAGATACAATTGGTTGTAATGGTTTTTTATTCGTTTGGTGTGGACAGAAGGTGCGATGGAAAATGAAATTGTTTAAAATCTATCCTCAATCCATTTTTAGATAGCGTTCTCATTAGATAATAACATCAAGAATCAGAAATTAACTTCAATCTCAACGCAGTTTCCATCGCATTTTTCTTTCATTTTGTTCCTTTTGTGGTTAATTTAACAAAATATAACAATCAAACAAAGTGTTACACATTCCATGGCGAAACTGATTATTGTGAAACTGGTCTATGGAGAAGAATTTATTTTTTCTGTTTAGGTTCTGGATCAAAAACTTCTTTCGCTTCTTTCTTGATTTCATCTTTTGCTTCTTCTGTTTTATCCACAATTTTGATTAATGTTTCAGGTCTAAGCATCATTAATATGTCAATGAAAAGAGTGTAAAGAGTTTTGATACTTACTGTCGAGCTTCAAACAAATTCCTATGAGGTTTCTTATTTCCGTACAGATAAATTCCCCCATACATTCCAACAATGGCAAGGAATCCCATTAAATAAGCTCTTGATTGAGAATTCTGACTAGGGTTTACTTTCATTTATTTCTCTTGAATGTTCAAAAACAAACTTATGATTGTAAGAGATCTCGAGATGAATCTAATTGATTGATTTATAAAGAAACAGAAGAAAAGAAACTGAAAATGACTCTTTATGATTCTTCTTCTTCTTTTTGAAAGATTTTCAGTTTCTCGGAGATAGATAGATCCATGTGAGGATTATTGCATTATTATCAGCATCAATTCAAAATCAACAATAGACAATTTTATTTTTTTTATTATATTATGAAAGTTATTTTCTTTGCCTATCCTATATTTTTTTCAGAAGGTGTATAAAGTTCCTTCGTAATTCTCTCCACCGGAATACAGCTCCATTTTCACACAAACACAATTCGCGGGGGGAAATTAACAAGAAGCACAGAAAATTTATTATTCTTTTCTCTTTTTCTCAAATATTTTTTAAAAAACAAACAAAAAAAGGAAATGAATAGAAGTAAGAAGAGATTTGATATTATATAAAGAGATTGAGGTAGGTAATAAGACATTTAAGCAGTGAGTGGGGTCTCCTCTGTCGTTGTGACTGTAACGGCCTCTTCATCTTTCTTATCTGTGGTACTTTCTCCTTCAACATTTGTTGCATCAGAAGCTCCTTCAGTGTAAGCATTTGGATCATAATATTGGTAGTAAGGGTCGTAAGCGAATTCAGCTGGATAGTAACCACCAAAAGCAGCAGCTTGTGTGGCATAGTAAGCATAGACATCTTGATTGGTTGGAGTGGTTGTATTTGTTGCAGTGGTTGAGTTGTCAGTGGTTGATGATGAGGTATGATTATTAGTAGAAGCTTGCTTCTGATAACGAGGTAAACCACGGCCGCCAAAGCCATTGGGCATAAGGAACTAAAGAAATTGTTAGTTCAAGGATGAAAAAGTCAAAATTAAAGATGACAATTACCTTTTCCCAGCCAGTTTTCAATCTAATAGTTTCATTATCAGAATCAAGTTCAATATATTTACATTTTCCGACAACTTCTTTCATCTTTTTCAGAATATCATTATATGTACATTGGAAGGAGGCAACGTTCTGATAAGTAACTACCAAGCTTAATGGGACGTAACCAGCTTCGTCCATATATGATCTAATGAAAGTATCGATGCATAAGCTATCAGGGTTGAAGATTTGATCGATTTGTTGACAGGCGAGGTATGAGAAGTATGAGCGATCTTGATGGTTTCTGTAAGGACCAGGGTATCTAGGGGTTGAAGATGAGCTGTTATTATTAGGGGATGAAGATGATGTGCTATTGCTATGTCTTCCGCGTCCACGACCACTTCCATCTGCAACAGAAGGAGCTAAGAGAGAGGTTTACTATTAGTCAATAGGTTTCTTACCACTGGATCTTCCACGACCGCGTCCGCTACCTCTTCCATAAGTAGACGAAGATCTGTTTGTATCAATGTGACTCGCTTGAGCTGGAGTTGGGGCTTCATGATTTATCTCATTCTTATTCTCTTCTGGAACGGCTTCAACTAATTTCCACGCACTCATGATTGAATTTTGACTTCTGCAAACCAAACGATTAAAATGAAAGAATTGAGTCAACAAAAGATTCAAAGAATCGACGAAATACACGAGAGTTTGAAGAAGAACAACTAAAACTCACGATCTTTCAACCACCAATCAGTCAAGCAAAGAAAATTCCAGAAAATATCCGAGAAAAATAGTGGATAAATCATGGAGAAAATAATTTCTTTTAATAAGGCGTGACACCACGACAGTGGTTGAGTATGTGGAGATTTCGAGATTTCGTCATCCCTCTTAGAAGCTATCAATATCAATAGAATTCGCTAACGATTATTGTACTGTGATTAGGTTAAACTGTTGGTATTGTTTAGTTTAGATGATGATGAAAGCGATCACACTGACAATCCTGCTGATTGTGTTCTCGATTTGCAACAGTTTGAAAAAAAATGTGAGGTTTACCAATCCATCAAAATATTTGGAGAAAAGGAAATCGGGTAAATGAGCATCATCAACACGAAGTCGTTTTTGCGGTCAAGCAGCGAAATGTTCGTCAACTAGAGTCTGTATTATTTGAACTCTCAGATCCAACACACGAAAGTTACGGGAAACACTGGAGTAGAGAGAAAGTTGCCAATTTCACTGCCAATCCGAAAGCAACTCAAGAGATTAAGAGTTTTCTCACTCGTCATAACATCACTATTCGTTCCACTACACTTTATGGGGAGTACATCACGGCCATTGCACCAGTTTCTTGTTGGGAGGAGATTTTAGACACAAAATTCTACGAGTTCCATCACTTTGATCATCATAATTACACTTCAAATGCGAATGGTAGAACGCAGCGCAAAATAGCTCGAACTTTGGAGTATTCTTTGCCGACCAGTTTGTCCAAGTATGTCACCACTGTCTTCAATACAATTCATTTCCCAGCTACGGAACATAGTCGTTCATCTTCTATTAAGGTGGTTCCACAGGGAAGTAAAAATCCTCATTTATTGGCTGGAACAACAAATCCAGCCTTCATTAACTCCTTTTATCGTATTAATTCAAATACAGGGGATTCCCGAGCAAGTCAATCAGTTTACGAAACAAATGGTTTATATTTCTCTCCAGCAGATCTTAATCAATTCCAACGACAATTTAATCTACCTCAACAAGCAGTAAGCAATGTCATAGGTGGACAAAGTTCGGATTCCGTATGCAGAAGTAATGTAGAGCTTTGTGCTGAACCTAACATTGATCTCCAATATCTGATGGGAATCTCACAAGTAACACCAACAACTCATTGGTATGTTGGTGATGACAGTAATGAAGTTGACGCGTTCGTAAAATGGATTACAGATGTAGCCGATTCATCTAATCCACCCTTGGTACATTCATTCTCATACACTGCTGATGAGGGAACAGTCTCAGCCTCTTCATACAATCAATTTAATCTCGAGGCAATGAAATTAGGGGTTCAGGGAGTAACGATAGTGGTGGCTTCAGGAGATGATGGAGTTGCAGGAAATCGAGCAAGAAATGATGCTGGAAGGTGTGGATACAATCCATCCTTCCCTGCCACATCCCCGTATGTGCTCACGGTCGGAGGGACTCAAGGACCAGAGTCAGGAAGCACGGAAGTGGCACTAGCTGGGAATACTAATGGTGGGGTTGCAACATCTGGAGGAGGATTCTCCACTAGATTTTCTGCGCCTTCATTTCAAAGCAGTTCAATCTCGACTTATTTCTCAAGAGTCCTGTCAAGTTCCAGTCAACGTCCTGCATCAGGATACTCCGCAAGTGGAAGAGGATACCCAGATGTTTCGTTAGAAGCATTGAACTATCAGTTTATTGTTGGAGGGAATCTCGTGCAGGTAAAAGAACGAAGGTTAAACCATCACGCTTGATAATGAAATTTTCTCTAGGGATCAGGAACGTCAGCATCTACACCAACTGTTGCAGGAATGATATCTTTAGTCAATGCAGCGAGACTTAAAGCAGGAAAATCTTCATTGGGATATGTTACACCTCGCATTTATCAATATGCATCACAATTTGCAAATGATATCACATCAGGAGATAATAGATGCGTTGGTAAGAAAATAACCTCTTTTTATTGGGATATATTATAACATTGACGTGAATTATAGCATCTTCGATTTGTTGCTCTCAGGGTTTTTATGCCACCTCAGGTTGGGATCCAGTGACAGGAGTTGGATCCATTGACTTTCAGAAACTTTCTAATGTCTTAGTGAATTCGTAATCAGATCTTAGGTTGAATAAGTTTGTGTAGAATCATTCAGTTGAAAACAGTAAAATCTTAATTAGAGAATTTATGTACTGGGTGTTGCATAGTGCACAAGTGCGTTTGTGTGGAATTTAGTACGATAAAGTTTGAAGATGGTATTCACACCTCTTTCGTTATGTATTGTGGTGTTGTGTCTCTGGCAGAGTCATGTAGATTCTTTTCAACTATTTTCGTCGAGAAATCAAGGGAAATGCCAGTTATTCTGTCGATTCGAGAACAGAAATCCAACAGAGCGTCCTACAGGGAAACGAGGATCAAAGAAGCCTTTCCTCAGCAATAGTAGACCGCTTAGAACTCAAGGAACCCTCCTGAATAAGGTAATTCGAGATAATAGTAGGCAGAAGAGTCAACCAAGAGTAAAAGAAACTGATAATCGAAAGAACACTGTAGTTGTTGAAAGTAAAGACCTTGACGAAGAGGAGAAAGATGATGTTTCGATTGGAGAATTCCTAAAATCAGCCAGTGATGAAGATAAAAATGCTTTTCGTAGTGCTTTGTTAGGGAAACTCCAGGAATGGAAGGTATTATCTGAGTCGGGAGCTTTGGATACTTTGTCAAAGAAAGGGAAACTACATGACGAAGACATTGAAGAATTTGACAACAAGAACTCGAAGCTCTTGATGAACGGAAGTAAAGATTATCAGCTATCAGCGGATGAAATTGAGGGAGGTTCTGCTGATGATGAAGATTATGAGGAAGAAGAGGAGACAGAAGAGGATGATGAAGCGAACGAAGAAAGGAATGAAGATGATGAGAAAGGACAAGATTTCTTAGATGCATTTCTTAATTATGCTGTGGAAGCTCTTTCATCAGAAACAACATCACCAGTACCAACATCAACGACTATATTGTCTGAGAAAGAGAAAAGAAAAGAAGAAAAAGAAATATTAAAAAAATTTCATTCTTCACGAAAAAATGTTCTTCAAAATCGTGATGAATTGAAATTAATGCGTCAACAAGATGATAATTCGACGAATATGGACGAATTATCAAATGATGAAGGTTCCAAAGATATTCATAAAATTATTGCCAGTAATAATGCATATATTCTTAATAAACTGACCACTAATATTGATAAGAAAAGAAAAGATGAAGTATTTTATTACAATCTTTTATTAGAGATAAGAGATAAACAATTAATGATATCACAATTGATTATTGAGAAGATATTATTTGGATTGATTCGTTTAAAATCAAAAGATATTCAATCGATTCAGACATATAATCGTCTTCTGGTTCAATCGATCGTATTGTATCAACAATTCAAACAAAATCAATTAATTGCTTATTCTGCTCCATTCGTACAACCAACAACTGCAGCAAAAGACAAACAAAGAGGAAAGAAGAGTAAAGGAAGCCGACTAGCAGAGGAGACATGGACATTTACTGAGAACGAAGAAGATGAACAATTCTTTTTTTATACGCTACTCCGCAATCTTTATCTCTCAAATCCTTCTAATAATACAATTAATGAAGAAGTTTCATCTTTACTTTTTCCATCCAATCACGTTTCATCTCAGATTCATATCCAATTAGCACAGTTTCTTGGTAAAGTGTCTCATCATACAGTAAAAATATCAAATGAAAGTAATGAAATCAATAAAAGAAAAGGAAAACAAGAATTATATCATGTAATTAAATCTTATCTTGATAAAGAGTTCTTACCATCTTTACCTGAATATACGATTGAAGAAGTGAATGATGTAATTCGTGTTGTTGGTAAATCAGGTCTTCATTCAGAGATATTTCAAATTTACGCTATACTTAAAGAAATTCAATTCCTGCTACAATCATCATCGCATTTTATGAAATATTCGAATGAATATTCTTCATATTTACAATTCTTAAGTCAACAATATGGTTGGAAATTAGATACACCAATGATGAAGTCTTTAACTTCGAACCCAAGTCTATGGCGTAAATTAAAGATAAATGCAGAAACTCATGAATATATGATAACATCATTCTTACTAAATCTGTTAAAAGAAGAAAAAAGTTTAACAATGAAAGATTTACCATCTTTTAATGATCAAGAACCTGAAATTATTGTTCTTGGTCGATCGAATGTTGGTAAAAGTAGTTTAATTAATTCTATGTTAAATCGTAAGGTATGAGAGTTTCAAGTTCATCATCTTTCTCTTGTCCTCTTCTTTTTCGTCTAACTTTGTGTAATATCGACAGAATCTTGCTAAAGTTAGTGCTGTCCCAGGACATACACAAGCTTTTCATTTTTATACACTCCAGCGTCGGTTAGGTTGGAATGAGTCTAAGAATACTTCATCAGAGTCGATCTTTAGACTGGTAGATGTCCCTGGTTTAGGATATGCTGATACTGTAGAAGCGGCAACACAAGAGCAATGGAGAGAATTAATAATACGTTATCTAACTCGACGTGATCATTGTAAGCTTGTTTTCCATCTTATTGATGCAAGACAACCAGTACTCACAAAGGTTGATCAAGAGATTATAAGAATTAGTGCTATGGCATCAAAGCAACGGAATCGCCAAGGGTTATTACCTTATCAATATGTTTTAGTCTTAACAAAGGTTGATAAACTCACTTCCTCCACTAAAGGATCTCCTTCGATACTAAAGAGACAAGAAAAAGTAGACAATGAAGTAATTGAGCAAATTCAACGACAGGTTAATGAGATTTGGCAGGAGACAATGTCACCGTCGTCAAAAGGAGATGTTGAAGAGAAAGATAGAACATCTACGAGTGAATTATTCGATCGTATTGTATTGGAAAGTAGGGATAATGCTGGAGCTAGTACTGAAATTATCCATCGAAGGGAAGAAAGTACTCCTCGTTCACAACAGGTATGGTTTGTATATTCTGTCATTAGTTGCTCTTACTCTTAATTATCTGAATTAGAAAAAAATTCCTGTCATCCAAACTTCTTCATTACTTAGAATAGGATTAGACAATTTGTGGAAACAAATTTTAACTATGTTTTAAAAATTGAATTCCAATCATTCAAAATATACTATCATATAACTACTAACCTCTGCATTCTGTTCTTTTTTTATAAATTGCGCTACCAGGGGTTTGAATTTCCGCCAATTGCGCCTTTTACGCAAAGAATGTTCTTCAGATTCTCGTTCTTCTGATCCCTTCTAAGACACCTAACAATACTATTGAATTGCAAAGATTTCCCTCACAAACCATTGAAAATCTCTTTTCTATTTCTTACATCAATCGGTTTTGAATCCTTGTGTGAATATCTGATTCACTTAGAGACGCTGATGTCAACGTTTCCATTGAATACCAGTACTTTATTCATTGGTGATTTATCCATCAACTGTGATGAAGAAAGTATCTATCGCTTGTTTAGTTCCTATGGAGAGATTGATATCATTCAGCTCAAGAGAAGTGACCGTGATC
>VFQN01008569.1_pt1 | contig 10286 bp, 5 predicted proteins | sample 3512371 | NCBI WGS metagenome assembly VFQN01 (sample SAMN10412370, study PRJNA504923) | tailings metagenome | isolation source: Replicate 2 from Balatoc abandoned mine | place: Philippines: Itogon, Benguet | collected 2017-08-28 | reverse complement strand
CGAATCAAAAGCCTGTTTCCAGGATATCAAGCTGAAGTGTTTGTTCCCAATAAGAATCTCTGGAATCAATACACTCTCCAGGCTGTAAAAGAGCTCGGATATCCAATCATTTCAGCAGCAGTCGCAACATATTCCAACCTCCCATATAGCACGACAACAAACCCTATGCAGCTCTCTCAACAAGCAACCACTGCATACCCCACTGATTTGTATCCTTCTGGAGTTCTGTGGCATCCACTGTCTATTCAACAGACGGTGAACTCATGTCTCCAAGCTGATGCTAGAGGAGAGGTTTGCGTGATCGAGATTCATCCTCACGAATTCGCTCAAGGAGCCTATAACTTTACAACCCTAGAGAACCTTGTTACTGCCTTAAGATTGGCTGGATTTAACGAGTCGGTAAACTTTCATACAGTGTTGAAGGAGGTGAAGGGATTGACTGACTCCCCAACGTTGTCTCCAACCTTCACCCCAATTTCGACCTTAACACCAAGCCTGATTCCAACTCAATCGCCCACTCAAACTCCAACTACAACCCCCAGTGTTTCTCCTTCCACTACACCGAATCCAACGTTAAATCCCACCTTCACTCCCACTCAAGCTCCGACCTTCGCTCCAACTGGAGTTCCAACCTCCACTCCAACGATAGCAAACACAAACTCTCCAACGTTAGCGCCTACGGATGGACCTAAAACTGATACATTAAACAGTAATTCCCGCTCTAATGCTCAGTTCAACCTGCCCATCTGGGCTATCCCTCTAGTCGTGGTAGGAGGGTTACTTGTTCTCGGTGCTTTTGTGTTTATTGGAAGAACTTTCTGCTTTACAAGTCTCGCCGCTGGAAGTGCAGCAGTCTCTCTTGCTAAAGTTAAAGAAAATGATCTGGAATCAGGTGGATCTTTCGAAATGGCGGAAGTGACGGGAGATGAAAAGTATTTGCCGGTTAGGAAAAGTGCTCGGCTTGATGAAAAAATCGGAACTATTGCAGTTCTAAATGCCAGTAATCTCTCGACGGATAATCAAGATTTTGAGAGCAAAACAATAACTGAAAATGGATCTGATTCTAACGAAGATGCATCTTCATCTCGACCATCTTCCCGTCATTCATTAGGTTCTACTCAGAGTCGGCAGGAGCCAAGATAACAATAACAACATTTGATAAGCTGTTTCTTTGAAGGTTCGTGAGAGCACGTTCAAGAGGAGTGCTATCATATCGTTAACAACAAGTTTTTGATTTTTTCTTTTACAATTTTTATTTCCTTTGTTAGTTTGTTTGTTGCTAGCTTGCTGTGTACTTTTGTTTCTTTTCAATTCTGTTTGTTCTCAAGAGAACCTTTTCCTATGTATGCTTGTACGCTTGTACTTGTATTGCTTGATATTGAAAGATTTTAACCCTAAATTAAAAACTGAAATTCTCTCTTATCAAGAGCGACGCCTCTCGTGATAGAATAGTTGATGATGTAAGTGGAGAAACGAATTGACAAAGTTATCTCATTTGCTCTGTGTTGGAGAGTTATGAAGCTACTCTGGTTGTTTTTTCTGATCACTATTAATTATGGTTGGTGTTGGAAGTTGGGAGGAGTTCATTCTCCCTTGCAGCTGAGGAAATATTCCCAACTGAAGTCAGATCTTCGTGACTCTGACGTTGAGGTAGGCGGCAAAGTCATTAATACTGACAGCCTCAGAAGGATTGAGGTGAAGAATCTTCAAAACCAAGTAGTTTCACTGGACATCATTTTAGGAAAAGCAGATACCGCAATCGTTGTTTACCTTCGCCATCTTGGGTGACCTTTCTGTTGGTCATATGTAGAGTCCTGGCTCGCTGCTAAGCCTACATTGACCTCGTCCTTTAGCTGCCCAGTGGTTGGTCCTATCTTTATATCAATTGGAGATTCTGAACAACTGCAAGTTTTTCGTGAGAAGTTCCCTGAGTTAAAAGATGATCAACTGTATGTTGATGACTCAGATGATAGTGACAGTTATCAAGCGATTGGTTTCAATAAAATGTTTAAAGATTTAGAGTTAACAAAGAAAGGAAATCAAAAATTTTGGCAAAATCTTAATTTATCGAAAGATTTGATGGATAAATACATGTCAACAGTACGGGAAGTATCGCCCAAGTTTGATCTCTGGAAACTCGGAGTAAGTATCGCAAAAGTTTCACAACTAGGTGGAACTATAGGAATTCGTAAAAATCGAATTGTTTATGTTTATGAAGATGGTGTGCCGGGCGATTATCCGAGTCCAACCGACGTTATAGAAGCAATAAAAGCTTCTTCGTAATTCCATTTTTCGAAGAACTCTTTACTGTACTTTGATACATCTTACGAATGATGGAAAATAGCTATATTTCAGCCTTTTCTTGAGTGTTACGATGTATTTATAAAGTTAAACAAAAAAAAAGTGCCCTTCCTTCAAGCGTAAAATTTTGAAAAAATATTTGTTTTCCGCCTATGATGTAAATTTTTGAGATCTTGGTAAAAGGCGTATTTTCATGGATCGAAGTTTTTCGCCTTTTGGAGCACACCTTCAACTCGATACACTGTCGCAAAGACACTTCATTGCAAATATCCTATCCTTCGAGTCATTTACTCCAACCATTGATTGAACTGCACTTTACCTCCTCATACAATTCATTTCCAAATTAAGTGATCGACGGAATAGCGCTTTATTGAAGAAAGAATAGAGAGAAATGAGTGCTGCTGAAATAGGTAAACAAGGAGACTTCTTTGGGACCGTTGCGGAATTTGTTGAGTGGTCAAATGGTGACCATGCTATTGAGAAAGTATTAATTGCGAATAATGGTATTGGTGCTACCAAGGCTATTCGATCAATTCGTAAATGGGCATATGAAACCTTCGGTGATGAAAGAAAGGTAGGTACCGCTCTGATATTTTCACTTATGTATCCTTGACAAATGGGCTTTTAGATTAAGTTTGTCGTCATGGCCACCCCTGAAGATATGAATGCTAACGCTGAATACATTCGTATGGCTGATCAGGTGGTAGATGTTCCAGGAGGATCGAACAACAAAAACTACGCGAATGTTAGTTTAATCTGTGAAATTGCAGAAAGATTTAAAGTAGATGCTGTTATGCCTTTGTGGGGACATGCATCTGAGAATCCAGCTTTGCCAACTTCTTTGTCGAAGTTAAAGCATCGAGTAAGTGAATTTTATCTTGTCTGAAGATTTCGCAAATGATTTGTTTTCTCTTTCTCAGGTGACCTTCATTGGTCCTCCTCCAGCTCCTATGCAAGCTTTGGGTGACAAAATCGGCTCAACGATCATAGCGCAGTCGGCAGGCGTCCCAACGATTGCTTGGAACGGTGATTCTCTCACCGTTGATTACAAGAAGAACGGTATTCCTGACTCTGTTTATGACTCTGCAAATGTGAAAACTGCTGAGGAAGCACTTTTATGTGCGGAAAGAATTGGTTTTCCTGTCATGATTAAGGCAAGTGAAGGTGGCGGAGGTAAAGGTATCCGCAAAGCCCTTAAAAGTGAAGAAGTTCCGAGCCTCTTCCGTCAAGTGCAGGGTGAAATCCCTGGCTCACCAATTTTCGTGATGAAAATGGCATCAAAAGCACGTCACTTGGAAGTGCAATTACTGGCTGATAAACATGGTGATGCCATTGCTTTAAGTGGACGTGATTGTTCCGTGCAACGTCGTCATCAGAAGATTGTCGAAGAGGGACCGCCAACTGCCGCCCCTGCAAATGTCTTCCGCAAGATGGAACGAGCTGCTGTAAGTCTTGCCAAGACTGTTGGTTACATCAACGCTGGTACAGTTGAATACCTTTATATGGAGGAAACTGCTGAATTTGCTTTCCTTGAGCTTAACCCTCGTCTTCAAGTCGAGCATCCTGTTACTGAAAATATTTTAAACATTAACCTTCCTGCCTGTCAGTTACAAGTAGCAATGGGCCTACCTCTTTGTCGCATTGCTGATATTCGTCGTTTATACGGTCGCCACCCACGAGGCAAAGACACAATTGATTTTGATTTTGCTGAAAGATCTGTGCCTGCCCGCCATTGCATTGCTGTTCGTGTTACTGCGGAGAATCCTGAAGCTTCCTTCCAACCAACCTCAGGAAAGATCACAGAATTACAGTTCAAATCTTCGATTGACTGCTGGGGATACTTCTCCGTTGATCGTTCTGGTCTGATTCATGAGTTTGCTGACTCACAGTTCGGCCATATCTTTGCTGGTGGACATAACCGTGAAGCTGCCCGAAGAAGTATGATTGTTGCATTAAAAGAATTACAAATACGTGGTGAAATTCGAACAACCATTGAATATATTATTAAATTATTACAATCAGAAGATTTTATTGAAAATCATATTGACACTGCCTGGTTAGATGGGCGTTTATTACGTTATAAAGAATTAGCACAAATTGAAAATCGTCTTTTTTGTCCATCACCAACATTAGTTGTAACATGTGGTGCAGCATTACAAGGATTTCAACATTTCCATGTACGTGATCAACAATTTATTCATATGTTAAAAGTTGGACAAGTACCAACAAAGGATTCTTTATCGCCATCCATTACCATTGATTTAATTTTTGAAAATGTGAAATATTCACATATTACATGTGTACAAAATGGGCCAGAGAAAATTATATTAACATTTAATTCAACTTCACAGTTAATTTCAATCCGTCCATTAGCTGATAATGGTTATTTATTAAATGTTGGTGGTAGAAATCATTTAGTTTATTCACAAAAAGAAGAAACTGGTGGTATTCGTATGATATTAGATGGCACAACATGTATCTTTACACCAGAATACGATCCAACCAAGTTTACTTCGACTGTTGCGGGAAAGATTGCTCGTTTATTAGTTCCCGATGGAGCACATGTCAATGCTGGTGATGCATTTGTTGAAATTGAAGTAATGAAGATGTACATGCCTCTGAAAGCTCAAGAATCCGGTATTGTTCACTTCCAGAAGTCTGAAGGAGCTTCTTTGACCCCTGGTGATCTCATTGCTCGAATTACTTTGGATAATCCAGATCTCGTTGTCAGAGCTGAAGAGTTCAGGGGAAGTTTGTATCAAGAGACAGTAGAAATGAACGAGGACGGTGATGTCAGTGCTTTATCTGACGATGGAGATGATAATGCAAGTGTGAATACTCCACATCCTTTCCATTACAACAAGAATAACTCGCCTTCCTTGAAGTTAGTTGAGTCCGCACATCAGATCGAGAAGGTGCTTGAAGGATACCCATTATCAGATGACGTCATTCAATCAGCGTTATTCACCTTTGTTGAGAGTAAGAAGCATAAACTCCTTCCTGTGATTAAGGTTGAAGAGATTTTATCTGTATTACGTGGTCGTATCGACCCTGACGTCGCGAATATGATCTATGAGTATCATACGCAATACACACATCAATTACACAACAATCATTCCAATGCAGTGTATCCCGCTGGTAAAATTCTTTCAGATTTAACCAATTATTTACAATCATTACCAACAATTGAAAGAAGAAGCGCTTTTTCTACTCAAATCTCTGATTTATGGTTAACAATTGAAACTTTCTTATTCTCTCCAGAAGAGAATATCTTATCAGCATTAGGTAATTTCATTGAATCGTATTTAGTTGTTGAAAGATTATTTGATAATATGTCCTTTACTGATGTTGTCAATCAATTACGTAAGGATTATTCTGGTGATAATAATTTAGAGAAAGTATTACATTTATGTCGTTCTCATGCGAATATTCGTGCAAAAAATCATTTAATATTAAAAGTATTAGAATTAATGAAGAAATATCCAATTAATATTACCTTTAAACGTCCATCAGAGATTCCACGTGGTATTATCATCCGTAATGAACCACAAACGAGAAAATTAAAAACAAAATTGAATGATTTAGCGAAATTACGTCAACCAATTTACTCAACAGTGTCCTTTGCTGCCAATTTATTATTAGTGGATCAATTTAGTATGACCACCGAGAATCGTCGACATAAATTAAATGATGCAATTATTGCTGCAATCTCAACTGGTGAAAGTATTGGGAATGGTGAAAGTCGTATCGAAGAATTACAAAAATTTATTGAAAGTAATTTAGTTGTCCATGATTTATTAATTGAATCATTACGACAAGATTCTGATTATCAATTAACGACAATGGAATTATATTTACGTAAAATTTATCAAAGAAATCATTCTTTATTTAATATGCAATCGGGTATTAGTCTTGATGCTAGTCCTACCGCCGCTGTTGTTGGTGGTGGTAAATCTGCATGGATTTCTTTTGAGTTTTTAACTCATTTCTTGTCTTATGATTCAATTTTATTGAATCGAGGTGATACAACATCAGCGTCGTGGAAGGAGAGAAATATCAGCTTGTCTGACCTCACTTCTTTATCTCGATCTTCTGCCACAGGTCATAACGAGAGAAGCAATTCCCTTACTGGTGAGTCGAGAGAGATTCGTAGCGGTGTTTTGGCAACTATCGAGTCATTGTCAGACCTTCCTCGTTACTTCCCGCTAATTTTGGAGAAGATTAGCGACGACCACAAGTCTGTACCTGTTAATGTTGTTCATGTGATTGTTCTTTCCGGCCCATCCGCTGAACGCTCTGATGATGATACATCTTCTTTATTATCTAACTTTGTACAATCACAAGTAAAGCTATTGACTGCCAAATTCATTCGACGCGTGACCTTTTTCGTTGGAAAGTCTGAAACTGGTCCAACCACCCCTGGTAAATCCCGTCATCAGCTAAACGATGCAAAGCCTCCATTACCTTCCATTTTTACCTTCCGCCATCGTTTAGGTTATGTTGAAGATCGAATCTTTAGAAATGTTGAAGCTGCATTAGCTTTCCATTTAGATCTTCACAGATTTTCAAACTTTTCTGTGCAATTAGCTGAAGGTGTTGATACCACCAGTGGTAATGCTTTATTATACAAGGCGATTCCAAAGTCAGAGAAAGGCCCACGTCGTTATTTCGCTCGTATTGTATGCTTTAGCCCTGATTCGCCTAACGGTGATATCGAGACTTTGTTTGTTGAGGCTTTAGATCAATTGTCCTTGGCTCTTGGTCATGAGACTGCTTCCTCGAAGGGCGGAAATGCTGGCAAGCATGCAAATAGTTCGGCAAATCATTTCTTTATTAATGTCGTGTCACCTGACTCTGTGGTTTCCCCTGACTTCATTGAAAATACTTTAAAGAAGCTCTCGACGAAGTATTGGTATAAAATGGTTCGCCTTGCTGTGACAACTGTTGAATGCAAGTTGACCACAAGATTAACACCTGAAGGAAATCCAATTTCATTACGATTTGTTGCTTCGAATCCAACAGGATATGTCTTAAAGATTGAGAAATACTGTGAGATGAATGTCGATAATGCAATTATCTTCAAATCATTGACCAAGAATTCACTTCAGAAAGGTCCTTGGGATGGAAAGCCTGTATTGACACCATATGAGATTCATCAACAGTTTGAGACTCAACGTGCGGAAGCAATGGCATCATCTGACACTTTATATGTCTATGATTGGCCAATGCTCTTTGAAAGTGCTACCGAAAAGCTTTGGGTGGATGCTTCGCCAGAGAATATTCCAGAAGTGCTTTTTACTTCTCAAGAGTTAATTTTATTTGATTCCGACACGAATGAACCTTTCCCCAAGAACTCGTGGACGGCAAAAGATGCTCAAGTGCGAGGTGTTATTCAACCTGTCGAGCGAGAGCCTGGAAAGAACGATGTTGGAATGGTTGGCTGGTTAATGAAGATTTACACCCCAGAATACCCACAAGGACGTGAGATTGTTGTGATTTGCAATGATATTACCTTCCAAGCAGGTTCTTTCGGTACACGAGAAGATATTTTCTTCTTTAAAGCATCTGAATATGCTCGTCAACATGGTTTACCACGTCTATATTTAACTGGTAACTCTGGTGCACGTATTGGCATGGCACAATCATTGAAAAATAAATTTCAAATTTGTTGGACAGATGAAAAAGATCCAGCAAAAGGATTTAAATATATTTATTTAAATAAAGATGATTATGATCAATTATTGGTTGCTGCTAATGGTGATATTTCTGCGATGCCAATTATTTGTCAAGAGATTGAAGTTGATGGTGGATTAAGTCATCGTTATGTGATTACTGATATTATTGGCGAAGAAAGTGATTTAGGTGTTGAAAACTTAATGGGATCTGGTTTAATTGCTGGAGAGACTGCACGTGCTTATAATGATATTTTCACTTTAACCTTAGTTGTTGGAAGAACTGTTGGTATTGGTGCTTATTTAGTTCGTTTAGGTCAACGTACGATTCAAAAGACTCGTCATGCTCCAATTATTCTCACAGGTTATCAAGCGTTGAATAAACTCATGGGTCGTGAGATTTACACCACCAACGATCAATTAGGAGGAACTATGATTATGTTTCCTAACGGTGTATCGCATTTATTAGCAGAAACTCACTTGGATGCTGTAACTAAGAGTTTAGAGTGGTTGTCTTACGTTCCTGCCGTGAAAGGAGCCCCTCTCCCTATTCGCACGATCGATCAGTACGACCCGATCGATCGTCCAGTGCAGTTCTTACCTCAAAAGGGTGTTGCCTATGATCCACGTCTCTTGTTATGCGGAATGAAAACTTCCAAGGAAGAAAGCTCGTGGAGATTAGGATTTTTTGACAAGAATTCCTTTGTTGAAACCCTTGCAGGTTGGGCGAAGACTGTTGTTGTTGGTCGTGGTCGTCTTGGCGGCATCCCTCTCGGTGTAATTGTCACTGAGAATCGTACCGCAGAGGCTGTAAAGCTTGCAGATCCTGCTGATATCACCTCACAAGAGAAGTTAGTGCAACAAGCAGGTGGTGTGTGGTTCCCTGACTCTGCCTATAAGACTGCTCAAGCTCTTCGCGATTTTAACCGTGAAGGATTACCTTGCATCATCTTCGCCAACTGGCGTGGTTTCTCTGGTGGACAACGTGATATGTTTGATGAAGTTTTGAAGTTCGGTTCGATGATTGTTGATGCTTTAGTCGCTTACCAACAACCATTATTCGTCTATATTCCACCATTCGCTGAATTACGTGGTGGTGCATGGGTGGTCGTTGATTCTACCATTAACTCTGATGTGATGGAGTTCTATGCCGCCGAAGATTCCCGAGGAGGTGTCTTAGAAGCTGCTGGTGCAGCATCCATTAAATTCCGTGAACGTGAGATCATTGAAGCATCTCATCGTACTGATCATGCTTTAATTCAATTAGATAAACAATTAAAAGCATTAAATCAACAAATATCTGGTGCATCTGATCATCAATATCAAGAATTATTAAATCAAAGAGAAGATTTACAACGTCAAATTAAACAACGTGAAAAACATTTATTTGGTGTTTATCAACAAGTTGCAGTACATTTTGCTGATTTACATGATACACCAGGTAGAATGAAAGCAAAAGGTGTTATCCGTCAACTTGTTCGATGGTCAGAATCAAGAAAATACTTTTATTGGAGATTACGTCGTCGTTTACAAGAGTTTGAATTATATAAGGACTTAACCAAGGGATTATCAACAGGTTCTACGACTGGACCTGTTCCAAAGAAGAGAAATGAATTCTTACAAGATTTCCATAATTATGTCTTAACATTAAACAATGGAAAGAAAGAATTAATTGATAATGATCAACAATTCCTGTATTTCTTGCAGGATCATCCAGTGCAAGTCCAACAGTTCATTCAACAACAGAAATTAACCTACCAGAGTCAACAATTAACATCCTTACTTCAACAGATGGCATCAGGTAGTGATATTTCTATCCTTGCTGATGCTTTAAAGACATTAGCGCCTGAAGACAAAGAAATTTTGCAAAAAGCACTCACCAAGTAAAAGAGAAAAATCATTTGAAGTGCGAAGATTTTTGAATAACAACGTCGTTTTTTTTGTTTGCTTTTTAGTTTCGTGTTAGGATTGAAAAAAGTTTTGGATAAGGTTGAGATCAATGTGAGAAAATAATATAATAATATAGATTTTATTATTCGTAGTAGTAGTTGTTGTAGGATAAGAAAAAGTAATCATTATCTGTTTTTTTAATGTACTTTCTCCCTCCCTTTTTTTTTATTTTTTCTTCGAATTTTTCGATTTTATTGAATTGATAAAGAAATTTCTTACAGTTATTCATGTGGAGAAGATGAGAAAAAATAAAATAAAATTTCTAATTAAGAAGGAGATAGATAGATAGATATTCATACGGAGCAAGTATTGTGTATCGCGAGTCGCATTCTCTTGTTATGAAGGATAGACTGCTGTATCAAG
>VFQN01008568.1_pt1 | contig 10287 bp, 7 predicted proteins | sample 3512371 | NCBI WGS metagenome assembly VFQN01 (sample SAMN10412370, study PRJNA504923) | tailings metagenome | isolation source: Replicate 2 from Balatoc abandoned mine | place: Philippines: Itogon, Benguet | collected 2017-08-28 | reverse complement strand
GAAAACCGGGGCTTGCGATATAAAACAACTGTGGGAAATTTTTACGAATCCAAGGGCCACTATCGTCTTGGTCTGAAATGGTATAAACCCGAAGTTTTGCCACAAATTTTGCCACTTCATCGGGTGTACGGGTCATTTTGACTTTCCAAAGGGCTTGCGCCAAACAATTGGCTCCCCCCCACACCGGAATCCAAAGCGGGCGAGGGTCGTTTTTGTCGGCTTGTTTGATAATCCACTCTGAGCCTTCTGAGTCTTTGCCTTCACCCACGGCTTCCATGCCGCATTTGGGATACCCCGATTTAATGATGCCCAGCAAAAAAGCAGTTTCAGGAAAACCTTTTTCGTGTAACAATAAATTGCTCCGCACTTTGTCGTAGGCATTCACAATCTTCCGAATGCTCTCTGGAGCCGTACGGTCGCGTTGGTGAATAGAAGTCGTAGCCACAATGCCCTCCATATCCCACTGATTGCTGTAAGTCAAAAAACGCACCATCGATTGGGTATCATCGGGTTCATTTTCGATGTCGGTAAGTATCAGTACCCGAAGTTTTTCGGAAGGTTGGGCGTATAAGTTCCTAATGGAAAACAACAAAAAAACATAAACAAATAGCCTCATTGATTTTAGGAATAGTGGTTTAGGGGAAATGTATCTAATCTTACTGAGGTTGGTTAAACGCGCAATAAGGCTAAAGCTCGATGAGCAATGCCTTGTTCGGAAATACTGTAATGGTTAAAGATTTCGGTTTGGGAACCCGTCACGGTGTATTCGTCAGGAATGCCCATGAGGTCAAAAGCTTTATGATATCTATTCTTTAAAAGCCATGCAGCACAGGCTTCTCCCAAGCCACCATAAACGCTGTGCTCTTCTACGGTCAAAATCGCTTTACATTTTTGCGCCAATTGAGCCAGCAATTCCTCATCCAAAGGTTTGATAGTGTGCATACTCACAACAGTCGCTTCAATATGATACTCACGAGCCAATTTGTGCGCTGCTTGCAGGGCTGGATAGACAGTCTCTCCCGTGGCAATGAGTGCGATGTCGTCGCCTTCTCTTACCACCCTACCCTTTCCGATTTCGAAAGGAATCGCATCTTCCATGTCGAGCAGAGGCATTGGTTTTTTACCAAAACGCAAATAAAAAGGTTGTGAAAGCGCCGCTACTTGCTTTACGGCCTGTGCTGTTTCGAAACCATCGGCTGGGGCAATGATTGTAATGTTGTGAATCGCTCTCAGTACCGCAAAATCATGAAGACTGTGGTGAGTCGAACCCAAAGCGCCATAACTTACTCCCGCGCTGATACCCACGAGTTTGACGGGATTGTTGGAATAAGCCACATCATTTTTGATTTGTTCCAATGCCCTCGCCGTCAGAAAGCACGCAGGCGAAACCGCAAATACTTTTTTACCCGTAGACGCTAATCCTGCCGCCATGCCTACGAGGTTTTGCTCGGCTATTCCTACTTCTACTATTTGAGCAGGGTATTTTTTACCAAAGGGTACCAATTTTCCCGAACCTCGCGAATCGCTTGTGACTACTACGACCTGCTTATCAAGCGCGGCCAAAGACTGAAGCGTTTCAGCAAATACCTCTTGATTGGCAATCGCCGTCCCTGCCAAGGGAACCTCTATCATTTCGTTGCCCATTTTTATTTTAAGTTCTTACTTACAAACAATCAATATAAAATTGATAATCAGACACTTAATAAAATATTTAAACTAAACTTAAGTAGTAGTTAGTTATATTACTTCTTCGGTGGCTAGGGGGTTTTCAAGCTCTTCCATTGCCACTTTGTATTGTGCTTCGGTCGGAACTCCGTGGTGCCATTTCAGTTCATTTTCCATAAAACTCACGCCTTTGCCTTTTACGGTATGCGCAATAATGGCACTAGGTTTATCTTTTTCAAAAGGCAAAGCCCCAAAAACGTCTCTCAATGCCTGAATATCATGCCCATCTACGTGGCGTACGGCCCACCCAAAACTTTCAAATTTTTTGTCGAGGGGTTCGGTATTACAAACTTCGGTGGTAGGCGCTGTAATTTGCAGACCATTGAGGTCAACGATAGCACACAGATTATCTAACTTGTAATGCGCCGCCGACAATGCCGCTTCCCAATTGGAGCCTTCGGGCAGTTCGCCATCGCCCAAAAGCGTAAAAACACGGTAAGAAAGATCATCCATTTTGGCCGCCAAAGCCACGCCGGCACTGATTGGCAAGCCATGTCCCAATGCCCCGGTATTTTGCTCTACACCTTTGATTTTGCGCGTAGGATGTCCGATATAATGCGACTGGTATTGACACAGCGTTTCTAGGTCAGATTCGGGAAAAAAGCCTTTGTCGGCCAATACCACATACAACGCTTCCACACAATGCCCCTTACTCTGGATGTATCGGTCACGGTCAAAGGCATCAATGTTGGTGGGATTTACATTCAGTACTTCATTATAAAGCACATTCAGTATATCAATGCACGACAAAGACCCACCCGTATGCCCCGCCTTGGCCTTCAGAATATACTTCAGGATTTTGCGGCGGTATTCCCTCGATTTTAGTTCTAAATTCATCTCCTAGTATTTGTTGAGCACTAATGGTGATACACTTCCCAACCCATGTAGTTTTCAAAGGCTTCTTTCAAAATATTGGCCGTTTTGGAAGCATTCATCACTACGTGGTGCTCAAAACCATTGCGGCACACATACTTCATTAACCCTTGTAAATCAGGGATTTTTGCCACTGCTCGGTTTCCAAAAGTGCGAAGTTCGTCATCGGTCAACATTCCTTCTCCTATGTAAGCTTTCATAACGCCTTTGGGGTCGTCGGTACTGATACGGCCATAGGTAAGCGGCATCGCAGGGGTACGCCCGGCCAATGCGCCGTAGGTATTTTCTTCTCCTACCGAAGTCCCTAAAATAGGCGCCGTACTGATTTCGATGTCGGGCAAAAACGACTTAGCCCAGTTACCACAGTGGAAGAGTACGCATTTTTCTTCGTCGTTGGCGTAGTTGTTGTTCCAATCGACCAAGGCACTCGGCGAGCCCGACGCTAGCTGCATGGCATACATACTCAAAGTACCCGTCACATCTACTTCACAAGCACTTGGTAGCATATTTTCACTCATGATACTCATGCTAGTACATACATTGCAGCCATAGTTTTGCTGCAAACTGGTCCAGCACTGAATCGCCGTCGCATCCAAAGAAAACTCCTCCATAAAATCAGTAAGGGCAATATCGAGTTTGGCCATTTGCAACAAACGACTGTCGGGAGTACGTCCTACTGAAGCATAACCACGGATTTTGTCGATGCGCTGCTTGACCACATCATCGGTATCTTTGAGGCGATTGGCATTTCCCAAAATCGCCGACAAATCGATAGTAGTAACCGAAATACCATTGCGTTGTAAGATTTTTTCGCTGTAACGCACCGTATTAAATGCCCCAGGACGCGCTCCCACGGCTCCAATGCGTACATTGCGCAGCCCACGCACCACTCTACAAACCGCCACAAAATCCAGCAATTCTTTTTCAAAAGTGCTTTCGGTAAGACGAATGACGTGTTTTTCGGTAAGGGAGTATTTGATACCGTATTGGTAGAGATTATTACAAACTGAGATTTTGCCACACCAAGCATCACGGCGGCGCGCTACGTCGAGTTTGTCGAGGTCGTCGGGGTAGGCTTGAATCAAAACCGGCACGTTGAGTCCCGATAATTTTAGGGTATCGGCTACGCCTTTTTCATCACCAAAATTTGGTAACACCACCAAAACCCCCATGATTTCTTCGGCATGTGCTTTGAAGAGAGTGGCACATTTTTGAGCATCCCCAAACGTCTCGACTCCCCCTAGCTTAGTGTCGGCATCGCTCAATAAAATAGGTTTGATGTTGAGCTTTTTACACAACTCAATGCAATCAATACGAGCCTCTGCTACCAACTTATCTGGAAAGAAATCCCGGTTTCCAATAATAATTCCAATACTTGTCATATAGTCAAAAAATCAGGACTTACGTCCCTTTATGTTCATGTTCTTTTGGTTGCCTAATTATTTAGCAATGATAACTTCGATGTCGTTTTGTTTGAACAATTGCAAGTGGTTGTTTTCGATACCGCTATCGGTAATCAAATAGCTGATAAGCGACAACGCCCCCAAACTTGCAAAAGCACTTTTACCAATTTTGGTTGAATCAGCCACGAGATAGGTAGTTTCGGCGGCATCAATCATTGCTTTTTTTACCACTAAGTCGCTGATACTCGGGTAAGTCAAGCCTGCTTTGAGAGAAATACCTGCCGTCGCCAAAAACAATTTTTGTACGTGGATTCCTTTGAAAAAATCTGCCGCTTTTTGCCCCGTCAACGACAAGGTCGGGGGTTTAAACTCTCCACCCGTCAATATCACCTCGATGTTTTGCTCTGCTCCTAGCATCAACCCAATGTTCATGGCATTGGTGATGACCGTCAGTCGACGATTACCTCTGATTTTTTTGGCAATTTCGGTGGTAGTACTACCCGAATCGAGGATGATGGTATCCCCGTTGTCGATGTAATCCAAACAAGTAGCGGCTATGCTCTCTTTTTTGTCCATGTTTTCTTGATGTACCAACGAAAACGACTGTACTTGGTCTTTAACACTTTTGAGATAAGCCCCACCATGCTCGCGCACAAGTATGCCTTCTTTTTCTAATTTTTCTAAATCTTGCCGAATTGTTACCTCCGTAACTTTAAACAATAAGGCTAAATCAGCTACTTTGGCCGACCCATCTTCATGCAACAGGTCTAGTATTTTTTCTCTTCTTTGATTAGGAAGCATTGGTTTTCTTTTTTGATATTTTAAAAGTCACATTCTCTTCAAAGAAAAGAAATAATAAGAAAACAAAAAAGGATGTTTTAGGCTCTTCAATCTATTTTTCCTAATCTTTATTCCTCCTGCTGATTCGTAATCCTCGACAGCTTTATCGTTGACTCACAAGCACCTTTTGTAACACTCTTCAGTTTAGGCTCTTGTTCACAAGTACTGTCTTTTTTTACATCTGCCCTCAAAAGCGTCATTCAATGATGATTATCGAAACTAAATTTCAAACAAAAGAAACAAAAAGAAATAAAACAAAAAAATTTTACCCAAAATTATTCTTATAAGCAGGAAAGCGTTTTACGTCCACAAATTAAATTATTTCAATATTTTGTATTATCATTTAGTAAACAAAAAGCCTATTAAAGGGCATTTTTTTAAAAAAACAAAACTTTTACGTCAAATTGTGCAAATAGTCAAAATTGAATATATCCAATATGGCGGCTTTTGAAATCAAAAAACAAATTTTCGTTTATTTTCGTTTGTCAGGACGGCTCAGGACAGCTATCAATAGGGCATTTTCTAGCTTTGCCTACCATAGTTCAGCATTTTTTAGCTAAAAACTTGTATTTTATCACGTCAAACTTACGCCCTATGAAATCCTTTCTATCACTCAAGTACCTGAAGTACTTTTGTTTTATTTTTCTTTCATTTTGTTTTGTTCAGGTTTTTGGACAATCGAAAGTAATTTCTGTCAAAGGAAAAATACTAGATGAAACAGGAAAACCTGTTCCGGGGGTATCAGTCGTACTCAAATCCACGACCACGGGTACTATTTCCAATCAAGACGGGCTTTACAGCCTTCCTGCTCCAGAAGATGCTATTTTGGTATTTAGCTCGGTAAGCTACGAATCGCAAGAAATCGCAATCAATAAACGTTCGGTGATTGATGTGACCCTGATGCCATCCAACAAAATTCTTAATGAAGTAGTGGTAGTAGGGTATGGTACTCAAAGCAAAAGGGCCGTGACGGGAGCAGTAGCTTCTATCAACAACAAGCAATTTCAAGACCGTTCTTTCAGCAATGTGGCACAGTCGCTAGCGGGACAAGTGGCAGGGGTGAATATTTCGCAAGCGCAAGGTGCTCCAGGGTCTTCCCCTTTTATCAAGATTCGAGGTGTGAGCTCTATCACCGCTGGTACCAATCCATTGTTAGTAGTAGATGGCGTTCCTTTAGAAAACTTTAACCTAAATATGATTAACCCTCAGGACATTGAGTCGGTAGAAGTATTAAAAGATGCTTCGTCAGCAGCGATTTATGGGTCGAGAGGTTCGAGTGGGGTTATCATTGTTACTACTAAATTAGGAAAAGTGGGTAAAACTAACGTCAGCGCCAACTTTGAATATGGTTCACAAAAAGTGACCCGCCAAATCAAGATGATGGACGCGCAGCAATTTATCCGAACCTACATCGATGCCAAAAACAACGCGTGGATTGATGCGGGTGGTAAAGCCACCGATGGCAACGCCCTTCGTCCTACGTTGCTCAAAATCCCCGAAGATTTTCTGACCAATCCTCAGCAGTTTGGTACCGGTACCAACTGGCAAGATGTAATGTTTAGAGTCGCACCTTCGTACAATGGTCAAATCTCTGTATCGGGTGGTACGGAGAAAACCCAATATATGTTTTCGGGGGCGTATTTGGACCAAACTGCCGTGCTAGACATGAATTACTACAAACGATTGGCGCTACGCTCTAATATCAAAACTGCCGTGACTGACCGCCTGACAGTAGGGCTTAATTTGGGAGTAACGACGATTTTTGACCGCACTGAAGGAACCAAAGGAAAAAGCGACGTGATTAGCCTTGGCCTTCAAAGCAACCCTCATTTCCCAGTTTATAACGAAAATGGCAACCTCGGATACCGTGACCCCAACTCTACTTGGTTTCGTTTTACGGCCTTTGGCGATATGAACCTCTGGCATCCGTACTCATTGACCCGCGAAGTAGACAAAGGCACCAAATCATTCAATACCCTAGGTACAGCTTATTTGGAATACAATATTTTGAAGAACCTAAAATTCCGCACTAGTCTGAGTGCCAATCTCTTCAATACTCGCAATCATTTTTATTGGAACGATAAACAAAAATACGGCTACTCGGCGGTGCTTGCGGCTCAAGCCAACGCTGGCAATAGCTACATGCTCAATTGGCTGAGTGAAAACACTTTGACTTACGACAAACAAATCGGCGACCACTCCTTTACGGGACTTATAGGCTATACCTCCCAAAAACAACGCGACGAAACGATGTACGTAGCCGCCAACAATTTCCCGAATGATTTGGTACATACCCTAAATGCAGGAACTGTAACAGCAGGTAATACTACCGCTAGCGAATGGTCTTTGCTATCTTACATTGCTCGTTTGCAATACAACTACAACAGCCGTTATTTCTTGACGGCGGCTATTCGTCGCGATGGTATGTCGCGCTTCGGCGACAACAACAAATGGGGGTATTTTCCTTCGGTATCAGCAGGTTGGCTCATTTCGGATGAAGCTTTTATGAGCAACATCAAGAGTATCAATAACTTGAAATTAAGAGTAAGCTACGGCGTAACAGGCAACAACCAAATCCCCAACTATGGTGCAATTAGCCTTTTGGCAGCCTCCAATTATGTGTACGGCGGTACCATGTCCAATGGACTGAGAGTCAGCAACATTGCCAACCCTAATTTGAAATGGGAAAAAACCAATATGTTCAATATCGGTCTGGATTTGGGGGTACTCAACAACCGCCTTTCTGGTTCAATCGAGTACTACAGCTCTCTAACCCGCGATATGCTCCTGTTTGTTCCGGTACCCGACATTACCGGCTTTTCGTCGCAGTTGACCAATATCGGGCAAATGCGCAACCGTGGTATCGAACTTAATATTAGTTCTAAAAACGTAGTTGGAAATTTCAACTGGACAACAGACTTCAACTTCTCACGCAATCGCAACAAAGTATTGCAGTTGGGACCGGGCAATGCCCCTATCCAGTACGTGGACAATGTCGTGACTGTCAGAACCGAAGTGGGGCAGCCTGTGTCTAATTTTTATGGTTATATCTTTGATGGGGTGTTTAAAAACCAAGCCGAAATCGATGCCTATCCTCACCACGCAAGCACTACCCCCGGTGACCCTAAAGTAAGGGATGTAAATGGCGATGGCAAAATCACCGACGCCGACCGTACCATCATCGGAAACAATCAGCCTGATTTTATTGCAGGTATGACCAACACCCTGTCTTACAAAGGCTTTGAGTTTTCGTTTATGCTGCAAGGCTCTTACGGTGGCGAAATCGCCAACAACAATATTCGCTATTTAGGCACTTGGGACAATGGCCGTAATTTTTATGCGAGTATGTACAACTACTGGCGCTCAGAAAGCGACCCCGGCGATGGGATTCATTTCAAACCCAATGTCAGCTACAAAGGTTTGCAAAAGCAGTTTTCGTCGTATTGGGTAGAAGATGCCTCTTTCTTACGTATGAAAAACATCCGCTTGTCGTACGCGATTCCGAGCAAGTTATTAAACAAAATTGCTTGCAAATCGGCGCGGGTATACGTCAATGCCGAAAACGTATTTATCCTAACCAAATACAAAGACGGCTACGACCCCGAAAATACCACCTACGGCACCACTACTTACAGCAGCAGCATGGAGACTTCTGGCTCCTATACGAGTGGCAATGCTCCCGTGCCGGGTGCGTTTCAGGGGGTAGATTATGGGTCATATCCGCTGCCTCGCGTGATTACGGTAGGTATCAAAGCTGATTTTTAATCAAATAAAACCAACAAAGCAATGAAGAAATTTAAACATATATTGGCCGCCTGCCTCACTGGTGTAGTGATGAGCAGCTGTAGCGATTCTTTTCTCAAACTCGCCCCGGTATCCAATCCCAACGCTGAGACATTTTTCAAAACCAAAGCTGATTTTGACTTGGCATCCAATGCCGCTTACGCTACGCTTTATACCATTTACAATCCCGAAGGGCCTATCTCATACATGGGCGAACTCATGGGCGATAACGTAACGATTCTGAATATTTCGGGGAATATGGCCGATAAGTGGCAATTCAGGGATTATACCCTGGCGCCTGCCAATACCATGGTCTATCAGTTTTGGCAAGATTTCTATCGTTCGCTTTACAACATCAACATCGTTATTAGTAAAGTAGAAACAAGCGAATTAGACGCTGCCAGCAAAGACAAAATCAAAGGCGAAATGATGTTTTTAAGGGCACTTTATTACTTCAATATGGTGCAGATTTGGGGAGATTTGCCACTCGTAACTGCTCCTATTACCGCCGCCGAAAGTTATGGAGTATTACGTTCACCAGCTTCCGAAGTATATGCTCAGATTGTAAAAGATTTACAGTTTGCGGCCGATAAACTGCCCCTCGCTTCCGCCGCTGGCATAGGAAAAGCCTCCAAAGGAGCGGCTCAATCGCTGCTCGGAAAAGTATATTTGACCATGGGCGATAAAACCAAAGCCGCCAATACGCTCAAAGAAGTAGTCAATAGTGGGCAGTACCAATTGCTCCCCAACTATACTTCGCTTTGGGATCCTAAAAACAAAAATACCAAAGAGTCTATCTTCGAAATTCAGTTTTTAGGCGGTTCTTCTACGGCTCCTTTCAGTGATTATTACTTGGGCTTTTTCCCCAATTCCAACGCGCTTGGCTTCTACGGAAGTGGCATGAATCAAGTAGTAGATGATATTTGGAACGAATATGAAACAGGAGATAGCCGCCGCGTAGCCTCTATCGACACGGGCTTTACAGATGCAAAAGGCGTGTTTACCAAAGTCAAATTTCCTAAAAAATGGCAAGACAAAACCGCCCCTATCATTGGGCAACGCATCGCGGCCAACAACAACTTTATGGTATTGCGCTACGCCGATGTGTTGTTGATGTTGACCGAAGCGACTGGCGATGCTCAATACTTAAATCAAGTACGCAAAAGGGTAGGTTTACCTGAATACGGCACCGCCGCCTATCCTTCCAAATACAATAGCATCGAACTAGCCACTGAGCACGAACGCCGCGTTGAATTGGCTTTTGAATTTCAACGTTGGTTTGACCTCAAAAGAACCAACCGCGCACTTACTGTATTGCCGAGCAAAGGTAAAGCCGTGACACAAGCTAAATTGCTAATTCCCATTCCTAATGTAGTGAGAGATCAAAATAGCAAAATCACTCAAAACGCAGGCTACTAGATGAAGACTTTCCAAGTTTGATAACGAAATAAAAACAAACTTGGAAAGTCTAGGCTAAAATATCGGCAGACTTTCCAAGTTGCTTAAAGCGCTCATAACAAACTTGGAAAGTATCGGCTAAAATATCGGCAGACTTTCCAAGTTGCTTAAAGCGCTCATATCAAACTTGGAAAGTATCGGTGACTATCAAAGTTTGATAACGAAATAAAAACAAACTTGGAAAGTCTAGGCTAAAATATCGGCA
>VFQN01008567.1_pt1 | contig 10290 bp, 8 predicted proteins | sample 3512371 | NCBI WGS metagenome assembly VFQN01 (sample SAMN10412370, study PRJNA504923) | tailings metagenome | isolation source: Replicate 2 from Balatoc abandoned mine | place: Philippines: Itogon, Benguet | collected 2017-08-28 | reverse complement strand
GCCCCAGCTGATAAATTCGCGGCTTTCAAAGCGCAATACCCCGATCATTTGGTTCTTTCCTATATCAACTGCTCGGCTGAAATCAAGGCATTATCAGACATCATCGTGACCTCGTCCAATGCCGTCAAGATTGTGGAGCAATTGCCCAAAGACCAAAAAATTATCTTTGCCCCCGACGCCAATTTAGGTCGTTATGTATCCAAAAAAACGGGCCGTGATATGGTGCTGTGGGACGGTGCCTGTATCGTTCATGTTGATATTTCGGAAGCCAAATTAAAAGCCCTGCGCGAAAAATATCCCAGTGCCCTGCTCGTAGCGCACCCTGAATGCAAAGACAACATCTTGCTTCAGGCCGATTTTGTAGGCTCAACCACCGCAATCCTGAAATTTGTGGCTGAAACACCGCACGATGAATTTATCGTAGCCACGGAAGCGGGAATTTTGCACAAAATGAAACAAGCAGCGGCAGGAACGGGCAAGAAAATCATTCCCGCCCCCGCCACCGAAAACAACACTTGCGCGTGCAGTGAATGTCCGTACATGAAAATGAACACGGTCGAAAAACTGTACAATGCGCTCCTGTACGAGCAACCCGAAATCACCGTTCCAGAAGATGTACGCCTGAAAGCCTACGAATCAGTCAATCGAATGCTGGAGATGAGCAAGAATCTGTAGCGGATGTCTGATTTATACATCATTGCTGGGCCAAACGGGGCAGCGAAGACGACTGCGGCATCAACAATTTTGCCTGAGATGCTTCACTGTTGGGAATTTGTAAATGCCGATAACATTTAAAAGCTATATTTCGCTTATGTAATTGCTGATGCTAAAGGGGGAATGAAAACCATTCCTGCAAAACAACTCTTAAAAAAGATTCAAAGTAAAAAAAATGGCATTAAGCCTTAGGCTCATTCACTCTCACATTTACACATTTAAATGAAACCCACCCTCTTAATACTTGCCGCTGGCATGGGCAGCCGCTACGGCGGAATCAAACAACTCGACCAATTTGGCCCCAACGGCGAAACCATCATTGATTATTCTCTCTACGACGCCATCCGGGCTGGTTTTGGCAAAGTTGTCTTTATTATTCGTGAAGAACTTCGTGCTGATTTTGAAGAAGTATTTGGTCCCAAACTCAAAGGGAAAATTGACTACGATTACGCCATTCAGGGTTTCCAAAGCTACGTGCCCGTGGAATTAGGAGAAATCGAACGCGCCAAACCTTGGGGCACAGGCCACGCCATGTTGTGCGGCTGGGAACAGACCCAAACGCCTTTTGCCATTATCAATGCCGACGATTTTTACGGCCTTGAAGCCTTTCAACTCGTGGCGGATTTCCTCAATACCAGCGCAGACGACAGCGAGCATACGCTAATTGCGTACCAAGTAAAAAAGACACTTTCGGAAAACGGCACCGTTTCGCGAGGGGTGTGTGAAGTCAATGATGAAGGTTATTTGGACGTGGTGACTGAGCGCACAAAAATCTTCCCGCAGGAAGGAAAAATCTATTTTGAAGAAAGCGGCGAGCTTACCGAACTTGGTCCTGAAACGCCCGTTTCGATGAATTTTTGGGGTTTTAAGCCGTCTGTTTTTCCCATTACCCAGACGCTTTTCTCTGATTATGCCCGCAATAACTATAATGCCCCTAAAGCGGAGTTTTATATTCCGGTAGTAGCTACGCATTTGATTAAGAGTGGTTTAGGTAAGCTTAAAGTGATTCCTAATGCTTCTGAATGGTTTGGTGTTACCTATCCAGAAGATAAACCCACCGTGCAGGCGGCATTGAAAAAGCTGCATGAGGAGGGGAAGTATCCGAGTCAATTGTGGTAAAATCCTCACCGCGCGGCTGACCGCCCTAAATCCCTCTCCGCATCGGAGAGGGACTTAATCCAACTATGAAAACCATCCTCATCTTCATTGTACGGGCTTATCAGGTGGCGCTTTCGCCGTATCTGCCCAATTCGTGCCGCTATACCCCGACTTGCTCGCACTACATGATTCAGGCCGTTCAAAAACACGGTGCGCTCAAGGGTGGGTGGTTGGGACTCAAGCGCATTGCAAGTTGCCACCCGTGGGGTGGGCATGGGTATGATCCGGTGCCATAAAAAATGATAACAATGAAATACCCCCGTAAACTTTCGTCGGGTGCCAATAACACCGTGATTGTGCTTTCAGATACGGAAGTGGCCAAGCTGTTTACGGGTGATACCCGCTCGGACATTGGCTCGGAAGCCGAAAAAATGAAGTTTGCTAATACAGTGAATGATTTGATAGTCAAGTTTATCCGTTTGGATTATAACGAAGATTTACAAGCTGAAATGTTGGTGATGGAACGCCTACGCCCCATGGACTACCGCGCCTACGAAGTGGAAATACGCGAACTATGGCTTGATGTGTTTGAGGATGAACTCCGCGCTTTGCACCAAGCGGGCTTTGTACACCGAGACCTCAAAGGCCCTTCGGATATTGGTGGGTTGGCCTTTGATAATATTTTGCTGACCGAGCAGGGGCTGCGCCTGATTGATGTGGGTATCTCCGCGTTGCGCTCGCAGGTGGGCGATGTGATTTTTGAGAAATACGTAGCGGTAGAAATCCCAAAGATGCACTTATTTAGAAACTATTTTTTAAACCGATAATTTGTAGAAAAAACCATCGCTATGCCAAACTGGATTACGGCCAAAGAATATACGGATATTACTTACAAAAAATGCGACGGAGTAGCTCGCATCGCGTTTAATCGCCCTGAAGTGCGCAACGCCTTCCGTCCCAAAACTACCTTCGAACTCCTCGATGCCTTTGGTGATGCTACCCACGACCCCAAAATTGGGGTGGTGTTGCTGTCGGGTGAGGGACCATCGCCCAAAGATGGCATTTGGGCATTTTGTTCGGGAGGAGACCAAAAAGCCCGTCAAAAAGGTGGCTATCGCGCCGAAGATGGCCGCGACCGCCTCAATATTTTGGAAGTACAACGCCAAATCCGTTTTATGACCAAACCCGTGATTGCGGTCGTGCCAGGTTGGGCGGTAGGTGGTGGACATAGCTTGCACGTTGTCTGCGACCTGACGTTGGCAAGCAAAGAACACGCAATTTTTAAACAAACCGATGCCGACGTTGCTAGTTATGACGCAGGATACGGTTCGGCCTATTTGGCGCGGATGATTGGCCAGAAACGTGCCCGTGAAATTTTCTTTTTAGGACGTAGTTATTCGGCCCAAGAAGCCTTTGAAATGGGTATGGTCAACGCCGTGGTTCCGCACGAAGAGCTGGAAGATACGGCCTTTCAATGGGCGCAAGAAATTCTTGGAAAGAGCCCAATGGCGATTCGGATGTTGAAATTTGCTTTCAACCTCGTCGACGATGGCTTGGTCGGGCAGCAATTGTTTGCAGGAGAAGCCACTCGTTTGGGATACATGACCGAAGAGGCGCAAGAGGGGCGTGATGCGTTCCTCGAAAAACGCAAACCCAACTGGGATAAGTTTGAGCGATTCTCGTAATAAAACTTCGCCGAAGGAACTACATACCAAAGATATGCTAAAAGTGCAATGGGCTTTGTCTGAAAGATTGACAAATTGCCAATTTTTGGGATTTTTGCGTAGTTTTGGGCAAATTTTTCGCGAGTACCCATGCCCGTAACGCTACCGATCTTCTTGATAATGGCCCTTTCCTCCGTGGTGGTGGGGGTATATTTGGAACGTAAAGTCTCCGCTTTTATTCAGGACCGTATGGGACCGATGGAAGTAGGGAAATGGGGCTTGCTGCAACTCATCGCTGATTTGCTCAAACTTCTGCAAAAAGAAGACATCGTTCCCGCCACTGCCGACCGAAAGCTGTTTCTGTTGGCCCCGTTGGTGATTTTTACGGCTATTTTTGCGGGTTATGCGGTGCTTCCATTAAGTCCTGATTTACAGGGTTCTACCACTTCGGTCGGGATATTTTATTTGATGACGATTATCTCCGTGGATGTAATTGGAATCTTGATGGCGGGCTGGGGTTCCAACAACAAATTTGCCCTTTTTGGGGCGGTTCGTTCCGTGGCTCAAATCATTTCGTATGAAATCCCGCTGGGGTTGGTCATACTGTGCGTAGTGATGACGGCCCAAACCCTTGATTTGCAGACCATAAGTTATCAACAAGGGATTTATTCTGACGAAATCACGTACCTTTTTGGCTTAAAATCAATGGGCGTTGATATTACGCGGGTCGGTGGTTTTTTAAGTTGGAATATCGTCAGAAGTCCCTTTTTGATTATCGCCTACATTGTGTTCTTTATCACTACATTGGCCGAATGTAACCGCGCCCCTTTTGACATCCCCGAAGGAGAGTCAGAACTCGTGGGAGGATTCCATACGGAATATTCGGGAATGCGCTGGGCGCTGCTGTTTTTGTCAGAATACGCCATGATGCTGTTGGTGTCGTTGTTGGGGGCCATTTTGTTTTTAGGAAGTTGGAATACACCGTTGCCCAACATTGGCCCGCTGCGCCTTGCCGACTGGACAAGCGGCGCTCCTGGCACCATTTGGGGCAACGTAACGGGCGCCTTTTGGCTGATTTTTAAAGCAGGTTTTGCCATTCTGATTCAGATGTGGGTTCGTTGGACGTTCCCGCGTTTGCGCGTAGACCAGCTCATGTTTTTGTGTTGGAAAGTGCTTACTCCCGTGGCATTGATTCTGTTTCTTTTCTGCGGGATTTGGCGTTTGTTGATGGTATAATTTTTTTTTAAGAATATTTTCAGCCCAAAATAAAATAATTCAATCCTCTTTTTCCTATTTTTGCAAATAAACAAAATTACGATGTACCTCACGCTGAGCAACATACCTGCCGTCAAAGTCACGAACGTTCGTGTGGTGGGCTGTGTCCGAGTCGGGAGCGTCGTATTTTAGGTAGCTATTAACCCCTAAAAATATATCGCCCGACTCGTCTGAGTCGGGCTTTTTTTTTAAATGCAAATTATCAAACAACTCAGAAACAATGAAAGTCTATTCCTCCGCATTCCAGGCCATTGTGTGACCGGGTTCACAGAGAATTCCCTATCTTTGCACACATTTTTTGACCGTAATAACGGATATTTTACCTAGTATATACCACCCGACATCCAAAGTCAATACAACTAAAACATGATTTCGAAGACCTACAATCCGCGTGAAATTGAAGACAAATGGTACAGTTATTGGATTGAAAACCGCTATTTCAATTCCAAGCCCAATCCTGACAAAGAGCCTTACACCATAGTCATTCCGCCGCCCAATGTGACGGGGGTGCTGCACATGGGCCACATGCTCAACAATACCATTCAGGATGTACTCGTCCGCAAGGCACGCATGGAAGGCAAAGAGGCATGTTGGGTGCCGGGCACCGACCACGCTTCGATTGCGACCGAAGCCAAAGTGGTGGCGATGCTCAAAGAACAAGGCATTCAGAAAAGTGACCTGACCCGCGAAGAATTCTATAAATATGCTTGGGAATGGACCGATAAATACGGCGGCATTATCTTGAAGCAATTGCGCAAATTGGGCGCCTCTTGCGATTGGGACCGCACGCGGTTTACGATGGAGCCGTCGCTTTATGATGCCGTGATTGACACTTTTATTGACCTGTACAACAAAGGCTACATTTATCGTGGTCATCGCATGGTCAATTGTGACCCACAGGCCAAAACCACCGTCTCCGATGAGGAAGTCATCACCAAAGAGGTAATGACGAAACTGTGCTACCTGCGGTATCCCATCGTGGGAGAGAATGAGGACATTATCATTGCAACCGTTCGCCCCGAAACCATCATGGCCGACTCCGCCATTTGTGTGCACCCTGACGACGAGCGTTTTAAGCATTTACACGGTAAAAAAGCGCTTATTCCGCTCATTAACCGCGAGATTCCGATTATCACGGACGAATACGTGACGATGGATTTTGGAACGGGAGCCTTGAAAGTGACGCCCGCGCACGACCAAAATGACTATGATTTGGGCGTAAAACACAAGCTCGAAATCATCGATATTTTGACCGAGGAAGGAAAACTCAACGAGAAAGCGCTGATTTTGGTGGGTGAAGACCGTTTTGTAGCCCGTAAAAAAATCATCAAACTGCTTGAAGAGGCGGGGAACTTGGAGAAAATAGAAGACTACAAGAGCAACGTCGGTCACTCTGAGCGCACAAACGCCGTCATTGAGCCACGCTTGTCGTTGCAGTGGTTTGTCCGGATGAAGGAGCTGTGTCAACCCGCGCTCGAAAACGTGATGAATGACAATATTCAGCTGCATCCGCCTAAGTTTAAAAATACCTATCGAATCTGGATTGAAAATATTCGCGATTGGAACATCAGCCGGCAGTTGTGGTGGGGGCAGCAGATTCCTGCCTATTATTTGTCGGACGGTACCGTGATTGTGGCCAAAAACAAACGAGAAGCCCTTCGCAAAGCCCAGCACGAAATGCAGTTGTTTGCCCTGACCGAAGCCGACCTGACCCAAGACCCCGACGTGGTGGATACGTGGTTTAGCTCGTGGCTTTGGCCTATTTCGGTTTTTGACGGTATCAAAGATCCTAACAACGAGGACATCAACTATCATTATCCTACCAATGACCTCGTTACAGCTCCCGAAATTCTGTTTTTCTGGGTCAAGCGGATGATTATTGCGGGTTATGAGTTTAGAGGCGAATTGCCTTTCCGGAATGTCTACTTGACGGGAATTGTGCGTGACCCTAAAGGACGTAAAATGTCAAAATCGTTGGGGAATTCTCCTGAACCGTTGGCATTGATTGAACAATACGGTGCCGACGGGGTACGCACGGGAATGCTGTTCAGCTCGCCCGCAGGCAATGATTTACTGTTTGACGAAAAGCTCTGCGAGCAGGGGCGCAACTTCTGTAATAAGATTTGGAACGCATTTCGTCTAGTTAAAGGATGGGAAGTGTACAGCCCACAGTCTCCAGTTTTCAGTGCACAGTTGGCGGTCAATTGGTTTGAATCAAAACTCAACCAAACAGTCACGGAAGTCCTTGACCTATTCTCAAAATATCGTATTTCTGACGCTCTAAATGCGGTATACAAATTGATTTGGGATGATTTCTGCTCGCAGTATTTGGAGATGATTAAACCCGAATACGGCCAACCCATTGACAAAGATACTTTCGAGGCAACGATTGACTTTTTTGAGCGCATTATGGCGCTGACGCATCCTTTCATGCCGTTTATCACCGAAGAAATTTGGCAGGATATTCGTCCAAGAGGGGAGAAAGAAAGTCTTTGTGTGGCTGAATACCCAACGATTGGAGCAATTGATACGGCGCTTTTGGCTAACGTTGAGATTTTCTTTGAGATTGTGACCAACATCCGTAACCTGCGGAGTATCAAGAATATAAGCCCTAAAACGGCATTGCCTTTGACAATAAAGACCGAAAATCAAGGTCTATACCAGCCTTTTGAAGGGTTGTTGGTAAAACTGGCCAACATTTCAGAAATCAACTACGCGACCGACCAAGCTGATGGGATGTCGTTTTTGGTGAAAGCCGATGAGTTTTTTGTGAATCTCGCGGGAGAACTTGACGTAGCTGCCGAAATCGAAAACCTCCAAAAGGAATTGGAATACAGCTTAGGCTTCAAAAAATCGGTAGAAGCAAAGCTGTCTAACGAACGTTTCGTCCAAAACGCCAAAGCGGATGTGGTCGAAAAAGAACGCCAAAAACTCGCCGATGCCGAAGCTAAAATTGTCGCGATTCAGGAATCGTTGACGCGCCTGAAAGCTTAGTATCTATTCTTCTCACAGACAAGGCATATGAGACCAACTAACGAATGTGGTTTTATATGCCTTCTGTGGCTTTAAGCAGATTCTTCTTAAAAAATAGTATCCATGCCAAGGTTGAAAAATAGGCCAAGGCAGTTCCAATAATAGGTATCGAAATAAGAAAGAAGGGGTTGAATGGCATAGTTTTGTGCAACAGGCCGATCCATGTAACTGCTAAAATGGAAACAAGAGCCAGAATGATTACGGAACGATAAAAGAATGGAAACCGCTGACTTTTGAAAACGTTATAAAAAGTCAACGCATACGCTACGGTAGCCAACCCGCTTGTTGCGAGGATTTGGTATCTGCTCAACACGCACGAAATTCCGAAAATACCGATAATTACGAGAGGAAATTTGGTACCTGGGAAAAGTTGGTTTACTCGAAGCGGCAGTTCAATGGAAGTTTGTTCAGGAAAAAGCAAGAATTTTAGGGTATTCCATTCGTACAAAAGCGCGAGAATATTCAACGTCGTAAAGACCGCATCTACGTATGGCGTACCTGCCCAATTTTGTGAAATGGTTACCAGCAATATGCCTAAATTCATGGGAATGAGCATAATCAGGCCCAGCACGGAGTAGCGTTGCGATAAGACCAAAGCCCCCGCCATCACTTGCGAAATAGCAATGAAAAAACCAAATGTACGCAAACCGTGGGGGGTAAGTTGCTGAATGAGAAGGGGCGGGCCAATCAGTTGACCAAAATGCCCTTCGGTGAGCTTACATAATCCCGAAGACGTGAATAAGTAGCCCAAAAAAAGGCGAATAAGAAGCACATTGAAATCTTTGAACGTCATCGGATTGTTTTTTGAGGAACAAAATAGCGGGGCTTTTGTTGAATCTCAACCAAAATGGGACGAACGGCGGCCTAAACTCAAATTGAAAAGAGGCGTGACCGTAAGCCACGCCTCTTTTCAACAAAATTTAGTGGAAATTAATAAGGGATTGGTAAAACCTTGCTTTCCTTGAAAGTTGAAAGAATCACCATGGTTTGGGTATTGGCTACTTCCTCAATTTCATTGATGCACTCCAATAATAATTTCTGGTAAGACGCGATGTCTTTCGAAATCACTTTCAATAAAAAGTCTCCTGAACCCGTAATATGGTGGCACTCTATGATTTCGGGAATTTCGTTTATTCTTCGGGCAAACGAATCTGTAACATCTTTTTTGTGACCAGTCAAAGATACTTGGATAAAAGTTGTGACGCCCAACCCTACTTTTTCGCGATCTAACTGTGCGTGATAACTTTGAATAATACCATGCTGTTCAAGTTTCTTTACCCGTTCCAGGGTAGGAGCCGGAGAAAGACCAATTTCTTTCGAAAGTTGTGCATTGGTAATTTTTGCGTTAGCTTGCAAAATGTCCAAAACCTTGCGGTCTATTTGGTCTAATTTCATGTGAAATGCTTAATTTTTATAAAAAAGGCCGTAAACAAATAATATACTGCAAATGTAAGGACTTTGTGGAATTATTTTACAATAAAATGCTAATTTTATTCAATAAAACCAAAGAAAAAATAACTTTTGAAAAATAATCAAAAACGTAAAAACAAACTTTTTTATTAAAATAACACGAATAATTACAAAAAAATCATCCAATATTTTTATATTTGAATTTGACAGAATTGATTAGACTAATGAAGAAAAAGTGTGTATTTCTAGACCGTGACGGTGTTCTGAATCAAGATACGGAAGGATATCTGTATCAAGTAGAAGAAATGATTATCCCAGAAGGAGTGGTTGAAGGGCTAAAGAAAATGAAAGATGCGGGATATTTATTGATTGTGGTGACCAATCAGGCGGGTATTGCCAAAGGGCTGTACTCAAAAGAGGAGGTATGGAAATGCCATCAGTATTTCCAAGAGCAATGTGGATATTTATTGGATGATTTATATTTCTGCTCACATCATCCTGATTATGATAGCCGTTCGTTGATGCGCAAGCCCGAATCACTTATGCTTGAAAAAGCAATTGCCAAATACGACATTGATGTGATGTCTTCTTGGATGGTGGGTGACCGCTCCCGCGATATGCAGGCAGGAAAACGCGTCGGAGTACGCACAATACACCTTACCTCCGCACCTGAGAAATCGGCTGGGGATAGTTATGCATCTAATTTCTTAGATGTCACTCAATTGGTTATTGAAGCTAATTAGGCTTTCTTGACGGTTTTTGCCGAGCTATCATAAGCGGGGCAGTATCCTTTGCGGTTGCAGCTTGTAGCGGCAAGTACGACCATTAGTAAAGCAAGAGTAAGTAACTTTTTCATATGATGGATTGATTATTTGCGCAGGCAACCCTCGGGTTGCCTGCGTGTCTATCAAGTGTTTATTACGAAAATCGTGCCGATTTTATTGTTAACTGTGCGCTAATTCTGTTTGAGCTTCCAAATCAAGCGCGGTAGCTTTTTGCTCTTCAAGTTCATTGGCCGCAGAGTTATTTTTGGTATATCCCAAAATTGTCATCATGCTATCGCTATCTTGTTGACCAGCAAAGAGTTTGGTTACAA